>Ga0326734_1000321_pt1 | contig 13507 bp, 17 predicted proteins | sample 15_GP2_1315_FD_207944 | JGI IMG/M metagenome (GOLD analysis project Ga0326734, IMG submission 207944) | Glacier ice microbial communities from Ngari, Tibet, China - 15_GP2_131.5 | ecosystem: Environmental > Aquatic > Freshwater > Ice > Glacier | place: China: Ngari, Tibet | collected 2018-07-18 | reverse complement strand
TACTTCATTGCAGCGTGCTCATTGCAGCGTGTACAGGTAGGCCGCCATGTGGCGCGCTTCGCCGGGCGAGACGCCCAGGTCCGGCATCGACGTGCCCGGCTTGACGGCGGCGGGGTTCACCAGCCAAGCGCCAAGCGCATCTGGCTGGTTGGGAATGGCGCCGGCGATGTAGCTGTTGCGGCCAAAGCGATCGAGTGACGGACCGGCAGTGCCGCGCGCCGCGGGGACGTCAGGAATGGTGTGACACGATCCGCACTGGTACTGGCCGATCAGCCGCCTACCCAGTGTCGCATCGCCACCCACCACGCGCAGCGGCGCCGGGCTTTCACTGCAGGCAGCCAGCGCCAATGTAAAAAAAAATGCCGCCGCAATGGCACCGGCTGAGGCTGCATGGGTGGGAAACACGCGCACGGTTGAACCCTGCGAAAGCTTAATTGCTATATATAATACAAGAAAAAATGCTGGCGTTTTTTTCAACCGAACGCGCTACCGAGCGCTTCCCCCATGCCTTCCAACCGCACGCGCCTGATTCTTATCACCGCCGCCACCACCCTGGTGCTGGCGGCGCTGGCGGGCGTGCTGCTCGGCGTCGTCGTGCTCAAGGCCGGCTGGTACAACGTCGGTGCGACACGCCAGCACTTTCAAGTTGTTTATAGCGTGCTGGAACAGGGCATGCGCGAGTCGGTTCGCCACCATGCGCGCGCCGTGACGGTGCCGGCGCTGACGGCGCCGCGGCAGATACGGCGCGGCGCGCAGGTGTACCGCGATAACTGCGCGCAGTGCCACGGCGGGCCCGGCTTTGCCCAGTCCGACTGGGGCAAGAGCATGCAGCCCTTGCCTGGCCCCCTGGTCGGCGCCACGCGGCGCTGGAAAGCCGGCGAGCTGTACTGGATCACCCGCCATGGCATCAAGCTGAGCGGCATGCCCGCGTGGGAATACCACCTGGCCGACGAGGACCTGTGGGCGGTGGTCGCGTTCATGCACCGGCTGCCTTCGCTGACGCCGAAAGCCTACGACGAAATCACCGCGCGCGAGGCGAGCCGATGAGGCGCGCGATCTTGTCGGCGGCAGTGCTGGCGACCGCACTGGCGTTGGCGCTGAGCGCCTGCGGCGAGCGCCGCGCGCTATCTGCGCTGGCCGGCAACCCGGAGCGCGGCAAGGTGGCGCTGACCCAGTATGCCTGCAGCGCATGCCACATGATTCCCGGCGTGACCGGGTCAGAGGTGTTTGTCGGCCGGCCGCTAGGCGGCCTGGCCGAGCGCAAATTCATCGCCGGCTCGCTGCCGAACAACCAGGAAAACCTGATCAGGTGGATCCGCAACCCGAGGCAGATCGACCCGCTCACCGCCATGCCGGTGCTCGACGTGACGCAAGCGGATGCGCGCGACATGTCGGCCTACTTGCTGACCCGGCGCTAAGCGAAAGCGAACGTAGCTTGCAAGATATAATGACGCCCGAACCTTATTTTTTACCATCGCATCCCATGTCTTCAGATTCTCCTCCAGGCGGCAGCGCCCGCCCGATGTTGTACGACCCTACCGAGCACCGCATCCGCAGTTTCGTCACCCGTGCCGGCCGGCTGTCGATCGCCCAGGCGCGCGCGCTGGAAGAACTGGGGCCGAAATTTTTGATCGAATACGCCAAGGCGCCACTCGACTTCGAGCAAGCGTTCGGGCGCAAGGCGCCGGTAATCCTCGAGATCGGCTTCGGCATGGGCGACACCACGTCGCACATCGCCAGAAGCATGCCTGACAAGGATTTCATCGGCGTCGAAGTGCACACGCCGGGCGTCGGCAGCCTGCTCAAGCAGATCGGCGAGCAGGGGGTCACTAACCTGCGCCTGATCCAGCACGACGCGGTCGAGGTGCTCAACCAGATGATCCCCGACGCGTCATTGGCCGGCGTCCACGTCTTTTTTCCGGATCCGTGGCACAAGGCGCGCCACAACAAACGCCGCCTGCTGCAGCCGCCGTTCGTCAAGCTGCTGGCCGAGAAGCTCGCGCCCGGCGGCTACCTGCATTGCGCCACCGATTGGGAAGACTACGCGGTGCAGATGCTCGATGTGCTGGGGGCCGAGCCGCTGCTGCAAAACAGCGCCGAAGGGTATGCGCCGCAGCCGGCCTACCGTCCGCTCACAAAATTCGAAAACCGCGGCATCAAGCTCGGGCACGGCGTATGGGACCTGGTGTTTGCGAAAAAGTAAGCCCGATTCGTCGTTCGTCCCTGCGGCGCCGGCTCCAGATGGCATGCGGCGACAACGCAAGCGTGACGCCGCGTGACGCCGGGCCAAGCACCATCGCCGACATCGTCGTGCCAATCGAAGCGGCCAAATGAGGACGACGAGAAGTGGCCGAGCGCATCGGCAAGCTGGCGCACATTGTCTTCGCCACCGCCTACGACCAGCAGGCGGTCGACGCGCGTAGTGCTGGCCGATTCCGAGGCGCTGCTGCGCGGGAGCGACGAAAAACTGCCGGTCAGCCGCACGTTCGCCCACCTGTTCAGGGACTGACGGCGATGTACTTATTTAAAATAATCAGAGCATTTCGCTGATCAGGGCGACGATCTCGTCGCCGTACGACACCAGCTTTTTTTCGCCCACGCCTGTTACGCCGCGCAGGTCCTGCAGCGACGTCGGCTTGACTTTGGCGATCTCGCGCAAGGTGGCGTCCACAAAAATCACATACGCCGGCACGCCATGGGAGCGCGCGGTCTCGACCCGCCACCAGCGCAGCTTCTCGAAAATGGCCTGCTCCGACTTCGACAGGTCCATCTCGACGTGGCCCTTGGCGGTGGAGGAGGTAGTAGCGCGCTTTTGCTTGACCGGCTTCTGGTACTGGCGCAGCTGCACCTTCTGGCCGCCCTTGAGCACCGGGCGCGCCGCGTCGGTCAGCTTCAATGAGCTGTAGACTTCATGGTCGACCGTCACCAGCCCGAGCGCGATGGTCTGGCGCAGGATGGCGCGCCATTCCGCTTCGGTTTTCTCGCTGCCGACGCCGTACACCGACAGCGAATCGTGGTGCCATTGGGTGATGCGGTCGGTCGACACGCCGCGCAGCACGTCGATCACGTGGCCGGCGGCGAAGCGCTGGTCGACCCGGTAGATCGCCGACAGCAGCTTTTGCACCGGCACGGTGGCGTCGAACGACACCGGCGGGACCAGGCAAGTATCGCAATTGCCGCACGGGCTCGAGCGTTCGCCGAAATATTCGAGCAAGCGCGTGCGCCGGCAGCTCATGGTCTCGCACAGCCCCAGCATGGCGTCGAGTTTGACCGACAGCACCCGCTTGAACGTTTCGTCGGCCTCGGACTCGTCGATCATGCGGCGCTGCAGCACCACGTCCTGCAGGCCGTACGCCATCCAGGCGCTGGCCGGCAGGCCGTCGCGCCCGGCGCGCCCGGTCTCCTGGTAGTAGCCCTCGATGCTCTTGGGCAGATCGAGGTGGCAGACAAAACGCACGTCCGGCTTGTCGATGCCCATGCCGAAGGCAATCGTCGCCACCATCACGATGCTTTCCTCGCGCAGGAAGCGCGACTGGTTGGCGCTGCGCTTTGGATACTCCATGCCGGCGTGGTAGGGCAGGGCGCGAATACCGTTCTCATTGAGGAATTCGGCCGTTTCCTCGACCTTCTTGCGCGACAGGCAGTAGACGATGCCGGCGTCGCCAACGTGTTCGGCGCTGATGAAGTCGAGCAGCTGCTTGCGCCCGTTGGCTTTCTCGACGATCTGGTAGCGGATGTTGGGGCGGTCGAACGACGAGACGAACTTGCGCGCGTCGCCCAGCTGCAGGCGCAGCGCGATTTCGGTACGCGTCTGGTGGTCGGCGGTGGCGGTGAGCGCGATGCGCGGCACGTCCGGAAAACGCTCGTGCAGGATCGACAGCTTGATGTATTCGGGGCGGAAATCGTGGCCCCACTGCGACACGCAGTGCGCCTCGTCGATCGCGAACAGGGCGATCTTCGACGCTTCGAACAGCTCCAGGCAGCGCGGCGTCATCAAGCGCTCGGGCGCGACGTACACCAGGTCGATCTCGCCGGTGCGCACCAGCCGTTCGATGCGCATCGACTCTTCGAACGTCTGGGTCGAATTGAGGAAAGCGGCGCGCACGCCGACTTCGGCCAGCGCGTCGACCTGGTCTTGCATCAGCGCGATCAGCGGCGACACCACCACGCCGACGCCGTCGCGCAGCAGCGCCGGAATCTGGTAGCACAGCGACTTGCCGCCGCCGGTCGGCATCAGCACCAGCGCGTCGCCACCGCTGGCGACGTGTTCGACGATGTCGCCCTGCTGGCCGCGAAAGGCCGGGTAGCCGAACACGGTTTGCAGTTGTTCGAGGGCGCGCGCGCCGATGTCGCTACTCATGATATCAATCCGCCCACACGACCCAGTTGTAATGGGCAGTGGCGATGACGACAATGCCGAACACGATGCGGTACCAGGCAAACACGGTGAAGTCGTGCGTGCTGATGAAGCGCAGCAGCCAACGTACGCACAGGAACGCCGAAATAAAGGATGCGACGCCGCCGATGCCAAACAGCGGCAGGTCGGCCACGGATAGCAGTGCGCGGTCCTTGTAGACCGAATAGCCGGTGGCCGCCAGCAGGGTCGGGATGGCGAGGAAGAACGAAAACTCGGTGGAAGCCTTGCGCGACAGGCCGAACAGCATGCCGCCGATAATGGTGGCGCCCGAACGGCTGGTGCCCGGGATCAGCGCGAACGCCTGGGCGCAGCCGATCTTGAAGGCGTCCCTGATGGTCATGTCGTCGACCGACTCGATGCGGGCCAGTCCGACGCGGCTCTTGTTGCGCTTCTCGACCCACAGGATGACGATACCACCGACGATGAAGGCCAACGCCACCGGCACCGGCGAGAACAGGTGTTGCTTGATCATTTTGGCGAAGAACAGGCCGAGGACAGCGGCAGGCAGGAACGCGACGATCAGGTTGACGACGAATTTTTGCTGTTTCGGGTCGCTCGTCAGGCCGGCCAGCACGGCGCCGATGCGCACGCGAAATTCCCATATCACGGCCAGCATGGCGCCGGCCTGGATGGCGATTTCAAAGACCTTGACTTTTTCGCCAGTAAAGTTGAGCAGGCTGCCGGCCAGGATCAGGTGGCCGGTCGACGAGATCGGCAAGAACTCGGTGAAACCTTCGACCAGGCCCATGATGATGGCTTTGATCGCAAGAAGGATGTCCATGTATTATTTTTAGATGGGTAGTTTGGAATCTGGAATTTGCGAGCCGGAAAGCCGGCACTGCGCGGGGTCGAAGCTTACCACGAGCAAGCCTGTGGTGGCAGGCATGGCCGCAACGGCAGGCCTTGTTTTTCAGCAGGTCAACCGCTCCAGCGTGGCCAAAAACAGCATCGCGTGGGCGCGGTCGACGCCGCACATGTCAGGCGACGGCTGCAGGCTGGCGCAGACGGCCGGCCGGCCGGGGTGGCCGAAGATTTTGCAGCCATTGTCGTCACCCAACTGAACGCAGCGCACCCCGGCAGCTTTGCCGTTCGGCATGCCGGGGATGGCCGAGGAGATCGACGGGGCGGTACAGCAGGCGCCGCAGCCGGGGCGGCAACTGGCGGCATGGCTGGTGCTGGTGCTGGTCATGGTGATTGTCCTGGAAGTGGCGCCAGTATATACGATGACTTGGCTACGATGACTTGGCGGCGTCGCAGGGAGCGCAGTGCCGTCAAACAACAGTACAGGGCCCTTGCTGCATGCTTGACGGCACCTACCTGCGCGACTATATTATTCACTCGTCGTTAATGACCCGCAAGTAAGTTACCGGAAACACGCCAATGCAATGTCCGTTTGACACCAAGCCGCGCTGGGAGCGGCGCAAGGATGCGCGGCCGCAGGAATTGCTGGCGGCGGCGCTCGACCTGTTTGTCGAACGCGGCTTCGCCTCGACCCGGCTGGAAGACGTCGCCAAGTGCGCTGGCGTGTCGAAAGGCACGCTGTATCTTTACTTTACCAACAAGGAAGAGCTGTTCAAGGCGGTGGTGCGCGACAGCGTCGTGCCGGTGATCGGTCACGCCGAAGACATTATCGCCGGCTTCGACGGCCACAGCGCCGACTTGCTGCGCAGCGTAATGCATAACTGGTGGCAGCGCCTGGGAGCGGCCAAAGCCTCGGGTCTTACCAAGCTGATCATGGCTGAAGCCGGCAATTTTCCGGACATTGCCTGCTTTTACCAGGAAGAAGTGATCGCGCGCGGCACCCGGATGTTCGCCAGCATGCTCGAGCGCGCAGTGGTGCGCGGGGAATTTCGCCCGATCGACATCACCATCACGACCCAGGTGCTGATTGCGCCGATGCTGATGCTGCAAACCTGGAAGCACCCGGTGGGCCCGTGCGACCTTAATTCGCTCGACCCGATCGCTTTTATCGACGCCTTTCTCGACATGGCGCTGCACGGCTTGCTGCCCGCGCCCGCCGCGTGAATTGCCAAAACCGCCATATCGGTCTTGGCGGGCGTTCAACCCCTCCAAACTGCAGACTGTCGCAATTTTAGGCGATCTCGGCAGGCATGTCGTTAAGATGTGTGAACTGAGGCCATTCAACGATAAAATATCGGATTATCATTTCCACTTACCCGAGTCTCACATGAATATTCAGCAAGCCCGTTTCAATATGATCGAACAGCAGATCCGTCCTTGGAACGTGCTGGACCAGGACGTGCTCGATCTGCTGGTCGTCGTCAAGCGCGAGCAATTCGTGCCCGCGGCCTGCAAGAACCTCGCATTCGCCGACACCGAAATCCCGTTAGCGGGCGGCGAGGCGATGTTGACGCCGAAGCTCGAAGCGCGACTACTGCAGGAAGTGCAGCTGAAAAAACACGAGACGGTGCTGGAAATCGGCGCCGGCTCCGGCTACATGGCGGCGCTGCTGGCGCACAAGGGCCGGCACGTGACGACCGTCGAAATCCTGCCGGAACTCAAAGCGATGGCGCAGGCGAACCTGGCCAACGCCGGCGTGACCAACGTCACGGTCGAGCTGGGCAATGGCGCGCAAGGCTGGACCAATGGCGCACCGTTCGACGTGATCGTCATTTCGGGCGCGCTGGAAGTGCTGCCGGAAGCGTTTCTCAAGCAAGTGAAAGTGGGCGGGCGCATCGCCGCGATCCTGGGCATGGCGCCGGTGATGTCGGCCAGCATCATCACCCGTGTGTCGGAGACGGCGTACGACACGGTCAAGGTGTTCGAGACCAACGTCAAGTACCTGTCGTCGGCGACGACGCCGTCGCGCTTCAGGTTTTAAGCCGGGGCAGCCATGGAACACGTCACCGCTCTTGAGCTGGCCGCCCGGCTGGGCGACCCGTCGCGTCTGCGCCCGCTGCTGCTCGACGTGCGCGAGAACTGGGAATTCGCAACGTGCAGCATCGAAGGCTCGACCCTGATCCCGATGAACACGATACCGGCCCGCATCGAAGAACTCGACGAGGATGTCGAGATCGTCTGCATCTGCCATCACGGCGCGCGCAGCATGGCCGTCGCTGCCTTTTTGGAGCGCAACGGATTTGGTAAGGTAACGAATTTGACGGGCGGAATTCACGCCTGGGCTGTGCAGGTCGATCCGGCGATGTCGAAATACTAATAATAGCGCTGAAGCGGACGCACTTTTTAACTATTTTTATGATGTCTCAAACGGAGAAAGCAATGCAGAACCCCCTGATCGCCATGCTGATCGCCAGCGCTTTTGTTTCGCTCAACGCCCAGGCGGCCGACCTGATCCAGGTCTACCAGCAGGCGCTGGCGAACGACGCCGTGTATGCCAGTGCGCGCGCATCGCAGACAGCCGGCCGCGAGCGGATTGCGCAGGGGAAAGCAAGCTTGTTGCCGACGGTTGGCCTGTCGGGCAGCTATGTCCGCAACGACGGCAATTTTTCTCCGTTCAACGAAGGTGCGGTTGTTACCTCGCCGACGACCGGCGTGCCGGGTGCCGTGCGCAGCGGCGGCGCGGCCCTCAACACCAACCAATACACGCTGGCGCTGTCGCAGCCGCTGTTTCGCTGGGACCGCTGGCAGACCTACGAGCAAGGCAAGCTCCAGCAGTCGATCACGGAAGCCCAGTTTGCCCAGGCCCAGCAAGACCTGATCACGCGCGTCTCGCAGGCGTACTTCGACGTGCTGGCCGCACAGGACACGCTCGAATCGACGCGCGCGCAAAAGACCGCGACCACCGAGCAGCTGGCGTCGGCCAAGCGCAATTTCGAGGTCGGTACCCAGACCATCACCGACACCCACGAAGCGCAAGCTGCGTATGACTTGGTCGTGGCGCAGGAGTTTGCCGGCGTCAATGACCTGGAAAACAAGAAAAGCGCGCTGCAGGCGGTCATCGGCACCATGCCGGCCAGCCTGGCAACCTTGAAGGCCGGCGTTGCGCTGGCGTCACCGCAACCGGCGCTGATCGAGCCGTGGGTGTCGTCGGCCGAGAACCAGAACTATGGCGTGGTGGTGTCGCAGTTGTCGCTCGAAGTCGCCAAGCGCGAAATCGGCCGCCAGCGCTCGGGCCACTATCCGAGCCTCGACCTGGTCGCCAGTTCGACCCACAGCAAGGTCAGCGGCCAGACCTTGCAATCCGGTTCCTCCAACAACAACGCGGTTGGCGTGCAGTGGAGCGTGCCGATCTTCAACGGCTTTGCCGTGACCAGCCGGGTGCGCGAATCGATCGCGCTGGAAGACAAGGCGCGCAACGACCTGGAATCGACGCGGCGCAACGCGGCCCAGTCGGCGCGCCAGTCCTACCTCGGCGTCAACAGCGGCCTGGCGCAGGTAAAGGCACTGGAGGCGGCGGAAATTTCGAGCCAGTCGGCGCTGGAGTCGAACAAGCTCGGCTACCAGGTTGGCGTGCGGATCAATATCGACGTGCTCAATGCGCAGCGCCAGTTGTACTCGACCCGCCGCGACCTGTCGCGCGCGCGCTACGACACGATCATGAATGGCCTGCGCCTGAAAGCGGCGTCCGGGTCGCTGGCCGAAGGGGACCTGGTGCCGGTGAATAATCTGCTGCAGAAGTAACGCACTGGCTCATCCTGAGCGTCCTATCCCGCGTTCAGTCCCGCGCCGCCGGTGCCATCCTTGCGTTCGATGAGCTCGACCTTGTAGCCATCCGGATCGGTGACGAAAGCGATCACCGTGCTGCCGCCCTTGACCGGGCCCGGCGCGCGCGTGACGTTGCCGCCATGTGCGCGCACCAGTTCGCACGCAGCGTAGATGTCGTTGGCTGAAATGGCGATGTGGCCGTAGGCGGTGCCCATCTCGTACTTGTCCTCGCCGTAGTTGTACGTCAGCTCGAGCTCCGCATGGTCGGGGTTGTTGCCGTAGCCGACGAACGCCAGCGTGTACTTGTACTCGGGATTGTCGCTGGTGCGCAGCAGCTTCATGCCGAGCACCTTGGTATAGAAATCGATGGAGCGCTGCAGGTCGCCGACCCGTAACATGGTGTGCAAGATGCGCATCGTGAATCTTTCTGAAATGAGTCAAGAAGCACCGATTTTATGCGCTCCGGCGATTTCGTGCTGACCGGCTTAACCCTGTAGCCGCGCGTCGAGCGTGATGTTGGCGTTGAACAGTTTCGACACCGGACAATTTTCCTTGGCCTTGAGGGCGGCTGCATCGAATGCTTGCTGATTCGCGCCGGGAATCGACGCCACCAACGTCAGGTGAACGGCGCTGATCGAAAACCCGCCTTCCACTTTTTCGAGCGTCACGGTGGCCGTCGTGTTCATTTCCTTCGCCGTCATGCCGGCTTCGCCCAGCACGCCCGACAGCGCCATCGTGAAGCAGCCGGCGTGGGCGGCGGCGATCAGTTCCTCGGGATTGGTGCCCTTGCCGCCTTCGAAGCGGGAGTTGAAGCCGTAGGGCGCCTTGGCCAGCACGCCGCTCTCGGTCGATACGCTGCCGATGCCATCCTTGATGCCGCCGCTCCAGACGGCACTGCCACTTTTCTTGATGATCATGAGGTGCTCCTTTTTGTAAGAACCCCGTCCAGGCCGGATGGCCTGGACGGGGTGGGTTGAAAATTCGCCTTGATTTATTTATTTACTTCGCTGCCGGCGTCACCCGCCACACCACGTTGCCGACGTCGTCGGCGAGCAGGATCGCGCCGCCCTTGTCGACCGCCACCCCAACCGGCCGGCCCCACGCGTGGCCGGCGGGACTGAGGAAGCCGGTCAGCACGTCCTGCGGCGCAGCGCTCGGCTTGCCGCCGGCGAACGGCACGAACACCAGCTTGTAGCCGGAAGCCGGTTTGCGGTTCCACGAACCGTGTTGTCCCACCAGCGCGCCATTTTTAAAGTCCGGGAACAGCGCGCCGTTATAGAACGCCAGGCCGAGCGAAGCGGTGTGGGCGCCGAGGGCGTAGTCGGGCGAAATAGCTTTGGCCACCAGCTCGGGCCGGGCCGGCGTGATGCGGGTGTCGACATGCTGGCCGTAATAACTGTACGGCCAGCCATAGAACGCGCCTTCCTTTACCGACGTCATGTAGTCGGGCACCAGGTCGTTGCCGAGTTCATCGCGCTCGTTGACGCTGGTCCACAGCACCGCGTTGAACGGGTTGAAGCTCATGCCGACGGGATTGCGCAGGCCGCTCGCGAACACCCGGCTCTTGCCGCTGGCGCGGTTGATTTCCCAGATCGCGGCGCGGCCTTCTTCCTTGTCCATGCCGTTTTCGCCGATATTGCTGTTCGAGCCAACCGACACATACAGGCGCTTGCCGTCGGGACTGGCGACGATGTTCTTGGTCCAGTGGTGGTTGATACCGGCCGGCAGGTCGATTACCTTCTCGCCCTTGGCGGCGATCCGGGTTTCGCCCGTCTGGTAAGGAAAGCGCAGCACGGCATCGGCGTTGGCGATATACAGGTCGCTGCCGACCAGCGCCATGCCGAACGGTGAGTTGAGCCCTTCGAGGAAAATCGTCTTGCTGGCCGCCGCACCGTCGGCGCCGACGCCGCGCAGCAGCGTGATGCGGTTCGCCGAGGCCACCCCGGCACCGGCTCTTTTCATTTGGAACTTCGTCACCGCGGCCTTGATGCCGCTGGACTCCTTTTCGGTGGGCACCGGCTTGTTGGTTTCGGCCACCAGCACGTCGCCGTTCGGCAGCACGTACAGCCAGCGCGGGTGATCCAGCCCGGCGGCGTAGGCAGTCACCGCCATGCCGCTGGCGGCGACCGGCGTGGCGCCCGCCGGCCAGCCTTCGGCCGGCGCCACGTTCACCGTCGGCAACAGCGTCTTTTGCGGGGCCGGCAGCACCGGGTTGGGGCCGAAGCCGACCGCATACGTTGGCACCGCGGTTTGCGCCACGGCGGCGGCGGCGATGGTCGACAGGGCGAGCGCCAAACCGGTGATTTTAATCATCCTGGTCATTGTCCAGGCTTGTCTTCAGTTGAATTAGGCGCAGCCTGGTCGCGCATGCCGTCCGCCGCATCTTGCAACGGCTTGGCCTGGCCGGATGGCCCGGCGGCCGGCGGGAGGCCTGGCATGCCGTGCATGTCGGTATCGACCAATCCCCGCTCGAGGTCGGCCGCGGCCTGCTTCATGACGCCGCGCGGCTCCTGGTCGACGCCTTCGGGCGACTCGTCGCGCTCGTGCGGCATGCGCTTGACGCCGTCGTCCTTGGTCGGCGCTGCAGTGTTGATCGTGGGGTGTTTCGGTTTGCTGTCCTTGCTGCTGGTGTTATCCATTCGAACCTCCTGTGATCTGTTGTACTAATTTTAAGACGGCAAGGGGAATCGGGGCGCGCAGTTGCCATTCATTGGCGCGAAGAAATAATAAAATTTTGCAAGTAAATGACGGATGATTTGGTCGCTGCGCCTGTACCTGACCCTCTCCTTCCTGTTGTTCGCGTTGTTCAAATGCGGGCCGAACGAACTGATGACGGCGCAGTCATCACCGACCAAGCTGGGCCGCTTTAATCCGGCGTGGCAGGCGGTGGCGCTATTTAAGGGCAGCTTTTTGCTTATATGCCGTATGCCATGTTCTGCCTGATGCCAGCGCTGGCCTTGTACCGGAAGCAGCTGTACCCGGGTTCAAGCCGGCACGACGGCGAACACATGTCGCCGTCGTGTTCGCTGCCGTATTCGCTGCCACTCTCGTTATCTGACCGGGGTGGCACGGGCGAGCAACACGGGAACCCCGCTTGCCGAAAAGCCGCGCTGCCCCCTATACTGGGAATGCATACAGTGACCGCCACCTACACAAGTGTGCGGTTTTTGGGTTAATCTGCTGCGTGTCGCCTCGTAGCATCCAGTGTCATCTACATAACCCCTTCGAAATTTTATGCCAACTACGCCTGCCCCGCAAAAAACCGTCGCGCTGGTGGTCCGACACAACACCGCCGACATCGAAAAACCGGTCGCCGGCATCGTCGATTACCTGCAAGGCGCCGGCTACCGCGTGGTGTTCGAAACGGAGACCGCGGCCCACCTCGGCCTGCCCGGCATCGCCGCCATGAGCGCGGCCGAGATCGGCCAAACGGCGTGCGCCGCCATCATCATGGGCGGCGACGGCACCATGCTCGGCATCGCGCGCCAGCTGGCGCCTTACGATGTGCCCTTGATCGGCATTAACCAAGGGCGGCTCGGCTTCATGACCGACATTCCGACCGAGCGCATGATCCCGGTGCTCGACGACATCTTGAGCGGCAAGTCGAAGGCGGAAAAGCGCACCTTGCTCGAAGGGCGGGTGATGCGTGCCGGCGTCACGATCACCTACGGGCTGGCGGTCAATGACGTGGTGGTGGCGCGCGGCGCCGGCGCCGGCATGGTCGAGCTGAAAGTGACGGTCGACGGCCACTTCATGTACAACCAGCGCTCCGACGGCCTGATCATCTCGACGCCGACCGGCTCGACCGCGTACGCGTTGTCGGCCGGCGGCCCGCTGCTGCACCCGAACCTGTCGGGCATCGTGCTGGTGCCGATTGCCCCGCACGCGCTGTCGAACCGGCCGATCGTGGTGCCTGACTCGAGCGAGATCGTGATCGAGATCGTCAGCGGGCGCGACGTCAGCGTCAACTTCGACATGCAGACTTTCGCCAGCCTGGTCCACGGCGACCAGATCACTATCTCGCGCTCGCCCAACTGCATCACGTTCCTGCATCCGGAAGGCTGGAGCTACTACGACACGCTGCGCGAAAAGCTGCACTGGAACGAATATCCGTCGGACGAGGGCAAGCTCACGTAAGCTGTTCGCCAACCCGCCAACCTACTGAATCGACACTCAATTGAAACCCGCATGCTGCGTACACTGACCATCCGCGATTTCGTCATCGTCGACACCATCGAACTTGAGTTCGCCAGCGGCTTTTCCGTCTTCACGGGCGAAACCGGCGCCGGCAAGTCGATCCTGATCGACGCGCTGCAACTGGCGCTGGGCGGGCGCGGTGACGCCTCGGTGGTGCGCGAAGGTGCCGCCAAGGCCGACATCAGCGCCGATTTTACCGTCAGCGCGGCCGCTGGCGCCTGGCTCGATCAGAACGAATTTTCCATCGAGGACGGCGGCGCGCTGTTG
>Ga0326734_1000320_pt1 | contig 13525 bp, 13 predicted proteins | sample 15_GP2_1315_FD_207944 | JGI IMG/M metagenome (GOLD analysis project Ga0326734, IMG submission 207944) | Glacier ice microbial communities from Ngari, Tibet, China - 15_GP2_131.5 | ecosystem: Environmental > Aquatic > Freshwater > Ice > Glacier | place: China: Ngari, Tibet | collected 2018-07-18 | reverse complement strand
TTGTGCAATGAAAGATTATATTATGCCGTCAAATACGATAAGACGAATTCAAGGGTATGAACATCTAGCGTTAGATGAACTAATTAAAGATAATATTAATGAAGATGATATAGTAACAATACGTAAAGAAATGCCGATTATTTCTTATTATTATATTTTAGATAAAAAATATCATAGGTATTTTCCAGATATTTGGGTGAAATCTGAAAATAAGATAATAGAAGTAAAGAGTATGTATACATATAAAAAAGAATTAATTAAAAATATTATGAAAGCGTTAGCGACAAGAAAATTAGGGTATCAATTTGAATTTTGGATTTATACAAAAGAGAAAAACAATATTTATAGTAAAATTATTTTGTGATATTGTTATTTGAGAATTTTGATAAATTTATTTTAGAATTGTGATAATTTATTTTATATTTATATTATAATAAATGAAAATTATAATAAAGACGGATTTGGTTTCTAAAACAGAAAAAATAATAAATGTGTTTTATGGAGAAAACGATGTATATATAGAACAATGGATTAAGGATTATTTTAATCAAGAAATGTGTACTATGGTAGAACTGATGGATAAAAAGGTGAGTGATATTAATTATAATGTGGAAGAAAATGATTCGGTATTTTATTTAATAAAAAAATACAAGTTATTATTAAAGGGTTACATATATAATAAATCTGAGACGGTATGTGAGAAGATACAATCTATAAAGATAATGGATTTTGATGGTATGGCGAACAATGTAGATATTTTAGGTTCTGGTTTATGGAAAGGTATTAATAGTGAGATAAATCACAGGGTTATGCGTAATATAGACCATGCTTCATTGTTTCAGGTAAATATGAAATTGGAAGATGCAGTAAAGACGAAGGAAAAATGGAGTTCTACTGAACTGATAATGTTACAAACCGAAGTAATAAAAGTGCATAAAAAGGAGTTATATAGTTCTATACTTAAGAAAGTAAAAAAGTTTAATAAGAAAAGTGTGGAAACTCAGGTTTTATCTCCTTTGCTTTTAAAATGTAAGACGATAATGATGGAAGGTAATAAGATGAGTGGTGGGATATTAGATTTAACAAGATTTTCTAATTGTTGTTCATTAGAATATCAGATTATAAACAAAAAAAAAATGGAGTAAATTTTTAATTTAAAAATAACAAACTTTTAAATTGAATGGATATAAAGAAAAAAGAGAAAGAAGATAAGCGTGTAAATACGTTGCGCAGAAGTAGAAATCATGATAATGAAGTATATGGTAGTGATAATTATAATGGTAACTATAGTGATGATTATAATATGAATGATGTTAATGAAACGAATGATACAACTAGTCAAAGGTTGAATAAACTAGATATTCTTATTTTAAATAAAGGTTGGAATGATAAAAATGAAAAGTTAATTGTGAGTATAGGGTATAATTCTGGTATTTACAAGCAATTACATGACCAGGCACATAAAAGGTATATTTTTTATAATAAAATTTTAAGTTTATTATTAATATTGTTAAGTGCTGTTTTATCGACAAATTCGATTGCTGATTTTTTTAATGATTTTGATATAGTACGTAAAATTTTAGCGTTTGCACTTACTATACTTACTGTTATAAATAATTTTTTAAATTTTGGAGAGATTGCTCAAGACCATATACATTCAGCTAGTTTATTTAATACTATTTACAATGATATTCGGAATATGATGTGTGTTTATCGTAAAGATAGATATACTGCGGTTAAGTATATTCAAAGTATAATTAAACAGTACGATCAATTAGAATTGAAATCACCTGTAATACCTGGTTCGTTAATTTCAAAGATGGAAAAAAGAATCAAGAGTGATTCTATGTTACAGTATCATAATATAACATTACCCCAATCACAATTTCATGAAATTGAAGTATTAGTTGACAATCCTCAACCTGGAGATGTAGAGAATGCAAATAAGGAACGTAATAATAATTTTAAAATAAATAATATGCAGAACATTCATCAAATACATAATTGTTTTAAAATCGACGGTGAATTATCTGAAAATGACAATATAACTATGAATGATATTCAACAACAATCTAAAAAACATGGATTAAACTTGCAAACACAGTATGAAATGCGTAGATTTATGAGAGACGATGATATTATATAAAATATTTATCCGAAAATTAATCAATACTTATATAAATTAAATCTAATAATTAAAAAATTGAATTTTAAACAAAAATTGTAGATTGTGAACAAATCATGTCTAATATGAATTATGAAAATAAAAGAGAATTGAATAAAGCGACTATTTCTAAGGACCATCTGGATAATCATGGGAATGGTCTGGTGGTTAAAGATGATAAAGTTCTTATTCCATCAGAAAAAATAAAGAATCTTGTGAAAGACTTAACTGATGATGAGATTGAGGAGTTATTTGCATGTAAAAGAGTATATGAAATATTTGGAATGAATGAAATATATAGTTAAAAACAATAATAAAAACAATAATAAAAAAATAGGGCTGTGGCTTTATTTTTTTACGTCGGTATTGATAGCTTCGCTTGAAATATTTGGAATGAAATATATAGTTAAAAACAATAATAAAAACAATAATAAAAACAATAAAAAAGAAACTAAGATAGGGCTGTGGCTTTATTTTTTTACGTCGGTATTGATAGCTTCGCTGATGTGCGAATTTTATATGGAGACCTCTTTTATTTTAATTGGTACTACCAAATAATTCTTGAAATGTGATAGATTGAAAATTTTGCATCATATTTGTTTGAAGTGTGAATATAAAACTGGAAAATAAGACGTTAGGTGCGTATATTTGCATTTCGTTACTGAATTGATTACTTGTAAGAATATGTAGATAATAAGACATGGTTATAATAGTTAATAGTTGTAAGATACCAAATATGATATTATTTATGTATGTATATTTTTTTTGAAGTGTGATAAATATGTTATCGATACTTTTACCTATAATGAAAGCTAATAGGAATACTTTAATACTATAGGTAAGATATATGTTAAAGTTATTAATGCGCATTTATAATATACAATTATTATTTTTTTTATTTAAAGTTAATAAAAAAAAAATGTAATTTTAAAATATTTTGTAAGTTTATAAAGAACTTATGAAAATTAAGAAGAGAGACGGGAAGTTAGAAGATTTGTCTCTTAATAAAATTGTATATAGATTAAAGAAATTATCAAATGACCGTTTATTAGGTGCGTTAAAGACTATAGATACGGATATTATTGCACAGAAAGTGATATCTACTATTTATGATGGTGTTAGTTCGATTGAATTAGATGAAGAGGCTGCGAGAATAGCGATTAGTATGACTGAGAATTTAGAATTTGGGAAGTTAGCTGCTAGATTAGTGATTAGTAATTTGCATAAGAATACGACGGAGTGTTTTAGCGAGGTGATGGAGGGTTTATATAATCATGTAGATTCAAATGGTCTTCCAGCGCCAGTATTAGCAGATGATATTATTGAAATAGTTCGTAAAAACAAGGATCTTCTGAACGAAAGCATTGATTATACGAGAGATTATGCATTTGAATATTTTGGTTTCAAGACATTAGAAAAAAGTTATTTAATGAAATTAAATGGTAAAGTAGTTGAGAGACCTCAGCATCTTTATATGCGTGTTGCGATTCAGTGTCATAAAGAGGATATTGTGAATATGATTAAAACATATAATCTTATTTCACAGCATTTTGTGACATTTGCGAGTCCTACTATGTTTAATGCAGGTTCTCGTCTTCAAAATCTTAGTTCATGTTTTCTTTTGGGTACTGATGATAGTATTGGGGGTATATATAAAACGATTAGTGATTGTGCTCAAATTAGTAAAGTAGGTGGTGGTATTGGTGTTCATATTAATAATATTCGGAGTAAAGGTGCTGTAATAAAAGGTACAAATGGTCATAGTGATGGTATTATACCGATGTTAAAAGTGTATAATGAGACGTGTCGATTTGTAAATCAATCGGGGAAGCGGAAGGGTTCATTTGCGATGTATCTTTCACCTGAACATCCTGATATTTTTGAGTTTTTAGATTTAAGAAAGAATCAAGGTAGTGAGGATATGAGGGCACGTGATCTTTTTTTGGCAATGTGGATGCCTGATTTATTCATGAAGCAAGTTGAACAAGATGCTGATTGGTATTTAATGGATCCAAATGAATGTCCTGGTTTAGTAGATGTGTATGGTCTAGAATATGAAGAGTTGTATTGGAAATATGTAGAACAAAATAAATTTAAGAGAAAGGTAAAGGCGCAGGAAATTTGGATGAAGATTCTTGAGAGTCAAATAGAGACTGGGACTCCTTATATTTTATATAAAGATAAATGTAATCAAATGAGTAATCAAAAGAATATTGGTACAATTAAATCGAGCAATCTTTGCGTAGCTCCGGAAACAATGATTTTAACATCAAACGGGTACTACAAAATTAAAGAATTAGAAAACCAAGAAGTTAATATTTGGAATGGCCAAGAATTTACAAAAACAACAATACAAAAAACTGGTGAAAATCAAGAATTAATTAAGGTAAAATTATCTAATGGAAGTGAGTTAGAATGCACTCCTTATCATAAATTTTATATTGCAACTGGTAAAAGACCAAATCAATATCCTATAATTAAACAAATAGAAGCAAAGAATTTAACAAAAGATATGAAATTAATAAAATCAGAATATCCTATTATTAAAGAAGGACTTGCAGATTTTCCGTATCCATATGAACATGGTATATTTTCAGCCGATGGAACTTTAGAAAATAAACAAGAAAATATATTTCAATGTAATTATAAATCATTACAGGATAAATGTTATTGTGGATATCATATTAAAATGTATGAAGAAAAAGATGACTCGTCGATGTATTGTCAAGGAATAGTTGGGAAAGGAAATCCTAGAATTACACTTTATGGCGAAAAGAAAAAATTAGTCAGACATATATCATCAAGGTTAGAAGTATTACTTGAAGGTAATAATAAAACAATCACTGTTAGATTACCTATGGATTTAAGGCCTAAATTTGAGGTACCGATTAATAATAATATTAACATAAAATTAAGATGGTTAGAAGGATTATGCGATGGCGATGGTTGTATTTGTAAATCTAATAAATTAACTGGTATTCAGATATCAAGTATAGATAAGAATTTTCTGGAAAATGTTAAATATTTATTACAAACATTAGGATGTGATCCAAAAAATGTATTAATGCATGAAGAAGGTGTAAGATTGCTACCTAAGAACGATGGTACCAATGAATTGGCAGAATATAATTGTCAAACATCTTATAGATTATTGATTACTAGTTGGGATGTAGCGACATTATATAAATTAGGATTTAGCCCAAAAAGATTAAAAATTTCAGGAGTTTATCCTAAAAACAATACTAAAAGATGGATTCAAGTTAAAGAAATTATTAAAACAAATAGAATTGCTGATACATTCTGTTTTAAAGAAGAAAAACGAGGGATGGGTGTTTTTAATGGAGTATTAACTGGACAATGTGCGGAAGTGTTGTTATATTCTGATAACAAAGAGTATGCTGTGTGCAACCTTATGTCATTTGCATTACCAAAATATGTTGAATTAGATGTACATAAAAAACCGTTTTTTAATCATAATGCATTACTTGATATAGCGAAATATGTAGTATTACCTATGAATAATATAATTGATTATAATCATTATCCTGTACCTGAAACTGAGCTAAGTAATATGAAACATAGGCCAATTGGTTGTGGGATTCAAGGTCTTTCAGATGTATTTATTAAGATGCGTTATGCGTTTGATTCTGATGAGGCTAAGAAATTAAGTAAGGAAATATCTGAAACTATTTATTTTGGCTTATTAACAGGTAGTATGGAATTAGCAAAACGTGATGGTACATATTCTACATTTAAAGGTTCTCCGTTAAGTGAGGGTAAATTTCAGTTTGATTTACATGCAGAATTTAATAAGATTGATTTAAAGGATTATTTATCAGGTAGATGGGATTGGGAAACTTTACGTAAAGATATTATGGAATTTGGTGTGAGAAATAGTACGGTTACAACCTGTATGCCTACTGCAAGCTCAGCATCAATAATGGGTAATACGGAGTCATTTGAGCCATTTGACAGTTGTATTTTCAAGAGAAGGGTGCTATCTGGTGAATATATTGTTGCAAATAAATATTTAGTGAAAGATCTAACAGAATTAAAGTTATGGAACAAAGAATTAAAAAATGAGATAATTGCTAGTAATGGAAGTATTCAAGAGATAGATATTATACCAGATGATATTAAGGAGTTATACAAGACCGTTTGGGAAATCAAGATGAAAGATTTTATCCAAATGTCTGCAGAACGTGCCCCATTTATTTGTCAAACTCAAAGCTTGAACTTATTTATGGCGAGCCCTACAGTAAAAAAGTTAAGTAGTATGCATTTCTTTGGATGGAAATCTGGACTTAAAACAGGTATTTATTATCTCCGGAGTAAAAGTGCAAGTAATGCGTCTAAATTTACAATTGATCCAGCTTTAGAAAAGAAGATTAAAGAAAAACAAAAGAAAGGCAAGTCTTTAACAAAAAAAGAGACAGAGGCAGTGTTGATGTGTTCTATTGAAAATAAAGATGAATGTACAATGTGTTCTAGTTAAAATTAAAACTAGAAATGTCAATTAGAATGTAATTAAATACGTAATTAATTACATTTTTGATTTAAAGATAAAAGATTATAACATTTATAAAATAAATAAATGAATAAAACTATAGATGTTATTCAATTAATTGAAAAAAATCCATTAACCAGGTTATCTAAAACTTACCAAAGCAAATTTATACAAAAAATACAAAATAACTTTACAAAAAGCCAACAACAATTGTTTTTAGCCAGTTTTTTATGTTATTTAAATTATAATTCAAAGACTGATTTTGTTATAGAATTTGAGTCAGTATGGAAATGGTTAGGATTTGAAAGAAAAGAGTTTTGTAAAAGAGTTTTAACAAAACACTTTATACAAGACATTGATTACAAAATAACTCTTGCTAAGGATTTAGGAGAAGAAAAAGCTGCTACTCAGGTTGTAGTAGCAGGTCAGAACACAGTTAATTTAGGTGGAAGTGGTCAAAACAAAGAAACTATATTATTGACATCAAGTACATTCAAGAAATTAGCATTAAAAAGCAAAACTAAAAAAGCAGATGAAGTACATGATTATTTTATAATAATGGAAGAGACATTTCAAGAAGTGATTAATGAAGAAAGTGATGAATTAAAACAGCAACTATTAGATAAACAGTATCAACTAGAACAAATTCAAGATGAAAGAATAGTTGATAAAAAATTAGAGAAGCATAAAATATTACTTAATATGTTAAAAGATAAAAACTGTATTTACTTGATAGAATTATCTGAAAACTTAATTAAGATAGGTTCTTCTTATGAAATTGATAAGAGGCGTGGTAGAATACAGTCTGTTTATGGTGGGAAGGGTATTTTTTTGGATGTATTTGAATGTAATGAATTTAGAAATATAGAACGTAATATTTTAAATGACAAAATGATTCAAGAAAACAAATTTAAAGACAAATTAGAAACTGGACATAGTTCGAATGAAGTGGTTAAATTATCTAATGATTTTACATATAATCAATTAGTGAATATTGTTGAACAACATATATATACTTTTAGTTTTTTAACCCCGCATCAAATATTAGAAAAACAAAAACTAGATATAATTGAATTATTAATAAATAAAGGTGAAAAATTAGCTGATATAATCAGTGCATTTTCTACACCACTAACAATTTGTCAAAGTAATCAAAGTAATCAAAGTAATCAAAGTAATCAAAGTAATAAAGATAAAGATACTGACACTAAAGAATCATTAAAAGATACAACTACATTTAAGCCTAATTATGGGCGTTCTATTCAAAAAATTGATCCGAGTAATTTAACTCGTATTGTACAATTATATAAAAATATGGAAACTTTAATGGAAAATAAGAAATATGATACGTTTTCAGAGACGGGAATTCGTGATTCTGTAAAAAATAATACTATTTATAAAAAATATAGATGGATGATTGTTGAGAAAGACGAAAATCCGATGATAGTTAATAATATTAAGCCAACAGTTGTTTCTAGAAAATCAGGAAGTAGTGTAATATTACAATTAAACAATGACAAAAGTTTAATAACCAAGCATTTTATTTCTATAAATGTAGCAACACAAGAATTGAAGATGAGTTCTCATTCTGTAAAAAAATTGATTTCATGTAATAAAATATATGGTAATCATTATTATATTTATTTAGATGATTGTCCATCTGAATTATTAGATTTATATGATACAAAAGTATTTAAATCAGTCCCCAAATGTGCAATAAAAGTAAAATGTATTCATCCTGAGACACAACAAGAACAATCCTTTCCATCTTTGCAACATGCACGTGAGTTCTGTAAAGTTCATCATAAAACTCTACATAAAGCTATAAATGAAAAGAGACTATTGAATGGATTTTATTGGCAATATGATAAATGATTTCAATACTCTAAATACTCTAAACAATAGTCAATTATTTAGATTATTTCAATGTTATGTTTTTAATAGACACATATATCATTTTTGGATATTCGTTCTAATTTTTCTTGTTTTTGTATTTTAAATAAATCAAAAGAATTTAATTGTTCATGATATTGTTTTTTATTACAAGAATCTTCATGTTGATATTTTCTTCCTTTCGATAATTCTAATATTTGTGTCTTACTATAATTATCGATATCAGTTTCAAATAATTTTCTAGAAAAATTTAGAGGAATAATTAAGCTTTCATTATTATTATTATAAACTAATACATTATCTAAATATCTTTTGTCACTTATAATATTATTTCCAATAAAAGTAATTCTTTCACAATTATTATTATCTTTTTCGATACCTTGATATGTAATTATTGATTCTTGATATAAGTTTTCTAAATTATCTTCTTGATTAATTGATTCTGAGTTGTTGATTTGTTTGTTTTGAGGGTATATAATTTTACTCAAGGTATTCTTTAATAATAAAATATTATATTTTATTTTTTGAACACTTGACGAAAACATATAATAATTAATATTAATTTAAAGTTTATCTTATAACGCGCTAAATGGACGTTTATTATCACTATTAATAAAGAATTGACTTTTATTTAGCTTTTCTATTTTTATTTAAAAATGAATTTAAAGATTTAAATAAAGTTATTATTATGAATTTAGAAGATATATGGTCGATGATGGATAGTCAAAAAACCCCGCAAATTTCAAATAATTTAAGAACAATGAATAAAAAATGCGGATGTGATTGTGATATTGATACAGATGATAAGACATGTAGAGAGTGTGGTTTAGTATTAAGTGACACTGTTGAATATTCAAGTTATGTATATGAAGAACCACAGGTGTTTAAACATCATACTACCAATGTTTCTAATAATAGGATATTAAAGATGCAAGAGTGGATGATGTGGTCAAATGAGGAAAAGAATCAATATAAGTTGAACAAATATGTTATACAGTTATGCGAAAAACTAGATATAAGTGAAAAAATAGTGAATACCGTTTCTATATTAGTATCGAATGTGATGAAAGCAATAAAATCGTGCTGTGATGGTCCGAAGCGTTCTCGTGTGAAAGATGGTATTATAATTGTATGTATTCATTATATATCAAAAAACGAGTCATTGGGTAATAATTCTTATGTTGATTTATGTAAAAAGATAGATTTGAGTTTAAAATATGCATCAAGGGCGGATAAATTGATAATGGAATTAATTAATTCTAATAAACTTAATTTATCTGATAAATTTGTGTCTAATTTTTTAAAAACAGAGTCACCGATGGATTATGTATTAAAGATAATTGGTAGGTATAAATTGGATATAAAGGAAGATATGTTAAAAAATGTCAATAATTTGATAGATATATGCGAAGACAATGATATTTTACTGGATCATACTCCGTTATCAATAGGTGTGAGTTGTTTTTATTATATTTTGACATTAAATAATATAGACATTGATGTTAAAATATTTTCAGAAATATATGATTTATCAATTGTGACAATTATGAAAACATATAATAAATTAAAAGTTTATAAAAAGAATTTTGAAAAAATGGGTATAATGTAAACTAAATCCAAGAAAATCTATCTATAGAACGTCTAAAATTATATTTTTGAGTTTGTGTCAGAGTTCTAGTATTAATTTCTTTTATAATTGTTCTGACTTTTGTATCTGTTCCTTTTTTCTGATTTTTACTATACTTTGATATAGTATGAGATAATAGTAATAACAAAGATGTAATTGTATTATTTTTATATATGCCAATATTGTTCATTTATAATAATTAAAAATAAAATAAAAAAAATGAATTTAAAATATAAAAGAAAATACATAATGTGTAACGTAACACCAGTTGAGTGTTGTGAAGTTTCTAGTAAATTATTTGATATTGAATTAGCTGAAAAATTAAACTTATTATGTCAAGCGATTCTACAAAAAGAATGCAATAAAGAATCGTTTCAAGAGGAATTAGATGAGAGAAGATTAGCTATAGAAATGGATGAATATGATTATGGACAATAAAAACAAAGAATTTGAGATGATATTTGAGTGTAAGGATATAGGCCGTAGGTCGTATTTTTTATGAACTTTTTCTTTGTGCAAGATTGATTTATTTTGAATAAGTGCGTTTTTTGTGTATTTTATTTTTATATGTATGTTGTATAACTCTGTGAGATGTGGTTAGGAGTATTTGTGTGCGATGGAATGTATTCAGCGTTATGTTGTGGTGAAGATATAGACAAATTATTGGGATATATATTATTATGTGATGGTGGAAAGGATTTAAACGAGTGGCAAAAACAGTATAAAGAGACGGTGGATAAGAGTGCTTATATTAAAGATATAAGAGATGGTGTGGTAGTGATGTTTAAAGAAGGTGTATATATTGAATTAAGGGATATTAAATGTGTTTAATATTTATAAATGTTGTTATTTAAATAAAAATTGAATTTAAAACAAAACCTATAAAAGTTGTAAAAGTTTGAGTAAATGAATATGAATATGACTATGGAACAAATTATGGAATTCTTAAAAACTGCTAATAATGAACAACGCGAAGTACTTGGTAAAATGATGTCAAACATGAACGTTAGTAACAGAAACGTAGATAAAACTGAAAAAATGGCTGAGAAAATTATAAAAAAGAAAAATGAAAAAAAAGAGGTATTTGTAAAGTTTTTGGAATCTAAGAGTGTTAATGGTGTAATCTATGCGCCGACACAGGTTGGGAAATCTGCCGCTACTCGTGTATTTATTGAAACGTGTTTTAAATATAATACTCCTGTGATTGTTTCAACTGATAACAAGACTGATCAACAAGAACAATTGTATTATCGTATTGAAGAAGATTTGATGGGTGCTGATGTAAAATTATTAAAAGTGAGTGATAAAACATTTGAAAAAGATTTAAAGAAATTAATTGAAACAAAAAATAAAAGATTTGTTATTTTTTGCTTGGATAATGCGAGTCAAATTGAGAAAGTGATAGTTCAGATGGCTAGCAATTACTTAAGATATTCTGAGATGAAAGAAATTAAAAGAATTGCGATAATCCATGATGAAGCAGATACGATTACAAAAGATGAAAACACTGAAACTAAAAATGATAATCAAGCAGCAAGTCATAAAAAATGGTTGGAATTAAGAGACATGTTTAATAAAAACATGGGAGAAATTGATTTAAAAAGAGTGTTTGTTACAGCAACACCAGAGAACTGTGTGATGTTATACAAGATCGAGTGCCCTGACGTGATGAGATTAGAAATTTCACAAGGTTACACTGGATATGATAAAATCATACATATTGCGATGGAAGATGATATTGTGATTAATAAACTCTTATCAAATGAAGTAGAAAGAATAAACGAGATGGGAACTCACGAGGCAATTTTATACTGTATTGATAGGAAAATCGTGGATGGCCATGATATACTGTTAGAAAGTTTATCAAAGAAATTGGATTGTGTAGTGAATACGTATAATGGAAACGGGATTACAACTTATATGAGAACCAAAGAATTAAACAAACAATTTGAAACAAGATTAAAGAAAATGGGAATTAAATACATAAAAACATGTAAACATTATCAAATTAAAGAAATGTCAATAAGAAAGTTTTATAGTATAGTTAAGAAGATTGGTGAGAAATGTGTAATAACTATTGGTAAAGATTTAATATGTCGTGGGATAAGTTATGTTGGAGAAGATAAAATAGAACCAATTACTGCAACAACAATGTTTTATAAACCTGGTAAGACGATGCACGCAGTTGGAATTTGTCAGACAATTGGGAGAATAACTGGTTGTGCTATGTCAGAACTACCAAGAAGATTATATACACCGAAAGATGTATACAATACATATATAAATTACAATAAAAATCAAGAAAAATTTATGGATAAAATACAAAAAGGAACAGAAGGTATGATTACTAAAGATATTATCGAAGAATTAGAATTTAAAACTTACACAAGAAGTGTAGATCGTTCAAAGTTAAAGTTAAAGATGAAGATGGTTTACGAAAGTGAAAGTGAAAGTGAAAGTGAAAGTGAAAGTGAAAGTGAAAGTGGTGAAGGTAGAATGCAAGAGTTAATTGATATGTGGTGGGGGAAGCGAAGTATAATTGGAAAAATATTAAATTTTGTATATGAGAATGCAGATGGTGTGAGTGAAAGTGAATTAAAGGATTATATAGAGGAATGTGGATCAAAAGATGTTAATAAGATGTATTGTCATTTGTTAACAACCGGTAAAGAATACAAATTAGTATTTGTTAGAGAAAATAATATAACAAAAATAAATGAAAAAGCAAGAATTTATATAAATGTAAAAATATAAAAATATAAAAGTAAAATATAAAAATGTAAATAAGTAATTAAGCCCATAAACAATGTAAAGTTGTCTATGGGCTTAATTGATGTCTAATATTTTAATGTCCAAGAAAATGTAATGTTAAATATTAGTAATTTCGAAAATTTTTTGAAATATTACTTTAAGGACATTGACAGACATACTGTTACCGATCTGATTACATAATTTGACATCACCTACGACATTTAAGAAGTTATAATCAAATCCTTGCAATAATAAACACTCTTTATATGTCAGATATCTATTATATGTGGTATGAAACATATATTTGCAACCGGATAATGTTAAAGTTGGTGAAATATTTTTAATGTAACCAAATGTATCACAGCAGCATATATAATTAGTTTCATAATTAATTTTAATTAATTTTTTTAGAATTGTAGGTGGTATATTAGTATTTTCGACTATAGTTTTATCAAGTATAAAATCATCTAATGGTTGCATTGGTATTTTAATTGGGGTTGTATAATGTGTATTTTCTTTTTGAACATCTTTACGAATACCTATAATAAATATACGTTCTCTATTTTGTGGTATACCGTAATTT
>Ga0326734_1000319_pt1 | contig 13607 bp, 6 predicted proteins | sample 15_GP2_1315_FD_207944 | JGI IMG/M metagenome (GOLD analysis project Ga0326734, IMG submission 207944) | Glacier ice microbial communities from Ngari, Tibet, China - 15_GP2_131.5 | ecosystem: Environmental > Aquatic > Freshwater > Ice > Glacier | place: China: Ngari, Tibet | collected 2018-07-18 | reverse complement strand
GTGACTTTGGAATCTGTCCAATGACGTCAAGTTCAAAAAAAAATCACAACGTGATTGGGTTGGACTGAATGAGAGTCTTACTTCCACTGCGTAATCGACAAAAAGTGGTCACATCAAATCGATTACCAAAAAAATCGGAAAGGGGTAACCAGCGGTAAACAATATTTCAACCATGTCAACGGATGAGGCATACAATACGGACGGGACGGACAATACTATCAAGCGAATCCGATCGGAATGGTCGACCGTTGTGTTCAAGCGCGTCGCCAAGATGATCGTGGGATCCGATGTGTCGGTTTGGTGTGTCTACCCTTCCGGCCTGATCGGAATCCATCATGACCCCTACATACTGACGAATGCAGTCAATATTCCGATGAAGATCGCGTCGTTTGATCCCAAGTCGAAAACATTGATTCTGTCCATGAGTCACAATCAGAGCATTCCTCTTCTGAACGGTCAGTGCTTCTCATTCCCGGCCTCAAATTTCACCTTCACAAAGGCTTTGTCCGGCACGCAGGCTTTCTCGGAAGTCGCATTCCCTATCCCAAACAATACCAGTTCCGATTCGGCGAACAAGGCGTGTATCCGATTCAATGAGGAGTTCGAGTAGCAACGCGAGCAACAGTGCTATCAACAATACTAGTAGCAGAGCATCTTCCTTACTTGTCAGTGGGTTACCATGTCCTCTACCACCACGTCGTCCAATAGACTCCTTCGATACCCCTCTAGAGTGGGCATGGGAAAGTTTTGCCGAGTTCAAGCCCCGCTTGTCGGGTTCGCAGACCTATACAGTTGACACCGATCTTTCAAACCTCATTCACATCACAGACATGCATGTACAAGGTCCATGTATCATCTGGTTCAGTGACCTCATGCTCAACTCTCAGTGGAGACAAGAATGTGCTCGTGAACTACGTGCCTTGATGACAGAACACATGCGTCATCTCGCTCATCAACAAGCACAATTGAACTTCATTAGGACCAACCATGAGAAACGAGAGATGCAGCATAAGCGCAAGTGTGACGCAGCGATTGTCAATCGACTGACCATCGACTGACGTTGCCAAAAAAAATCGTCTAGCGTCCGATGTTTTTTTTTGTTCTGGACAGAATATACAGACTTTGTGATTTGAATTTCCGTCGACGACTTGACATTTCCGATTTTGATATCGGAAAGTTTGCTATACTTTGGTTTAGTCACGTCATGTAAAGATCAAACAACTTTCTGAATTGTGGCGTTTGGTATCATGACGTTTGGTATACGTCTGACGTTTGGTATGCACACCAACACTCTTCCACCTCCCTAGTCTTTTCGAGTCCTCCCCCACCTACACTTGAATCGGAATTGTTGTAGGAAATCGGAAACGTTGTGAGAAACTAAGTTTCCGATCAAGTTCGGTCCACCCGTACAACTAACTATCATGTCGGACGAGTACTATGATGATGACGGTCAGGATCAGTACGACGACGCTGCAGGCGGATTCGAGGACCTTCATGAGGACAATTTCGATTATGGCGACCTGGCAGAAGAGGCCGAGGACGAGGAGGATCCGGACGTCGATGCTACCATGGTCGATGAGGGTATCGTCGATGACAGTTTGCTAGATATGGATGGTAAGGCTGAGGTTGGTGAGACTGAGGTAGATGGTACAGATGGCAAGGTAGAGGGTGACGAAGGTGTTGACGTCCAAGGAGCAGATGTCGAAAACGATGGAGTCAACATGGACGTTGGAGACGAGGACGATTCACTTGCAAATGATCGGGATCAATCAATGCAGGGACCGGAGGACTCTGATGCAGAAGACGATGACGCAGAAGATGGTAATGCAGAGCAGGTAGAGAACGACGAGCGCAAAACGTCTGACGTACCTGGACTTGAACCTGAACTCATCAGCGCCATGTCAATGGACGCAGAGATATCCAAGGGAGATCCCAACGATCCGGAGAGTCAGGGCAATCTGGACCACCTGTTTGGTGAGATGATTGCCATGTTCCAGAATCCTACTTCTGTCAAGATTCCCAAGGAGAAGCGTCAGCGCATGTTGACCGAGTGGTACAAGCGCTGCATGGGTCGCAAGGGTAACTTTGCACAGGATCACATGTCTCAGTCTCCCAAGGGAAAGTACACACGTATGTTGGGTGACTCGTACCTGGATGTGGAGAACACTGTGCGTATGGTACTGGCATCCAACATCTCGACCTACGGATGGACGCGTATTCAGGTCGAGTCATTTAACAAGTTCTACTCTACAGAGATGGCAAAGATCGTCAATGAGGTGGATCCCATTGTGGTTGATTCGCGCAAGTATCCTCGTCGTCATGTCGTACAATATAGCAATCCCAAGTGGGGACCACCCAGTGTGAAGGAGGCTGATGGAACGTATCGACAGGTCACACCAGAGGAGATGTTGCAACGTGGTGGCACGTATACTGCACCAATCCTGATGGATACGACGCATCACATCTTTGAGACCGATAGCCCGCCTGGCTTGGCACCACCAAACTCTGTTGGTCCCATGGTGACACCTACTTTACCAGAGATGACATTTGAGGAGATGGAGAATTTGACACCGGAGGAGCGACTATCGACGTACGGTCGCTTGATCGAGACGCGCGTGCATCGAGAGACTCTGCTAGGTTTCATCCCCATGATGCGTGGTAGTGAGGGAGACATGACACGCTTTCGGTCACCACTAGAGAACCGCGAGTGTCCTTCGTTCTGCAAGGGTTCGTTTGTCGTGACGGGCATGGAGAAGGTGGTTGTTCCTCAGGAGAATCCGCGCATCAACTATTGTCGAGTTACAGCCATTCGCAAGGCTCAAGAGCGCCACTGCATGCAGTTCGAGGCCCGTGCCTTACACGAGAGTCGCATTCGTAGCAGTAGTACCATCAAAGGATTGATGACGCGCGGTGCAAATCCCAAGATTGTGATTCAGATGCCATTTATCCAGAAGTTCAACATTCCCATGACGGTTGTCTTTCGTATCATTGGTTTGAGTACACCCGAACAGATGCTGCAGTGTATCATGGGTCCTCCGGGTCATCAACAGCATTCGGATGTATTCATCAATATGGCCAAGTGTTTGATCGAGCCGGACGCACCCACCAGCGGTATGAATCTCGCACAACTCCTCAATTGGATCGGTTCCAAGGGTACCAAGGAGACGACTCCGGAGAAGCGCGCTCGTTATGTCAAGCACATCTTTGCGAGTGAATTTTTCCCACAAATGGGCTTGGCCAAGTCGATGAAGACGCTGAAGAAGCGCGCAATGTACTTTGGTTACTGCATCCGCAAGACCATCAATACCAAACTTGGTCTGGTCGAGGAGGATAATCGTGACCATGACATGGACAAGACACTGGATACGGTGGGGGTGCTCAACTCTATCCTGCTCCGTCAACTGTTACGTGCGTTCAATCGCTCACTGGCCGTGTCCATACATCAGGACATGGAGAAGGGCAAGTACGTCAACGTCGTGGATAGCATGGTTACCAAGCGCATCACTGGGGGCTTTCGCTACTTTTACACCACTGGAAACTTTGGAATCTCACGCGGTGGAAACACACAAAAGGGTGTCTGTCAAGTTCTGACTGGATTCAATATGTGGTGCAAGTTGAACCACTTGCGACGCATCAACAAACCCATCAATCGAGAGGGTAAGACGAGTGCACCACGCATGCTTCCTGCATCTGCGTGGGGTCACAAGTGTCCCATTGCGACACCCGAGGGTGAGGCTTGTGGATTGGTACTATCTGCCGCCTTGCTACTACATGTGCGAGTCGGCTACAGTAGCAAGTTGGTCAGGCAATTGTTGTTTGGTATGATGGGTGTGATTCCACTATTGGACGAGTGTGGAGAGCCCAATGTGCCGTCACCGGGTGCAGTGCCCGTTATTCTCAACGCCGGTGTCATTCTGGGCTACCACAGCGACCCTGTCCAATTGAAGATGGATCTGTTGCAGTCACGTCGAGGTGGTCACATCTTCTTCGACACTACCATCGCACATCTGGAACGCCTCAAGGACCCAGAGTTTCACGTGGGAGTCGAAGCCGGATGTATGCTTCGTCCACTCTTTGTGCGAGAAAATCTGCACAAGTTTCGTGAGATCTACGCCTTGTATGGTCACAATCCAAAAATGTTGTGGACTCAGTTGATGGCACATGGTGTCATCGAGTACGTTAGTGCATTGGAGGAGACGACGTGTCTGGTCGCCATGTGGCCGGATGATGTGACTGTGCATCACACTCATTTGGAGATTCATCCCTGTACAATGATGAGTGTCGAGGCATATGGTCTGTCGTTTTCGGATAGCAATCCTGCACCTCGTACCATATATGCATCTGGTATGATCAAGTACAGTTATGGTGCATTCCCAGCGATGAACTTTCTTGAAAGTATGGCCACGAGTCAACACGTGCTACATTACCCACAACTTCCTATCACTACGACACATGCCGAAGACGTGGTTCCTGTGGAGCAGAATGCCAATGTGCAAAATCTGGTTCTGGCTATCACGGTCGATGCGATGGGTTTGGAGGATGCTGTGATCATGAATCGTAGGTGTGTGGACTTTGGAGTGGGACGTGTGACGATGTTCAAGACGCACCGCGATCAGGAAAAGATCACAGGTGCAGACTTGGAGTCCTTCTGTCCTCCAGACAAGGTTCAAACCAAAGGCCTACAGGACGGTAACTACGACAAGACAGACCGTGATGGAATCATGGGTCCCGGCACGCGTGTCAGGTTCAAGGATATTATGTGCAACAAGGTACAGCATGTCAACCAGGCGAACGCGAAGAAGGACCCATCTATGGCCTCCACAGCAGGTGCAACAACCAGTGCAACAACCAGTGCAACAACCACATGTGCCAGTGGAGCGTCGGCTGTCAAGGATGATCCAAATGCACCAGTGATGGTGAAGATGATGGACAAGGCAATGATGTCCAAGAGTCGTGAGGAGGGTGTGGTGGATCGAGTGACGGTGACAACGACAGACGAAGGTTGTAAGCAGGTTCGCATCCGCGTTCGACACACGCGTATTCCCGAGGCCGGTGACAAGTTTGCGATCCGGTCATGTGCACAAAAGGGTGTCATCACCATCCTCAAGAATCCTGAAGATATGCCTTTCAATCCCGAGACCGGCATGGCACCAGACGTCATCTTCAACCTACATGGTGTGATCTCACGCATGACTGGTTCTTTCTTGAAGGAAGCACTCTTTGGAAAACTGGGTTGTCTGCTTGGAGAGCGAATCAATGGTAACAGTTTCCGCGCCGACTGTTTGGAACAAATCGAGGGATTGTTGCACAAGCATGGCTTCGATGCCAGTGGTAAGGAGACACTCATCGATGGTGAGACTGGTCGCGTGATGGAAGGTAAGATCTTTATGGGTGTTGTGAGTTACATGCGCATGAAACAGATGACTGTAGACAAGGAACATGCTCGTCCTCACGGTCCCAAGAGTTCCATCACTCGCCAACCCAAGGAAGGTCGTCGTCAGAATGGTGGTATTCGATTCGGTGAAATGGAGAAGGATAATATGATTGATCACGGTGCACCTGCGACGCTTGTGGATCGCATTGTCGATCAGAGTGATGCATGTCCTTTCTATGTGCATCAAGCGTGTGGTTTGCTATGTGAAGGTCCCAAAGCCAAGATTAACAAGATGGAGCGCACGCTCAATCTGCTACGTACATCGATGGACACCGACAAGGACCCGAATCGTCCTGACAAGGATCGTGACCCGAGTAAACCCTGGTGTCGTTCGTGTCTGTCAAGTGAGAACATCTTTCTGATCAAGAAGTTGCCATATGCGTGCAAACTGCTGTTCCAAGAACTGCGTGCTGTGCACATTCAACCACGTCTCTACGTTCAACCGGATGGAGAACTGGATGTCGTGTACGAGCAGACAGAGCAAAAGTTCTCCAATCAACAACTCATTGACATGTGCATGAAGCAACTAGATCGTCACAAGAAACCTGGTGCTGTACAAAGTGGAGTCAAGCGTAAACAGGATCATATTGGAGTCATCACTACAAGTGCATCAGGCGCTACAAGTACAGCAGGCGCTACAAGTACAGCAGGCGCTACAAGTGCATCAGGCGCTACAAGTGCATCAGGCGCTACAAGTGCAAGTGGTGAGCACAGCGCATCAGGCGCCAAGAAGTGCAAGCATGACCACTGATCGAAAGAGATATATAGATGTACATTTTGGACATTTTTATGAGATAGCGATTTCACACGAGATTACTCGAGTACACTGCGCATCTTTTTTTGTCGATGTATTTTTTTTTACAGGTTCAGATCCATGAGAACTGAACCACTGCCCTGCACAGCAGCGTCAATGGGGACAGCAGAGTTAGAAGCAGCGTCAACTGGGTCAACTTGATGAATCGGATGTTCTTGAATTTGGGAAGGAGCAGGGTTTTTGATTCGCTCAAAGATAAACTTAAGTTGTTCAGTTGCATTGATCCGCATTTGATCGCCAGCGCCAGCGACAGACATCCAACAGGACAAGAATTGTGTTCGGTTCAAGTCGTTTTGCAGAAACGTCTGGAAGACGAGTGCAGCCGAGGGAATAAAGGTCAGCATCAGACTCTGGGCTTTCATTTGTATCACATTCATGAGGTGACCACCAACTGACTGAAACAGGTTCCAGAATGATTCCCATGACTGTTACTGTATGGTGACGTTTTGAGATGCATCTCTCGAAAGTTTCATCTGTTCGATCTTGGACTGGACCTTTTTCTTGAGAGCCCCCCATGTGGACGACATGTTCAACTTGCGAAACGTGGGATATGTAACAATCGTCGGAAGAGCAGATGCGGATGCTGGAGACGCCGCTATGGCAGCACCGCGTGTGCGTCTGTCCATACCTGCACTTCGATTCGTCACATCTTCCATGAATTTCGGCTCTTCTTCAGTCAGAATGTCTGTAAGAAATCCCTGCAAGACATTCAGATGATCTTTGAACACATTCAATGAGTTGGTCTCCTGACCAGCAATTCCAGTCACCGAATATAGGAATGTCATGGATGTGACATAATCCTGCATGTGTTTGTTCGTATAAGTCAGTCTGGTTTGGTCGGCGATACGGAAGTCCTCCAAGTCATTAAAGATGAAATTGGATGCCGCTGTAGGATCCGTCGGAGAACGAATCGCCCAAATCTGTTCACCAATACCAAACGTGTTGAACAGGCGCCTTTGTTGTGCTTGAATATGTTCCTCTTCAATACGGAAGTTTCCGTCCAAATCGGCGTCGACGTGATCGTCGTAATCGGGCTTCACCCGGGATGTTCCACCCATCTGTGATACGACGCGCTGCATCAACACGCCGACTGCACGTTCCAAATCTTGACGCCTACTTGCGTCGTACAAATCACCATGCAGTGTAGTATTCACGCCAGTATCGGTAGGGGTGGTAGCATCAGTATGTGAGATATCAAGTGCCGACTGTTCCTCATCCAATACCATACGATTCTTGTTGTACTCATCTAAAGACTTTTTCTCATTCACAATGAATGCAAGCACGTCAGTTGAGGTCATAATCTTTGGGCTGAGGTCTTGATTGGAACTGCCTTGAAGTTCGTTTTGGATGAAGGACGCAACGTCGCTACCAATAGCGATGTCGCCAATCACAACGAAATCAAACAACTTTTTTTTGAGTAGACTGACGATCTTGTTTCGAATCGTTGTATCATCTTCTCCAGACTCCAGTGGGGTGAAAATCCTATACGCTTGGATCAAACTGGGAACAGACAACACCGCTGAATTACTGTCATGGGAACCTATACTGTCCCAAATCTCTGTTTCAAACAGTTTCATCAAGTCTGGTTGACGTTTCAGTTTCGGGAATGTGACCAGACTGGAACGGTCCATGTCATTTGCATGTGGCTCCAATTTGCGGACAACTTCGAGGTAAATCTTCAATTGTTGAACACGACGCCCCAACTCAAGCAATCGTTTGTCCTTCAACACTCCATGCAACGTCCGCGTCACAATACCCGAACTGTTACTGAGTCTTTTCATCACGTGAATGGGCTCATTATTGAATATCTTGTTGTATTCGTCCACCATCTCTGTCGCAGCGGCGATGATAGCATCTTCGTCTCCTTTGAACTTCACATCCAGCAATTTCATCAGGGGCGTTTTTCGTAGTTCATCTGCGATCTCATCGAGACGCGCATCGCGTTCTTGATCATGTTTATCTTGAGCGCCACCTTCAGATCCAAGGTCTTCTCCATCCGCGATATCCGCCTCCTCCTTTGCTGCCTCTTCTTTGCTTGTTTTTTCCTCATCGCGTTCGTCTTCCGAACCGGCCTCATCAGCCTCATCGTCAGCAAACGGATGCTGTACTTTTTCGTCTTCTTGCTCAAATCCGTCCTGTTCATGATCCGATTCCTCCAGAGACATTTGGCTTTCATCCTCATCCGATGCAGGTCTTGCCATATCAATGAGCCAATCCAACATGCTGATCGTATGCTCTCGCGCTTTATCATAATGACCAGGTTTTTCGTTTTCGGTCTCGAGTGCTTGCTTGAATTCATGAGCGTATGCCACGTGCCAAGGCCCGGTGACTTTACGGTTTGAGTCCACATACTTTTCAACGTCGTACTTTGTGGGATCCATATTTCCCATGCTCTCGAGAAAGTCATCGACTTGCTGCCCCGCTTTTTTTTCATGCTCCGCCCAGTCCTCCAGCACGCTCTTTGCTTTCACAACCAACTTATCTGATTGTTTATTCTTAGGATCGATGATGCGATTGAGGTGCAAGTTTGCGTCCCGATATCCTATGGTGCCCAGCAAGTTGTGTGCATTGAAATCTGGACGCTGCAGTTCCTCAGCAAACTTCTTGTCACTTGTGGAAAACGTGTCGCCACTCTTCAACTTGATGGATCTGACTGTCTTTTGCATCTTACGCACGAGTTTTTCCACCTCGGTCAATTGCTCGTCATTGAGTTTAGCCAAATAGAGATTAAACTTCACCTTTTGCGTACGGATCTCTTCATCGTAACTTCTCTCGATCAACAACTTATCCATGCGGAATTTGTATGGGTTGACAGCATCTTTTGTAAGTTTCACAACCTTATTTTCTTGAACAATAGACATATCATGTTTGTTTTGTTCATACTCCACACGAGCATCGTGTATACGTGCGTCAAACTCGACCTTGAGTTTCTTGACTTTGGTCTGGTGTTGGATTTCCACCTGTCGAAGTTCATCTTGCATCAGTTCCACAACAGCCGGAAAGACAGCAGCAGCAGCAGTAGACGATGACGCGGAAGCAGGACTGTTAGTAGTGGCTGCTGCCGTATGTGCGTCACTGCTAATAGCCGTCCTAGGGGCTTTGTTGGCAGCGGTTGTATTCATCAACTCTTGCTTTCTCTTCATCGCTGCCTTTTTTTCAAGTGCTGCCTCTTTTTTCATCGCCTTCGAATGTAGTACATCCTGATTATTGGGAGTTGGTGCAGTCGTATCAGGTGATGTGGTTGCTGCATCCTCAAAAGTGTGATCCTCCACCATCGTCCGAACGCCTTCTTGACGGACAAGGATCATCTTGATCGTTGAACAGTTGAGTTTGGAAACTTGAGCGACGCGGTGACTTGTTTGTGATAAGATTCCGATTTTAATATCAAAAGGATTACCTCGTCGGAATTTTCCGATGTCAGTGTCACCAAGACAATTGAAAAAAAAGAGAATCTTGAACCAAGACTCTCCTTTGTCATGAAGTCAATACACAATTGCAAAACTGTTACAATCAACAATCATCGTCAATCACTCGTGACCCCTACAGAGTCGACTTTGAACATTGACTACATTTCCGATATTGTCATCACGTAGGAAACCAAATGGCTAACTCACTTCCGATACGGTTGTACACTGACATCGATTCCATGTTGCCATTCTGTCAGCAGCACGAGGTCTGGTTGGTAAGCATTGATCAGCACTGGGCACAGAACCAGGAGGTCATTCTCATTCTCCACGGTGACGTTCAATTCGACCATGTCTCGTCAGACCTTGTGAGACGATTCATCAGTCCTGTAAATGTGTCTCTACATGAGACTGACATGATGGAGATTGATGTCCCCGGTGCCACCTTGCTCAAATCTCACGAATTAAGTGACAATGATGACAATGATGACAATGATGACAATGATGACAATGACAAGATACATGCGAGCGTACATGTAGCGGCGCAGCGACGTGTCATCAAGTTTGAGTGCCTAACCGATCTAACCGTATTCCTCAAGGGATCATTCATTCACTGGCAGTCTTATTGGAAGATTTCTGAGACTAGAAAGATTCGTGCTGGTAACAAGTATCACACCGCCGAGATCCTGGTGCCACTGCAGAACAACTGGAAGCAGTTTCTCAAGAACAGTTGGATGAAAGATCCCAGCAAAAAAGCGATACATGCTCAATGGTTGAGTGATCTGAGCACACTCCCAACGCTGACAATCGGTCGTGTGGATCTCGTGCATGGTGGTGTGTGTCGAAACGTGTGTCAGTCTGTCTTGGATTACAATCGAGATCACAGTACGGTCTCAGATTTGACGACCCCAATCACGACCGCCAATGGGACCAAAAATATTGTGTTTCTTCATCGTGTACCCCTCAAGAGTTGGACTAGTACCACACTGGGGACGTTCTTTGAGCGCACGAATCGTGACTTTACGATAGAGCCGATTCTGGTCAAGATCAGTCACTTTCAGCGTTATGGACCCGGGCGCAATTTTCAATTCATGTGTCATTGGGAGAATGGTGTTCAGACGTGGCAAAAGTACATCCATCTGATTGGTAATCCATTGTATCGCGACTTTATGAAGCGGAGTCAGTGGGATATCAATACCGAGAGTCGGTACGATATCACTATGTATCTGGGTCAGGAGGACGAGGAATGTTTGTCAGACGATGCACGTGAGGACGAACGGGAGCATGAAGCGATGTATGACCGATTTGATCAAGAAAATCACGATGATAGTGAGGAGGAGCGTGAGATATTCGGCTACAAGACATTGAGCAAGCGTAAGAAGCCGACGAGACCTACCAAGAAGCCGACGAGACCTACCAAGAAGCCAACGATGGTCAAGATCAATACGGGATATCCAATTCGAGTGTTCAAAAGTTCAAGGATGCGTTTACGAAAGGATCTGGACTAGAGTCATCCACAGATTTCCGATGTTTCTTGTTCACATTGGCAACACCCACAGATTTCCGATGTTTCTTTACTATTATTATTATTCTTGAATTTTGACGCGATTGTGTGTATGTGTTTTTTTTTAAAGTCGTCATGTACATGGAATACAAGCCTCACTGCTTTCACACATCCACAGACAAGTTAGGTTCCGATTTCTTCCACCCCTCGTATCACCCAACAACATCCAACAAACAGCAAGATGTCGGAAAATGTGCCTGCTCCTTTGACCCCGGCTGCTGTAGGAACCAATGTGTCGATCGGATCTGCGGCATCGACATCCACAGTGACTGGTCCGGTCTATGCACTGTTCCTGCTGCGTCATGAAACCAACAGTCGCAAGGCGATGGCCATCTATCAGGGACCCGAGGTTATTCAGGTGTTTCTGGACGAGGAGCCACGCAAATTCTGGCCTGACTTTTTGATGCCACCGGATGGAGGTATCCCCACCCTCGTGAAGCGCACCAACGACCCTAGCCAGCGCTTGTACAAGCGTGGAACGGCATGCTTGTTGGTCCTACAGCGTCTGCGTGATACCAAGTTGGCCCGTGAACGTGCAGTTGCAGAGGTTTCTGCTGCTGCTGCTGCTGCTGCTGCTACAGTGGCTGTTGAGACCAGTGTGAACATGGCGGCGATCACGCCTACATATCAATCGATCGTTCCTGTCATGCCTATGAACCAGCCGACTTTTGCATCCTATGTGGCTTCAGTGACACCGGCTCCTACCCCGACGTTTGAGGTGACGGCTGTGACGATGACCACACTGGATGGTGAGACGGAGCAACCGGAGAAGGCTGTCAATGATGTCAAATACCCGGATCAGGAGCACAAGTATCAGTCACTGGTGGATGAGAAACCTGTTGAGCCTCTGTACACTGTGCTCCCCATCGTGGATCTTGAGGCTATTGACTTGACTCAACTTGACCAGCCAGTTGAGGCTCCCCAACCGGTCGATGTTCCAGAGGTGGATGCGGATCTGAATGCGTACCAGGATGCAATTGTGGCGGAGTTTGACCAGATGCGCCTGCCTGCACCGACTGTGCCTCTGGTGTCACCCGATGTGTCACCCGATGTGTCACCTGATGCGTCACCTGATGCGTCACCTGATGCGTCACCTGATGCGTCACCGTCTCTGTCCCCTTCACCTGCCACACATGAGCCAGATGCATTTCTGTCTCTGAAAGAACTGTCTCTTGCTCCTGTACCTGCACCTGCTGCTGTGAAACGAGGCATGCGTGGTGGGCGTCGAGGCGTCACGACCAAGGCGGCTACTCGTCGAGGTGGTCGCAAGTCGGTGGCTCCTCAGGAGGACATGGATATCCTCGTGGTGTCTTCAATGACGGTGCCTCCGTGTGCAGTTGATGAGACGACTGGAGAGACCATGTGAGGGCCTCCCGCAGCCATCCGTACATCCATCGTTCGTGGTCGTGACATGATGGGCATGGTTGGATCAGTGACGCCTCACATGGTCAGACAACAACAGATCCACATGAAGCGTACTCAAAACTTCTAACTATAAAAAAAACTTTGCCAAGAATGGAGTTCAGTGAGGTGGTTGTGGATGAAGATTGATGTCAGCACGGGTGAAATACGGTGTCTTTCATGATACCAACACTCTGCTTGTACGGACTTCGAGAGGGAGTGTATGGACCTCTTTTTTTTCCACATGTCTACTACTAACCCCCACAAACGCTCAACAACACTCTCACCACCGCTTGCGTTTTCTTTTTTTTCTTCTCGCGCTCGTTGTTCATTTTATTTAAGTCGGATCATACATTGAATAACACGTTCTCATCTACTCAAACGTACTTGTCCTGAAATGGCTGCCGTTGCTGCCGCTGCTGCTCCTACTTCGTCAAGTGCCACCATCGATGCAGCGTTGGCAAACGTAAAGTGTGTCCGATTTGACGTGAATCAGGTTCGCTTTTGTGACAATGGGAACATTTCGGAAAAGAGTCATGTACGTGACGTATTGAATGGAAAGCATGTTTTCCTGGGGCGGAGCGACAAGGGTTTCGTGCTACGAACGACCCAGCGTGACGCGTCTCGACAAAAGAAGTTTGTCATTAAAATGTATCGAAGCACACCTGGTGTTTCATTTGAGCAAGATCGCGCATATCATGAATTCAAAGTCGGATGTCAGGTGAATAAGTGGAACGTGTCGGATTTCATGGTCAGAACTATCGGTGTCGTCGAACTCAATTGTGCTCCCTTGCCGGACGATGACACAACATTGATCTGTAGAAACACTTCCAGTGACACCGCAACTTCCAGTGTACCCAATATATCTCAAAAGTATGCATGTGTGATTGTTGAGTACGTCAGTGGCAAATCCTTTCATGCGCACGTTGGACAGATGCCGTTCAGTAAGGCTTTACGACTGTTGAGTGCATTGTTCCAGAAATTGAAGCC
>Ga0326734_1000317_pt1 | contig 13635 bp, 9 predicted proteins | sample 15_GP2_1315_FD_207944 | JGI IMG/M metagenome (GOLD analysis project Ga0326734, IMG submission 207944) | Glacier ice microbial communities from Ngari, Tibet, China - 15_GP2_131.5 | ecosystem: Environmental > Aquatic > Freshwater > Ice > Glacier | place: China: Ngari, Tibet | collected 2018-07-18 | reverse complement strand
TCCCGGCGCATCTGAATCCATTCTTCCGGCGACTGCACGTCGAGCTTGCTTTCCACTTTCTGAATGCCGGTAAAGCCCGAGAAATTCAGCTTCGCTGCGCCCTTTTTGCCGCGCTTGGTGGTCACGATCACCACGCCGTTGGATCCGCGCGAGCCGTAGATGGCGGCCGAAGCCGCGTCCTTGAGCACCTCAATATTGGCCACGTCGGTGGGGTTGATGCCGCGCAGGTTATCCACCGGGACGCCATCCACCACGTACAGCGGTTCGTTTGATGCGTTGATGGAGGCTGCGCCCCGCACCCGTATCTGGAGTTCGGCACCGGGCTCGCCCGAGGGCGTCTGCACGTACACGCCGGGCATCTGGCCCACTAGTGCGTTCTCGATGCGGTTGACAGGCCGCTCCTCTATTTCTTTCGCTGTGACGCCGCTGATGGCCCCGGTCACGTTGCCGGCTTTCTGGGTGCCGTAGCCCACCACCACGACCTCGTCGAGGTCCTTGTTGTCAACAACCAGCGCGGGGCTGATGGTGGACTGTCCCGCAAGGGCTACTTCCTGCGTGGCATAGCCCACGAAGGAGAACACCAGCGTCCCGCCCTCGTTCGGCACTTGCAGGGTGTAGGTGCCGTCGGTGCCGGTGCCGGTGCCGTTGGTGGTGCCTTTCAGGAGCACGGTCACGCCCGGCAGGGCTTCTTTGGTGTCGGCAGTGGTCACCTTGCCGCTCACGGTGCGGCTCTGTGCCAACGCTCCCGGCATGTAGCCAGCGAGCAGAAACAGGAGCAAGCAAGCCAGTCTGTAGAGCTTGTTCATAGAAAAAGAAATTGGCGGTTTAAAAAAAGTGTAAAGTCTAAGAAGCTCCTAAGTTTGAGCCAGTGCTTAAACTTAGGAGCTTCTTAGCGGAGTAAACGACCAGGCATCTTCTACCCAGCCATCAAAACTATTGCAATCGATTGTGTGCACTTACCTGTCCTCTCCTGCATTTCCCAGTTTCTATATCATTTTTTCATAATTGCCCCATTTGCTTGGCGGTACATCCCGGGCGCATAAAAAATGGCCCCCGTCGAGGGACGGGGGCCAAGCAGTTTTAGGTAAGGCCAAGTAACAACCGGCCGGCGGCCTATTCGCGGGCATTTACCGCGGCCGAGGCTTCCTGCTCGGGCTTCTCCGAGCCCAGGTAGTTGCCATAGCCCACTATTACCGTAGACAGTACCACCGCCAGAATGCCCAGCGACACCGTGCGCATGGTGAGCTTGTTGGCCCCGCGCCACTCGTGCAGGTACAAACCCCAAAAGCTGCTAAAGGCGATAATGAAGGCCATGTGCAGCGTCCAGCCCGAGAAGCGGTATGCGCCCATCTGGCTGTCGCCCATGCCGTAGAAGAAGAACTGGAAATACCAGGTGAAGCCCGCCAGCGCGCAGAAAATGACATTGCGCAGGGCCGGCGCCGACGGATTCAGGTAGTCGGTGTAGGTCTTGTTTTTGATGTTGAGGTAGATGCACCACACTGCATTGGTGGTGAGGCCGCCGAGCAGGATAATGACCAGAATAGCGTTGTTGGCAAACAGCTCGCTGGTGCCGGAGTGCTTGGCGACTTCGGCAATGGGCTGGCCCGCGGTGAGGCCAAACGAGAAGCAGGCACTCATGATGCCCGAGAACACGGCCACCAGCACGCCCTTGCGCAGCGAAAACTCGGCAATGGTCTCTTGCTTCTGCGCGTCGGTAAGAGACTTTTCTTTCATAAAGCCGGCCAGGCCGCACATTACAATGCCCATCACGCACACCACCAGCCCCATCATAATTACCTGCCCCGAGGCCGAGTGTATCAGCTCCGGAAAAGTGCCCAGCCACAGCGGCGGCACCACCGTGCCAAACACCGCGCAAAGCCCCAGCGTGACGGCCATGCCCAACGACAAGCCCAGGTAGCGCATGGCCAACCCAAAGGTGAGCCCGCCGAAGCCCCAGAGCACGCCCCATATATAGGTCCAGAGCAAGGTGGAGCGGTCGGCCTGGGCCAGCACCCCAAACAGGTCATGCACCGTGAGCGAGCCCATGATGATGGGTGCAAATACCCACGAAACAATGCCGCCCACCAGCCAGTAGCTTTCCCAGGCCCAGCCGTTGACCTTCTTGTAAGGCAGGTAAAAACTGCCGGAGGCAAAGCCGCCCAGCGCGTGAAGGATTACTCCCCAAATGACAGCCATAGTTGTAGGGTAAGGTTTTAGACAAAGCTGCCGGGTTGCCGAGCGCAAACCCTCCTGTGCTCTCCTGACCGCGAAGTAAAGCCGAAGGCGGCAGCCGGCGGCCATTCTTTTTCCAGTTGAGCTAATTTCCCTCCCCTGCTTTCCTAACATCTTTTTTACAAGCGAGCAGGAGAGTGCAGGAGGTTGGCCCCACCCCGCCCGGGCACCTTTGTGGAAAAGCAACCCTATCCCGTTTTCTGGTCAACGAAACAGAAGCACTATCATGGAAAAAACGCTCACTTTCCAACACGTCAGCTACCTCTGGGACGAGGCCAAGGCACTGGAGCTGGCCGGCGACGAAGTCGCCCTGTTCCTTTACCGCTCCAACCTCCTCGGCGCCGACCTGCGCCTGACCAACTACGCCGGCGGCAACACCTCCTGCAAAATTACCGCCACCGACCCCGTGACCGGCCAGCCCGCCGAAGTGATGTGGGTGAAGGGCTCGGGCGGCGACATCGGCACGCTCACCAAGGCCGGCTGCGCCAACCTGTATGTCGAGAAGCTGCACCAGCTCAAGGGCCGCTACCGGGGCCTGGAGCACGAAGACGAGATGGTGGGCCTGTTCGAATACTGCCTCTTCGACCCCAAGTGCGCCACGCCCAGCATCGACACGCCCCTGCACGGCCTGCTGCCCTTCAAGCACATCGACCACCTGCACCCCGACGCCTTGATTGCCATCGCGGCCAGCCAGGACGGCGAGCAAATCATGCACGACATCTGGGGCGACACCATGGGCTGGCTGCCCTGGCAGAAGCCGGGCTTCGACCTGGGCCTGCAGCTGGAGAAAATCGTGGCCGACAACCCCGGCCTGCGCGGCGTCATCCTCGGCGGCCACGGCCTGTTTACCTGGGGCGACACCGCCTACGAGTCCTACATCAACACTCTGGAGGTGATTGAGCAGGCCGCCATCTACCTGGAGGCCAACTACGGCAAGAAAGGCCCCGTGTTTGGGGGCGTAAAGCGCGCGCAGACCTTAGACGCCGACCAGCGCCGCCAGCAGGCCGCTGCCGTGATGCCCGTGCTGCGTGGCCTGGCCAGCAGCCAGCGCCGCATGCTGGGCCACTACACCGACGACGCTCGCGTGCTGGAGTTCTTGAACTCCAACGACTTGGCCCGCCTCGCCGCCAAAGGCACCTCCTGCCCCGACCACTTCCTGCGCACCAAAATCCGCCCACTCGTGCTCGACGCCGACGTGATGCAGGGTGACGCCGCCAGCGTAAAAACCTATCTGGAAAGCCAGTTTGAGGCCTACCGCAAGGACTACGTGGCCTACTACGAGCGCAGCAGGCACGCCAATTCGCCCGCGGTGCGCGACGCCAACCCGGTCATCATCCTGTGGCCGGGCGTGGGTCTGTTCTCTTTTTCGAAAGACAAGCAGACCGCTCGTGTCGCCGCCGAGTTCTACGCCAACGCCATCAACGTGATGCGCGGCGCCGAAGCCGTGAGCACCTACCAGGGCCTGCCCGAGCAGGAAGCCTTCAACATCGAATACTGGCTGTTGGAAGAAGCCAAACTGCAGCGCATGGCCCCGCCCAAAGCCCTGTCCGGCAAGGTGGCCTACGTGACCGGCGGCACCGGCGGCATCGGCAAAGCCATTTGTGAGGAGCTACTGAAATTCGGCGCCTGCGTGGTGGCCGTCGACCGCGACCGCCTCGAAGAAACCCAAACCGACCTGCGCAAGCAATTCGGCAAGGACAGCACCATCACCGCCCCCATCGAAGTGACCAGCGCCGAGAGCATCGCCGAGTCGCTGCGCGCCGGCGTACTGCAGTTCGGCGGCGTCGATATCGTTGTAAACTGCGCCGGCCTGTCGATTTCTAAGCCGTTGGCCGAGACCACGCAGGCCGATTGGGACATCCTGAACGACGTGCTGGTAAAAGGCCAGTTCCTGGTGAGCCAGGCCGCCGTGACCATCCTGCGCCAGCAGGGCCTGGGCGGCGACATCGTGAACATTGCCAGCAAAAACGGCCTCGTGGCCGGCCCCAACAACGTGGCCTACGGCACGGCCAAAGCCGCCCAGCTGCACATGTCGCGCCTGCTGGCGGCCGAGCTCGGCGCCGACAAAGTGCGCGTCAACACCGTCAACCCCGACGCCGTGCTGCGCGGCAGCAAAATCTGGGAAGGCGACTGGGCCGCCGGCCGGGCCAAGGCCTACGGCATCTCGGTGGAGGAGCTGCCCCAGCACTACGCCAAGCGCACGCTACTGGGCGAGGAGCTGCTGTCGGAAGACATCGCCAAAGCCGTGCGCGTGTTCGTGGACGGCTCCTTGAGTAAAAGCACCGGCAACGTGCTCAACGTGGACGGCGGCGTGGCCATGGCCTTTGTGCGCTAGCACAACGGCCATGGACTGACGAATAAGCAGAACGTTATGCAGAGCGCAGCGAAGCATCTTGTCCGCCACCAGTAATTATTTACTTGCGAGGTAAAGATGCTTCGCTGCGCTCTGCATGACGTTCTCTTTTTTTGCTCTCTGAGAATGCCGCTGGCGTGCCCGAAATGGCTACATTTGGGTGTAACGCTCTCCTCTTTTTCCACCCCTCGTTGCGTCAGGCCCGCTTTTTAGCTAAATCTGACACCCAACGACCTCAGATTCCCCACCACCCGGGATGTACCAACTCCAACTCAAGCCGCTGGATAAGACGCCGAAGTACAAACAGATTGTGCAGTCGGTCATCATGGACATCGAGCGCGGCGTGCTGAAAAACGGCGACCACCTGCCCAGCATCAGCGAGCTGAGCGTGGAGCACTACCTGGCCCGCGACACCGTGGAAAAGGCCTACCGCGAGCTGCGCGAGCGGGGTTTCATCACCTCGGTGCAGGGCAAGGGCTACTATGTGGAAGCCAGCGACACCTCGAAGCTGAAGATTCTGCTGGTGTTCAACAAGCTGAGCTCTTACAAGAAAATCATCTACTACGCCTTCCTCGAAACCCTCGGCGACCAGGCCACCGTGGACCTGCAGATTCACCACTACAACGTTAACCTGTTCCAGGAAATCATCGAGAAGAACCTCGGCAAGTACAACTACTACGTGGTGATGCCGCACTTCACCCTGGACACCGACAAGGCCCTTTCCCGCGCCATTCTCAACACCATTCCCAGCCAGGAATTGGTGCTGCTCGACAGAGATATTCCGGAGCTCACCCACGACTGCCTTCGCGTGTTTCAGGACTTCGATAAGGACATTTTTGGTGCCCTGGAAAACGCCGAGGACCTGCTCGAAAAGTACTCGCGCCTGGTGCTGGTACTGCCCTCCGACGCCAACCACCCGGAGGAGCTACCCTGGGGCTTCCGCTCCTTCTGCCTGATGCGCAACAAGGAGTTTTCAGTGGTGGAAAACGCCATGAACGAAGTGGTGCAGGCCGGCACCACCTACGTGGTCATCCGCGAAACCGACCTGGTGGAGCTGGTGAAGAAAATCCGCCAGACCAGCTTCCTGCTGGGCCGCGAAGTGGGCATCATCTCCTTCAACGAAACGCCCTTGAAAGAGCTGTTGAACATGACGGTGATTACCACCGACTTCGAGGCCATGGGCAAAACCGCCGCCACCCTGCTGCTGGAGAAGAAGCGGGTGAAGGTAAAGAACCCGTTTTACACCATCCGGCGCGGGTCGCTGTAGAGGCGCAGCCCCGGCGTCGCAGATATTTCCCGCAAACAGGAGAGCCCAGAACAGTTCCAGCTGATGCAAACGTGTAATTTGTTCTACCCAACCCACACCGATTTTCACTGCCCATTACCACCACGGCCCTATGTTCTCCGACCAACGCCTTGCCGAACTCAACCAGCCCCTGCTACCCGAGCACCAACAGTTATTCCAGCACCTGGCCGAGTCGCCGCGCCTGCGCCAGCTGGACGTGCAGGCCGTAATGCAAAAGCTGATAGATTTCCAGGTGGCCATTCCGAGCTGGGCCCTGGGCACGGGCGGCACCCGCTTCGGCCGCTTCCCGCTGGGCGGCGAACCCAGCACCCTGGAACAGAAAATCAGCGACGTGGGCATTCTGCAAGCCCTCAACCGTTCGTCCAACTCTATCTCGCTGCACATTCCCTGGGACATTCCGCAGGACATTCCTGGCCTCAAGCAGCTGCTGAAAGAGCAAGGATTGGTAATTGACTCCGTGAACTCCAACACCTTTCAGGACCAGAAAGACCAGGCCCAAACTTACAAGTTTGGCTCGCTGAGCAATACCGAAAAGGCGGTGCGCGAGCAGGCCATTCAGCACAACATCGACTGCGTGGGCTACGGCCGCCAGCTAGGCGCCCGCACCCTGACCGTGTGGCTGGCCGACGGCTCCAACTTCCCCGGCCAGCAGCACCTGCGCCGCGCGTTTTTGCGCACCCAGGAGTCGTTGGCGGCCATCTACGAGGCCATGCCCACGGACTGGACCATGCTTGTGGAGTACAAGCCCTACGAGCCCAACTTCTACTCGATGGTGATTCCGGACTGGGGTACTTCGCTGGCCCTGTGCCAGGCCATCGGCCAGAACGCCCAAGTTCTCGTGGACCTAGGCCACCACCTGCCCAACACCAACATCGAGCAGATTGTGGGCCGCCTGCGCCAGTTCGGCCGCCTCGGCGGCTTCCACTTCAACGGCTCGATGTACGGCGACGACGACCTGACCACCGGCAGCACCAAGCCCTTCCAGCTCTTCCTGATTTTTAACGAGCTGGTGGACGCCGCCCTCGATAAATCTGTGCCCGCCGAGGCCGTGGCCTACATGATAGACGCCAGCCACAACGTGAAAGACCCGCTGGAAGACCTGCTGCAATCCGTCGAAAACATCCTCTCGGCCTACGCCAAGGCCCTGTTGATGGACCGCGACGCCCTCGCCGAAGCCCAGGAAGCCAACGACGTGGTGCGCGCCGAGGAAATCCTGCGCGACGCCTTTCTCACCGACGTACGCCCGCTGGTGTCGGAAGCCTACCGCCAGAGCGGCGGCGCGATTAAGCCCATTGCCGCCTACCGCGCCGCCGGCGTGCGCGAGCAGCTCATCGGCCAGCGCGGCAAGCACAGCGTATCGACCGGGCTATGAAAAAGACCATGAAAAAGACGGTCTACGCCGTATTCGATATTGGCAAAACCAATAAAAAGCTGATTCTCTTTGACGAGGACCAGCAGATTATCGACGAGGAGCTGCACGTGTGCACCAATGTCCTGGACGACGACGGCTTCGTGTGCGACCACCTCCCCCGCCTCACGGAGTGGGTGCTCGACCACTGGCACCAGCTGCGCCACCACCCACATTACAGCGTGAAGGGCGTGAATTTCACGGCTTATGGCGCCAGCTTCGTGCATCTCGGCGCCGAAGGCCAGCCCGTGCTGCCGCTATACAACTACCTCAAGCCCATTCCGGCCGAAATCGAAGCCAAGTTCTACGCCGAGCTGGGTCAGTCGAAGGAACAGTTTGCGGCCGACACTTGCTCGCCGCAGCTGGGCATGCTGAACTCGGGCCTGCAGCTGTACTGGCTGAAATATGCCAAGCCGGAGCAGTACGCCAAGGTGCACACCTCGCTGCACCTGCCCAATTACCTCTCCTACCTGATTTCGGGCGAAAAATTCAGCGACTACACCTCCGTGGGCTGCCACACCAACCTATGGGACTACAAGCGCGGCGAGTACCACGAGTGGGTGCGCCGCGAGGGCATCGACGAGAAGCTAGCGCCCCTCACCCGCGACTCCATCGCCTCGGTCGTGGACGGCATCATGGTGGGCGTGGGCCTGCACGACAGCACTTCGGCCGTGATGCCCTACCTGGCCGAGCACGCCGAGCCTTTCGTGCTGATTTCAACCGGCACTTGGTCCGTCACCATCAACCCCTTCAACAGCCAGCCCCTGACGCCGGAGCTGCTACGCCGCGACTGCCTCAGCTTCATGACGCCGCGCGGCGAAGCCACCCGCGCCGCCCGCGTATTCCTGGGCCGTGAGCATGATTTACAGGTGGAGCGCATTGCCGCGCACTTCCACGTGAAGCCGGACTTCTACCGCTCCATCGTGCTGGCCCGGCCCTACGACGAGACTTCGGCCGACTTCCGGCCCGGCTGCATGGCCGGCACCGGCCCCTTCCCCGACCAGCCGGCCGGCGAGTGGGACCTCTCTGGTTTCCGCACTGCCTCCGATGCTTACCAGCACCTCATGCACGGCCTCATCGCCATCTTGCTCGAATCCATTCATTTGGTGTGGCAGGGTGAGAAAACCATCTTCGTGGATGGCGGTTTTGCTCGCAACCCGCTCTTCATGCAAACGCTGAGCTGGAACTTCCCGAAAGCCGAAATCCGCACGCTGGAGGTGCCGCAGGCAACCGCCCTGGGCGCCCTGGTGCACCTGGAGCAAGGCGAGGCGCTGAAGAAAACCCAGCCGCTGTTTACCGATGATGCGGACATGCCGCTGGTGGCGGTGCAAAATCGGGCGAGTTAACCTCACGAGACCCCTGCGGGGCGGGCCCCTCTCCCCAGGAGAGGGGAGCATAACGAGTTGTAGCGTGGACTCTGTGAGTCCGCGCCTGATAGAACCAGCGCAGATTGCGCGAGAAGCCCTGCCAATACGCGGACTCGCAGAGTCAGCGCTACAGCCGCGCCGCCGTGGCTCCCCTCTCCTGGGGAGAAGGGCCCGCCCTCAGGGGTCTCGTGAGGTTTCCGGGGCCGCGCCGATTAAAAATATAAAATGAAAGTCGCTCTCTTCGTCCCCTGCTACATCGACCAGTTCTACCCGCAGGTGGGCATCGCGACGCTGCAGCTGCTGGAGAAGCTGGGCGTGACGGCGCACTTCCCGCCCCAGCAAACCTGCTGCGGCCAGCCCCTGGCCAACAGCGGCTGCGAGCGCGACGCCCTGCCCATTTATAAGCACTTCGTACAGACGTTTCAGGACTACGACTACGTGGTGGCGCCCTCGGGCAGCTGCGTGTACCACGTCCGCAAGCATTTCGACAAGCTGGAGCAAACCGCCGAGGTGCAGCACGTGCGCGGCGCGGCCTACGACCTGATTGACTTCATCACGAACGTACTAGAAGTGAAGGAACTGCCAGGCGCCTTCCCGCACAAGGTGGGCCTGCACCTGAGCTGCCACGGCCAGCGCGGCCTGCACCAAGCCAACGAATCGGAGATGACGCCGGTACGCGACGGGCAGCTGCGCCGCCTGCTGGCTTCGCTGGATGGCATCGAGCTCACCCACCTTAACCGCAACGACGAATGCTGCGGCTTCGGCGGCACGTTCTGCGTGTCGGAAGCCGGCATCTCGGCACGCATGGGCCAGGACCGGGTGGCCGACCACGTGCGCAACGGCACGCAGGTGCTCACCGGCAGCGACATGTCCTGCCTGATGCACCTCGAAGGCATCGTGCGCCGCGCCAACATGCCCATCCGGGTGATGCACGCGGCCGAAATTCTTAACGGACTCACGCCATGAACCACGCCATTCGCGCCGACAAGTTTTTGCTGGACGCCGACCGCACCACCTGGCACGACGAAACCCTGTGGTTTGTGCGCGAAAAGCGCGACCGCGCCGTGTACGCCGTGCCCGAGTTTCAGGAGCTGCGCGAGCTGGCCTCCCAAATCAAAGACCACACCCTGAGCCGGCTCGACAACTACCTAATGGAGTTTGAGGCGGCCGCGCAGGCCAACGGCGTGCACGTGCACTGGGCCGCCGATGCCACCGAGCACAACGCCATCATCCTGGACATCATCCGGCAACAGGGCGCCACGCGCATTGTCAAAAGCAAATCCATGCTCACCGAGGAATGCCACCTCAACCCCTACCTGATTAAGCACGGCATTGAGGTGGTGGACACCGATCTGGGCGAGCGGATTATTCAGTTTCGCGGAGAAGCCCCCAGCCACATCGTGCTGCCGGCCATTCACCTGAAGAAAGAAGATGTGGGCGACACCTTTCACCGGCACCTGGGGACTGAAAAAGGCGAAAGTGACCCGCAGCGTCTCACCGAGGCCGCCCGCCAACACCTGCGGGCCAAGTTCCTCGCGGGCCAGGTAGCCATTTCGGGCGTCAACTTCGCCGTTGCTGAAACCGGTGCTGTGGTTGTTTGCACCAACGAAGGCAACGCCGACCTGGGCGTGAACCTTGCCCAGGTGCACATTGCTTGCATGGGCATCGAGAAGCTGATTCCCCGGCTTACCGACCTGGGCGTGTTTACGAGGCTGCTGGCCCGCAGCGCCACGGGGCAGCCCGTCACGACGTACACGTCGCATTTTACCAAGCCCGCCGAAGGGCGGGAAATGCATATTGTCATCGTCGACAACGGCCGCACCCAGCAGCTCGGGCGGCCCGATTTCCGGGCTTCGCTCAAGTGCATTCGCTGCGGAGCCTGCATGAACACCTGCCCGGTGTACCGACGCAGCGGCGGGCACAGCTACGACTTCACCGTGCCAGGCCCCATTGGAGCCATCCTGTCGCCCAACATCGACATGAAAAAGCACGCTTCCCTGCCGTTTGCCAGCACGCTCTGCGGCTCCTGCACCGACGTGTGCCCGGTGAAGATTGATATCCACACCCAACTGTATAAGTGGCGGCAAGTGCTGGGCGAAGCCAGCGAAATACCCGCCTCCAAGAAGTGGAGCATGAAGTTCATGGGCCGGCTGCTGGCTAGTCCGAGGATATTTGGCATGAGCGGGCAGTTCGCTCGCAAAGCCCTTCGCCTGCTGCCCCACGGCCTGACCCACTCCTCGGCTTTCAACGCCTGGGCCGTAGCACGCGAGCTGCCCGAGCCGCCCAAGCAAAGCTTCCGCGACTGGTACCAGCAGCAGCCCCAATCCATTGAACAGCCGCAGCACCCCAAGGTCCCGGTATGAGCAACTCCCGCGAACGAATTCTAGCCGCCGCCAAGGCCAACAAGCCGGTTGAAATCAGCCTGCCCACCGTGCCCGTGTACGGCGGCGATGCCACCGTCGAGCGGTTCACCACCGTGCTGACTAGCATAGGCGGGCAGGTCGTGTGGCTCGACGGACTGGGGCAGCTCCCTGAAGTACTGCAGCAGCTCTTCCCGGACGCGAAAATCACCGCCTCTCTCCTATTTCAGGGCACGCTGCCGGTAGACGCCCGAACCCCCACAGACATCCTAGCCGAGGTAGACTTAGCGGTGCTGCCCGGCGAAATCGGGGTAGCTGAAAACGGCGCCATCTGGCTGCCCGAAACCAACATGCTCCACCGGGCGCTGCCGACTATTACCCAGCACCTAGCGCTGGTGCTCGACCACCGCCGTATACTGGCCACCATGCACCAGGCGTATGCCCAATTGCCCAGCACCGGGGCCTACGGCAAGTTTGTGGCGGGCCCTTCCAAGACGGCGGATATCGAGCAGTCGCTGGTGATTGGCGCCCACGGCGCCCGCAGTTTGGTAGTTCTGCTGTACTAGCTGGCGAGATGGCCTGTTCAGCGGAAGGAGCCGTTTGCAGGAACAAACCCCTAAGCGGGACCTCCAACCGCCATCTGCTTACCGGTTTATAATCCCATACAAGAAGTATTAACTACCTTAAGTGTAATCAAACACGGGCTGCAATGAGGTACTTGCATGGTGCCCTAGTAAATGCATTACTCTCCCAGCGCCGGGAAGGCAAGCATCAATAGCGCGGGCAACACGATCATAAGGCAGTAAGAGGGTAGCAGTGTACGCGACAGCGCCGTTGGTCGAATTGTTCGAGCGGGTGCCGCAGAAAACCAGACTCAGCCTTCCAGCTAAGTGAACAACGTCCATCGCAACGAGTGACTGTTTAGCGAAACGGTCATAGCTCTTGCAGAACTCCTGCCCAGGCCTCACGCGTTGGTGTACCGCAGCCGCAACAGCCTGAAAGCGACATTTTAAACCCTTCCAGGTGCTTGGCACCTGATCCGACAGCATTTCAAGTTCTTCGCAGAGTTCTGCAACAGCCACGGGCGTTTGTTGACCACTCCCTCCTGCCTATGCCCGCCGACTTCCTGACCGCCCTGGAGCGCTAGCGCTACCAGACCCTCCCCGCCGACCTGCGCGAAGAGGACCTGCAAGCCAGCTGCTGGCTCACCCCCGCCGACCGGCAGCTGGTCGAGCAGCAGCGCCGGGCCAGCAACCGCCTCGGCTTCGCCGTGCAGCTGGGCGTGCTGCGGCTGATGGGGTACCTACTGCCGGAGCGGTACCGGCAGGCACCCGATAGCCTGGTGCTGTTCGTGTCCCGGCAACTAGACCTCGACCCCGTGCTGTTTCAGGCCTACGGTGAGCGGGAAGCGACCCTAACCGAGCACCTGCGCGTGCTGCTGAGTCATTTGCAGGTGCGCCGCTGGCAACCCGTCCTGGATGCGCCGTGGCTCGAAGCGTGGTTGGTAGAACGGGCACTGGAGCACGACAACGAGCGCCTGCTGCTCACCCTGGCTCTGGGCCACCTGCGCCAGCACGGCATCCTGCGGCCCGGCATCGTGAAACTGCCCACCACGCTGATGGTGCGGGCATCATCCACCCCCGCCCCCAAGGCCTCTTCCGAATTCCGGATTCCGCTGTAGGCCATGGCTTGACGTGGTTTCCCGCACCGTTGGGTTTGCTTCAGCAGTTGCTTTAGCGCCGGAAAAAAGCAAAGCATTGCTTCGCGCTGCATCCCGAGACCGCGCGGGTGGGACAGCTCACTTATTATTCAGTAGCCAGGCGGCTAACTCTTTGCCCGCCTGGAAGTTCTGGTAAATTGCCGGAATCTTGCGGCCGTCCACGTACTCATTATACAGCCACGGGTCGCCGAGGGCCAGCACGCGCCCCTGGCCCAATTTCGCAGTGGCCATGATGACCTTGCCGTTGTTGGTGACCAGCGGCTGGGCCTGAGCCTGCAGCGCCAGCACCGCCAGTTCCTTGATGTAAGCCGCCGAAGCGGTTTTAAACACCAATTTACCCGAAGTCAAATCCACTTTGCCTTGTTCGAACTGGCCGCCCTGCACCATGTTCACGCTCTGGTTGGTGAACTGCACGCCGAAGTTCTTGGCCAGCTCGTTGAAGTGCCTGATTTCGCAGTTGGCGCTGTCGTTGGCAAAGAGCACGAGGGTGCCGCCGGCCCGCACCCAGTCGGTCACGGCCTTGCTGTCGGCGGGCTGAATGTAGTTGGGCTGCGCGGTTTCCTTGCGGGTGTCGGGGTCCACGATGATGTAGACGCTCAGGCTCTTGAGGCGAGCGGCGGTAGGGGCGGCGGGCACGGGCACCGTCTTGGCGCCCAGCTCGCGGAACTGGTTGCCCCACAGCCAAAAGCCGGAGTGCATCCGGTCTTCCCAGGTGTAGTGGAACGGCTCCTGCTCGCCGGTGAGGCCCTGACGGAACTCGTGGTTGAAGTAATAATCCAGGCCCACGGTTTTGCTTTGGTCGAGTCTGTTTTCGGCCGCGATTTCCATTTCGGTGCTGGCCAGAATAAACGGGCCGACGCCCTTCAAATCGTTTTTGCGCAGCGGCTCG
>Ga0326734_1000316_pt1 | contig 13661 bp, 14 predicted proteins | sample 15_GP2_1315_FD_207944 | JGI IMG/M metagenome (GOLD analysis project Ga0326734, IMG submission 207944) | Glacier ice microbial communities from Ngari, Tibet, China - 15_GP2_131.5 | ecosystem: Environmental > Aquatic > Freshwater > Ice > Glacier | place: China: Ngari, Tibet | collected 2018-07-18 | reverse complement strand
ATATGGTTCTGTCGTTTTTATCTACAGTAAAATTTACCCAGCACTTTATCCTCTTAACCTGATCAATTAGATTCGTCACAACAGATTCCAGATTCTCTAGGAATCCCTTGTGTGCTTCGTCTTCTGTAATGAGTTTCGAAAGAGTGTTGTCAAGAATTTTGCCCTGATATTCGAATCCAGAGTTTCTATGACGAACAGTTTTTCTGGTCTCTGCGATTCTATATCTTCCCATTACTTGTTACGGATTAATTTGTTGTTGTACGTCACCGGGGTTCTGCCTCTGATGGCAAGATTTACACTTCCGAATCCTTGGTCAGGAAGACCAGACTGATAGACGTTCCCGCGTCTATCAGTCCAACCGCCACGGATCATTGGAAATTCTCCATCCTTCAAGAGTATGTCTCCAAAGTCATCAATAGATGGGAAGATAGGTTTGCCAGCAATGGCCGCATCTTCATCTGACTGTGACACGAACTGAACTGTTGCGGAGTCAACACCTTCAATATCTTCAATGATTCTAATAAGGTCAGAACGTGGAATCCTGTCACGGCGTTTCGTATTTGCAAAGTAATTTCCGATTGCGTCAATGACTGAATTCTTGACAAACACATCTTCTTGTGCATCTTCAAATACGATGAGATTGATCACGACCACAAACTTCTTAACCACTGGGTTGACAAGCTTGGTGCTCAGCTTTACAATCTTCTTTCCAGAGTCATCAAGCATCTTGATGATCTTTTTCTGCTGAACAGGAGTAAGCAGGAATCTGCTCTCGTCTAGATTAAAGTAATTCTCACCAGATCTAAACTTCTTCGAAATATCTGGGATGAGCATCAGGTAGATCACGTTATCATCAGAAAGATCTTCATCATAATTTTTGGTCCATGCATGCACAAGGCTGAACGTGTTAAATCTGCTGAAGTACGAAACGTAGTTGTCTGGGTGTGCAAAGATCAAAGATCTGCTGGTCTTGGGTGCTACGAGCTTTGTAATCTCTATGGGTTCAGGGTTTGAACCCATGTCAGGATTCTCGGTGCAGACAATATCAAAGAAGTCTGAAATGTCGAGCTCGTTACCTCTTACGTCGTATGCAGTGTCTTCAGCTTTAAACTGTAATGCTTCTGGTGCGATACCATCAAGGTTACCAGAGAGTCCTGATGTTACCAGATATTCCACGATGATCTCAGACCCAAGAGTCGGGACTGCACCATGCGCATCGTTACCGAAATAAAGATCAAGTCCTGTTGTGATACCTGTTTTGATCATGCAACACATACCTTGTGAAGGCATGTCGTAGAAGCTTTCATAGTTACGCCACAGCGCCCCATTCACGTAGACATTGACAAACTCGTTGTCGATCATCTGTCCCTGCCTGTATGCTACCTGGAAAGATTGCATCAGTTCTCCTGTTCCTTGGAACGGCTGTTGGTCTATCACGCCCTGTCTGATAACTGTTTCTACTACCTGTGCATAATCATGCATAACACGAACCTCTGCAGATTGCATGTCCATGATGTATGGAAGATCGTTATTCAAACACTTAACCTTTGAATGGGTGCTCAATATGATGCTACCTCCTTCAACTCTAGTGATTCCTGGCTTTTGCACAAGCTTCACCCTTCCGAGAGCAGCAACTGCTCTGGTAGGATCGTGTCCGGTAAGTCTGGCCAGGCCATATATTGAACTAGCACGAGTTGCCTCATTTATGTTTAGTTCTGTTATAGAATCCTCTATGTAGTAGAAGATTAGTTGCGCAAGGTTGGTCAGCACCAGAATAATCTGACCGTATGCGGAAGAAGCGGAGAACAGTGTCTGCGCTTGCTTATATTGAGTCGTACAGTAATCTACGGCCTGTTGTAACAGGTCATCAACTTCTAGTCTAGACTTTTCGAAGATGTTGAGCTTCTTTGCCATCATCTATCTAAAGCAAAAACCCGGAGGACTTTACTGATTTCTTTCTTTGTTCAATATAGCAATATGTGCCATGGTATCTTCTAGCATAGTTCGTCTTGTAAGGATGTACTGTACCATTTCGGGTGTTCCATCGCAGCTATTGTCTAGTTGTTTTATCATCCAACGGAGTTTATCTGCCTGGATCTTAATAAGTTCCAATTCATTGTTCATGTCTTATTTATTGTATTGTTTAACTTTTCTTGTACTTTTCATTAACAAATGTATACGTCATATATTATCTGCAAGCGCATCAATTATGTATTGTAGTGTGGTACGCATTTTACACTTATGCGCGTGGTACGAGCGGTGTGGTATATGCAGAAACTAGTTTACCGTAGGTATATTCCGAATTGTTTTTGCTCGTTAATCATAATATCTATGAGACATTCATCACGTACCACGCCTCGTGTAAATCCTACCTCTACTCCGACCGTGTAATCTCTTGCTGCAGGAATAAACATTGAAATCTTCTCCTCAATGTCTCTCTTCATCTTTTGTCCGTCTAGTCTGAGTGTAAAGACCATAGCCTCAAGGTCAACCCCAAAGTCTGGAGCTCCAAGTATATCTCCAGGTTTGGTCATAAGAAGCATCCGAATCATCTGAACAAGCTGTACATTTGCGTCATGCGTTTCGTATTTTACAGTCGTATACGTAACTGCATCTGTAGTCAATAATAATTCTGAACCTGCCATACGTATTTACTATCGAAAGTTTGTGTATTTGTATAGATAGACGTGACTCTCAAAGAATTATTAGAAGATGTAAACAGCGAGCTGAGCATCTCATGCGCAATACCGATCAAGTTGCCGGAAGAAAGGATCAAGAAAATTATCAACAGTGCAAAGGATTGGTTCTATGATAACTACCAGTACGCTGTAGAGGAGAAACTGATTGTGGTACCTGCCGCACTTTTTGCATCATCTGAGTTTAAAGGAAGTCGTGCAATTAAACTGCCATCCGATGTTATTTCTATATTTGATTTTAGAGAGATGACTGGAGCCGGTATCATTGGACCTAACACTGGAGACTTTAGCATGAATAGAATGATGGCAGCTGACATCTACCTGAACCCGTTCGGTAGTGATGCCCTCATGTACCGTACTATCATGTTCTCTCAGTATGATCTTGCACAACAATACATGGTCGAGACCATCTCTTTCGGATACAACAAGAACAGCAAGAAGCTGCTTGTCAAAGGAAGAACTCCTCGCAGGGATGCATCTCTCCATGCATACGTAAAACTTAAGGAAGAAGATCTGTATGATGATGAAGTGTTCAGGCGTTATATCAAGGCCAAGGCCAAGATGAACCTCGGAAGGATGCTCGGAACATTCAACTTCACTCTCTTGGGTGGAATAACGATCAACTTTGACATGATCAAATCAGAAGGCTCTGAAGAACTTGCAGAGATCAAAGAAGAGATAAAGGGTGAGGACACTGCTGACTTCTTCTCATTCTACAACTAAAACAACAAACTGATAGATAAGTATGAAATTCGTTAGACTATTCGAAACTTTTGAAACCCCAGATCTTGATATTCAATGGGCTACTGGTACCTTTGAAGGTAAATTAAAAATGACTGTGTGGAAGATTCGTGACAACGCATTCTCACAGGTTACCCTTGAAAAACACGGCAGCGTGTGGAAGGTAGCAGACAAGCGTGATGAGCCTATCCAAATTTGGTATGCTGCCCGTGAAGAAGGTGCAGGCGTTCCACAGGACATGTCACCAGACATGAGTCATCACATCAACGATCTGTTAGAAGCAGATCTAGAAAAGCAGATTGGCAAGAGTATGCCAACCTCAGAAGATCAAGGGGCAACCAGCGCACCTATTGCTCCTCCTGCTGCCCCTCCTATGCAGGAAGCTACAAAAGAACCTCTACTAAGAGGACAGAAAAGATAAAGAAAAAGCCTCTCAAAATTTGAGAGGCTTTTTTGTTAACCAATATATTCTCGGTAAGCAGCTGTAAATTCATCCACGTCTGCGTAAACTTTCTCTGGATCATCCAGCACCGTGAGTGTTGTCCAATCTGTTGGAAAATCCAAATCACATTCGTATGTGGTGTTAAACTCTTCCAACTTAGTCTTGAACTTTGCTTCACCTCCGTGGAAGAATGAGAAGAGTAAATTCTGAATATCTGTGTTCAGATTTTTGTCTACTGTTTCTTCCACTTCTTCTACAACAGGTGGAGGTACACAATGATTATCGTTAAAGGCCGGATATTTTTCATTCAGCCAGGAGTCAAAGCTCTTGATGTATTTCATAACTATCTAAACTTTTTTGTTACCGGCGCCCGATACTTGTTTAGAAACAACTATAACGTCTTTGGCAATTTCACACTGTGTCGAGATGTCACCACTCTTGATGACCCCACCTTTTATTTCTCCGTCGATAGGAAAATTCTTGTTGTCAATATAGCAATTTTTGAATGCGTTGGCTGTTGTCGTGATAGGGCTCGAAACGATCTTACAAGTATTTGCCACATTACCAGATACAAACTCACTGTCCAAGATGTGGCTCTTGTTAATGGTGCAATCATACATTGTGCATTTAGTGATGTCACCAGACAGTTTGCAGTTTACGAGTTCCATGTTCTTGATCTCACCTTCCTTTGAGATCATGTCCTTGCCCTGGAAGACGGAAATGTCACTGTCATAGTTTAGTGTACCTCTTTTCACCTGGCAGTCGACGATCAAGTCGAACAACTTCTCACGAATTGTCGAGTAGAATGATTTAACAATTTCATAGTCTCCCTTTAAGTCTACCAACAATCTCATGTTCGTATAGCTAAGAAGGAATCTGTCTAGCGTCGAAAATGAATCAACAAACTTCTTGTGTTTGGTGATAATCTTCTTCAGCTCTGCAGTCTCTGGAACTGTGAATGAATCTGACTCCATCGCAGACAGAACTAATGAACCGATGCTCGAGATGACAGGGCTGATACGTGCAACTTTCTGCTCGTAGTTTGCACCACCTAGGTAACGTACTTCGATGTAATTCTTCTGTAGCTTAGTCAGGTTCAGTCCGTAGTACTTATTGTCTGGTATGTGGTAGAACTCTGGGTTAACATTCTCGAAGTTATCATTGAATGCAAACTTGCTGAGAGGATAGATCGCCCTCATGCTTCTAGCATACATGGAACCCTTTCGATCTGGCCACTGCTTATAGATTAGGTCTTCATCAATTCCAAGACATAATTTCAGCTTGCTAATTTTGTTCATCGGACTATAACCAATAGGAAGAGACTTCATGTCAAAAGACATGTTGACGTGAATGCCACACTTTTCGTCAGTCCACCCGTTCTTCGAAATAAATGCACAGACAGCAGACAGCATCGTCAGGGCCTCAAGAAACTTCATTGGACCTGTGATCAGCTCAAGCATGGCCGCGCCGCCGCTCATATCTGGTTCAATTTTCCAAATCTCTGCAGTGGTCTCAAGATCTGTGTGGTACTTGTCGCACACAACAATCTTCTTTTTGGTTGCTTTCTTCAGAAGCTGTGCTATCGTAGTTGCATCTAAATCCGTATAGAATTCAAATTCGTATGCAATGTTGGCAGCTTGGATCATCCTTGGATCATATTTCTGTATAGAAACGCTCATGTATATCTAACATAAATATACATGAATGAGTTTTTCGATAAAATATATCTTATAAATTTAGAAAGAAGACCCGACAGACTTGAAAGAGCCAAGGAAGAACTTGCCAAACACAATGTAGTTTATACGATAGTGACTGCAGTTGATGGGCTAAAACTGGAACCATCTCAGGTGCTTGTCAAATCTACGTACGATGATGCACATTCGATACAGGCGATCTCGCTCACACTTACGGAAATTTTCAAGGATGCTGTGGCAAAAGATTATGACCGAATTTTAATTCTTGAAGACGATGTTGAATTTCACAACCTCCATTATTTCAGAGAAGCTGCCGACAATATCCCAAAGAACTTTGATCTATTTTATCTAGGAGCTCAACACAAACAGGAACCAGAGATTGCGGGAAAACATCTAGTAAAAATTAAAGAATCGTATCTTTGTCATGCCATAGGATTTGGAAAGGAAGCAATCAAGTATCTAAGCTGGTATCTGTTAGACATACCAAACGAAGTTGCATTTACTAAGATCCAAAAATTCAGAGGGAATTCATTTTGTGTCCATCCAAATGTTGCGTTTCAACGACACGAGATGTCAGATGTATCTGGCATGGTTTCAAATTTTGATGAGTTGCTATTAAAAGACAAAAGCCTCTCCAAAAAGATGGAGAGGCTTTTGCCCTAATTTACGTTAAACTATTCGCCTTTTTGTGTCAAGACAATCTTTTCAGGAGTTTGAATCCTCTTAACATAGAACGAAATTTCGTCATTGACTTTATAATCGTTCTTGTCAAGATACATTTCAGTCTCGTGCAATAGACCAGTAAAGACGTCATTCCATTCAACAAAGATGCCAAAACCAGAGATGCCAGTCACACGACCTTTGTAGAGAGTCTCCTTGTTAAGTTCTTTAACACGTTCAGGAAGGATCGCCTGGATATATTTCTTGCGGCTTACGATCACAGAGTCAAGTTGTTCGCTGTAACCTTCCACCATTACGATAATTTGCTGGCCGACCAGCTCTTCGTAATTTTCCAATTTGTTGGCACCTGCGTGCGAACCTGGCATGAAGCATTTTAAACCTGCAATGTTTACTACGAATCCTGCTCCAATTTGTGCACTTTCCACAAGGCCTGGATATGCACTTCGCGTAGTAGTGTCTTTTAGATCTTTTAACAGTTCATCGCGCATCACCTTGAGGTGAGCCTTGATACCGCTTCCGATAGAATAACCTGTTTTAGATTCTACACTTTCGACAGAAACTGGGATTTCCCGACCAATCAATTGTTCGTTGCCCATCAGGAGTTCTTCCTTACGTGCATCTAAAATAAACTGTTGGCCAGAGATAGTTTCTGCATAAATCTTCACACCTTCAACCTTCGTGATGATTGCTTGGGTGATGTCACCTTTCTTTGGGTCTTTCCCAATATCTTCCAAGCTTGCAGACAGTAAATCATACTGTTCCTGTGCGGAAGGATCTTGGCAATAAACCCTGTGGCTGGCACTTTTGGTCTTTACCCGTTCGTTAACTTCGAGTCTCATATAGTTTGTTTTAAGTATCTTGTGATAATTTAATTATTATATGCACCCGTGTAAGAACGTCAGATGATAATAAGCTGTATAATAAAATATTATTTTATTAATATTTACTTTCCATTGAACTTTTCACATGTGTTATTTGTTATTGTATTGTGAAAAGCCAAATAATGTATTAATCACTTAACACATGTACTAATGAGGACAGAAAAGGCTAGGATTTGCAACATCCTACAGCAAGCGCCAAAGGGGTTATACCCATTGACAGAAGCTGCACACCTTCCGCTGCGGAAGGTCAACAATCTCTTGGAAGAACTTTCCAAGGACGGAATAATTGAGTTTGTGGCAGGAGTTTACAGACTCAAAGAACAGAGCAAAGATGCACCTGTATCAGAAACCATTAGGCAAGATTTCCCTAAGCTTGAAGCTAACGCGCAGCTTGTAGAAAATATCAAGCGCAGAGATTATAGCAGATTCAAGATAGGTGAAGACGGTCCAGAGGTTGGTAAGGCGAGATTGGTATTGGAGATAATAAAGACGATTGCACTAGAGCGTCCAAATATCACTCTGCTGGAATTGAAAGAATTGTTTCCTGATAAGTTACACCCTAAATTCGGAGTAGTTCAAGCGTTACCAGAGGCTATAAAGAAAAGTGAGAAACATAATCGCTTCTTCATAAAAGACCCAATCAAAACAGGCCGTTCACAAATTGCAGTCTGTAGAGAATGGAGCAAAGACAACATAGCCCCACTTATAGAACGTGCAATTAGTTTAGGAATTAAAGTGATGCCTGTTACTTCTTAAGGCGTCATACTGCAAATGAGAAACCCAGTCAGAAATGGCTGGGTTTTTTTGTGCGCGAATAGATACAGCATGAGTAGGATAATCCAAAGCTTTGAAGAATTTAATCAGCTTGACGAATCGTATCAGTTAGAATCGCTTGACGAAGGCTTCTTCGGCAACCTAGCCGACAGAGCAAAGAATGGCTTGAGCCGTATGTTTGGTGGTGCGATATCTAAACTTGATTCAATTTATGGCAAGTTGGACAAGAACGGTAAATTTGTTGGTAAACCCCAAGGCGAACTTGGTAAACTAGAATATGATTTTATCGTAGCCAATGTCCAGATGGACGAAGAGATCTTGAAGAGAATGTCGGCATCAAGGCAGTTTGCTAACTCGTCAACAGCCGTTCCACCAGAGGCAATGATCGCCAACAATGAGTTCATGAAGCGTCAGGATCTGTTAAGACAGGCTAACAAGAAAAGACACGATGCACGTAAAGAGGCAGTGTTGGACAGAATAGAGAGTATCGTTGGAGACAACGGACGCGTTGGCGCTTACGCACAGGCTGCAGAAGCACAAATGAACTCTGCACTAGCAGAAACCGAATACAACCTTCGTAAGAAGTTTGCTAGCAAAGAGGAGCAGGAAAAATTGGAAGATAAGCTTGTACAAGCTCGTAAAGATGCTGTTGACAAGGTAGCACGTCTGCAAGCGATGCTTGCCCAGATGGGTCTTACAAATTCGCAGGCTGCTCCACAGGCTGCTGCACAGGCGGCTCCAGCTCCTGTTAGATCTGCAAATGGAAGGCAGTCAGCTGCTCCAGCAAATGCACCGGCTCCAGTTGCGCCTCACACATTCGTTCCCTAAAACAAAGCATACATAAACATGTCAGAAAATAAAAAAGATTTCGAATACGACGGCCACGTTTATGCTAGGACCCGTATCATGGATTTTGCAGAGTTCCAAAAAGCTGCTGAAGAATCCAATGGTAAAGCAGAAATGGCTACAGAAAAAGAACCAATCTTCGGTATGAAGAAGTTCAAGGGTACTCACCAATTTGCTACAAACTCTAAAGGGTTCTTTGATGCTATCGGCGTAAAGGTCGAAGATGATACCAAAGAGGAAGAGAAGATTGCAGCAGATGATGATGTTACTCCACCTAAAGAAGAAGTAAAGGTACCAGATACAGATCCTTTAGAGACGGTATAAATAATACAATGGATTTCAGAGATATTAAACCCGCAGATATAGAGAACGGCATTGGCTATGCATTACTCCAAGATATACTAGAAGCTAAAAACTTTCTCTCTGTTTCAGAAAAGAGAAGTTTTGTAAAGATGATGTCTGGTCAAGGTGTTGTAAATGAAAACCTGATTGGAAAGATTCAAGACGGGGTAAAGAGATTGCGTCAGATCGGTGGAGTCATTAAAGACGAAGCACTGGCAAAGATCGAACAACTAGCTTCAAAGGCACAGACATTTGCAGATTGGATGGCTTCAGCCCTTTCTGGACTTTCGACACGTTCTTTGGAATACTTCAAAGGCAAGTTTGCCAAGACCAAGGATGAATGTCTTGTAAAGATCAAGAAGGATGATAGGATCATCAAAGGCAAGACAGACACTTTGAGAAAAGAAGCTGACCAGATGAAACAGACCACATCGTTCTGGACACTTGAGTTTCCTGTTCAGATGGCTGATAAAATCAAGACCCTGTATTCAAAATATCTGGTCAAGGAAAGCTTGACAGAATCTGAAGGTCACGAAGGTGACGAGAAGCATGGTCATGGTCATCCTGACTTTGGTTTTGTTACCAAGGCTACAGAGGCTCTCATGAAGATTCCTCCCTTCAACTTTTTCGGAAACATCCACACATATGCTACTATGGCAATTGAAAAGATGCTTTACCTGTTTAGTCAGCTAACTGCAAAGGTAGGTGGGCCTGGCATCTTCCAATTTACCATCCTGCCTTTCGTAGTAGGAGCATTCATCGAATGTCATCTCGAAGGTAAGATGCACCACTTCCTTGAGCACATGATAGAAGAAGCGTTCACCGCAGAAAAACTTCTAAAGCTTGTTCCATGCGTCAAGCAGATTCTAAATATCTTGGGATATGTTGCATTGTTCATCACAGTAGTAGAAGTTACCCAGGCACTTCTAGACTGGGAAGAGGAAATGCAAAAATCTAAAGAGGATGAAGTATCACCTGAGCCTGTTGCTCAAGCTACGCATTCTTCAGATGGAATACGAGAGCCACAACAGCCGACTGCAGCAATCGCATAATAAAAAAACCCTTCCAATTAAATGGAAGGGTTTTTCTTTTTAGAGGGTTTCCTTACGAAATGCCACCCAAGATAACCAGAGTGTTGTTCTCCAAAGAGCGTACTAGAGCTTTGTCTTCGGCAAACACAACCTCGGAACGTTCACCATCTGCGTGGTTTAGTTTCTGTGAGTTAAGACTCATTTCAGCATCCTCGCCATCAACCTTTTCACCTGATAGAACCATGGTAAAGGAAGTGCTGATAAAGCTAACCTGACCACCTTCAATCTTCAGAGTGATTGCATCATCCTTGTCATTAAGCTTGGAAGATAACTTCTGCAGTTTAAGGAACTCATCACGGCTGATCACAAACTGTCCTAGTTTATTATCTTCAATAGTCTTGACGATGTTGTCAACAACCTTTGCAGAGATGTCGGTCATCAAAGCCAAGTCAGCGCAGGGCTGGCTGATGGTAACTGAAGAAGACTTCAATGACATTTTACTTCCTACAAACACACCATCGGATGCTTCGTATACGTTAAGTTCAAAAGTGATGATGTCAGTAGGTCCAAAGTGGCCAAACGAATCAATCAGCTTTGCAATGTTAAAGATGCCAAGTCGAAAGATGCCTTCAGGAACTTCACCTTCAAACACGGTTGGCAATGGAATGTATGCTGCTTTGAGCGTAGTATGTTCGGCAGTTGCTTGTCTAGCAGACAATTGGTGTTCATCAATCTCGAGCAACAACATCTCACCTACTGGTTTGAAACGCTTAAGATAGTCAATAAATGTTTGCTGGTTAGTTACCCGCAGTTTCAGAATGTTTTTGGTCTTTGCCATAATCTAAGTTAATTTGTGAATATTGTATGCTTTACTTTTTAACTGTCAACTTCTTTTCCAATTCACCGAGGTCGGATAACCACAAATCTTCAACCGTGGTGTGTTGGATTCTCTTCAACTCTTCTTCTGCCTGAAGATATTCCTGTTCAATCTCACCTGCACGTTTGGTGGACACAGACTGGATCTGCAATCTGTGCAAATGCCCGTATGAATCTTCTATCCGTGAGACAGAGTTTTTCTCAAGCTGTTCCTCCACATATTCCAGAGTCTCACCAACAACCTTGACCTTCTTGGCAATCACCAATCGGACATAATCATAGATGGACTTGAGCCGCGCAATCTTCTCAGCGAGCAGATGTAACATCATTTCCCTCCTCCATTCATATGCAAGGAGACGCTGTTCAAAGTAATCAACAAAAATGTCTTCAGCCGTTTCATACTTTGATACCTTGCCTTCTGAGAAGCAATGCATGTTTGATGTGGCATGAAGCTCTTCCAATGAAAGGAGCTTGTTTATATTGGTCTTTAGAGGATCATCCAACAGAGTCACTGTAACATTTACAGTATCGTCTGTTGAATTGTTAACGAAAGACTTGATAAGAGGTGAAGCAACTTCTTTCATCTCCTTGCCCTTGCCAACCTTTATTTTGTTATCAAGTAGTTTGTCTAGGTGGATGATGAAGTTGTCTGTCCACATCCCTACCGGCAATTCAGTTACCTGAACCTTGTTGCCTTTAAGAACTGTATAGACTCCACGAGTCATGTGTCCATTTACAGAAGGGACAATTGTTCCCATGAAACCTCTGTAATAAGGTTTGAGTTCAAACATCTTCTTGGTAATGCTCTTTGCCTTCAGAACCTTCTTAAGAATAGTAATCACATCTTTGACATCATACTTCTCAATGTCAGTTGACCAGCCTGTACCGATACCTGCTGCACCGTTTACAAGGACCATTGGAATGATTGGATAGTAACGCTCTGGTTCTATCTGCTTTCCATCATCTTCAAGAAAGTCAAGAATATCATCATCTTCTGGTCTGAAGATGTATCTGGTATAGTCTTCTAGCCTGCTGAAGACATAACGTGATGATGCGTGGTCTTTGCCTCCCTGAGTTCGTGTGCCGAACATGCCAGCAGGCACCAGGAGGTTCAGATTGTTGCTGCCAACGAAGTCTTGGGCCATTCCAACAATACTACTCTCCAAAGAGCCTGCGCCGTGGTGGTACGCGGTTTTCGAGCTAATAACGCCGGATACATCTGCAACCTTTTCATCCTTTGTAATGTTCCTGTCAAGGAAGGTATAAAGGATCTTTCGAGTTGATGGTTTTAGTCCGTCTACAACGTCAGGAATACTTCTATTCAAGTCGGCAGTTGAGAAGTCAATCAGCTCACGGTCTACAAATTCTGTGATGGTCTGACCGATACCGAACTTATCATAATCTGTTGCAACGTGGTTTAGGATCCATTCCTTACGAAGGTTTGCAAGCTTGTTCGAGAATGCTTTCGTGATGGAGTAGTCAACATCCTTGTCCCACTTGATAGGTAGCAAGTGCTTTGGAAGATCTGCAAAGTATTCCTTAGACTCCTTTGCGTCAGATGTTCCAAGTCCTTTGTAGTATTTGGTAGACCATCCGCTTAAATTTGGTTTATCCTTTACGTAGTCAGAGAGACGGTAGTACGATTTCACCAACTTTCCCTTTCGTGCTTTTACGATAGGAGTGATGAACTCATATATGAAGTCAAACTTTAGCAGCTCGGGCCAGAAAAAGTGGAAGGCATTCAGCAGCAGTCCCTTGATGTGAGTACCGTCATGGTCCTGGTCAGTCATAAAGATGACCTTACCATAACGAAGCTCTGATAGGTCCCTATACTTCTTGCCAGGAACAAGTCCTAGGATGGTTAGAATCTTTGCAATCTCTGCATTGTCACGTATCTTGTCTGCAGCAGCATCACGTACGTTCAATACCTTTCCCTTCAACGGGAAGACACCGTAGTAATCACGGCCAACCACGGAGAAACCAGCAACAGCCATACCTTTAGCAGAGTCTCCTTCACAGAGGATGAGGCTGCACTTGGTTGCATCTCTTGTTCCTGCCTTGTTTGCATCCTCAAGCTTCTCGACCTTGATACGTCCATTGGAGACCGGCTTCACCATCTTTGAAAGATCAGCCTTATCTCGAGCATCAATCTGACGAAGCAGTTCTTCAACAATCTCCGAACGCTGAATCTTCTTCAATAACTTATCTGAAGGAGCAGCACCCATGAGAATCTCCTTGGTCATAGGAGTAGCAAGCTTCTCCTTTGTCTGCGAAGGGAAAGAAGGATTAGGCACCTTGGCACGCATGAACAACATCATGTTATTCTTTACGTCCTGCCAACGCATCTTGACACGCTTACCTTTTGCTAGAGCATTGTACACCTCATTGGCAATCTGGTAGCTGGCCCAATATGTGTGAGTTCCTCCTTCAAAGGTAGAAACACCGTTTACTATGGAAATCTGTTCAAACTGTCCCGTGTTTGATTTTACTACTGCAATTTCAAAACGGTCATTTAGACGTTCAATGAATACTTCCTCACCGTCAGGTACGTGAAGTCGAACGTACTGTTCGAAGTTCTTCACGGTCATGGCTTTGTTATTGAAGTAAACATTGATGCCTGGATTGTATGCAGCAACGTCTAGAGTCCGTTTGATAAT
>Ga0326734_1000315_pt1 | contig 13671 bp, 4 predicted proteins | sample 15_GP2_1315_FD_207944 | JGI IMG/M metagenome (GOLD analysis project Ga0326734, IMG submission 207944) | Glacier ice microbial communities from Ngari, Tibet, China - 15_GP2_131.5 | ecosystem: Environmental > Aquatic > Freshwater > Ice > Glacier | place: China: Ngari, Tibet | collected 2018-07-18 | reverse complement strand
GGGAGGGCACCACAAAGTTAGCACCAACAGATGCATGTATACGATGAATTGTAATTGTATTGCTTGCCTTACACCCTTTGGTATCTTCAACTGAAACTGCGTACGTTCCTTCAGTTGTTAAATTTACATTACCAGAAGTGCTGGTAAAGTTTGGGCCGGACCATGCATATTGATACCCTGGTTTTGCAAGATCATACGTTGCAACTTGTCCATTGCATAAATACTTTAGTGTATCCAGATCCATAGCAATGGATGGCGGATTAGCTAAAATGAAAGTTGCTTCCTTCATGCAGTTCTTACTGTTAGTGACCTGTACGGTGTATGTGCCGGCTGCAATATTTTCCAGCGAAGAAGTAGTTGCTCCGGTGTTCCATAAGATGCTATAAGGAGGAGTCTCTACTTGTACAGTTGCGCTAATTGCGCCTGTCGACTCTCCATAACAAATAGGGAGTACAGAACTGTTCTCTGCAATAGTGATTCCATTTAACGTATCTTTTATTATAGGCATTCGGCTCACTATACAACCTTGCGCGTCTTTGATGGTAAATGGATAGGATCCTGCTGCAAGGTTGGTTCGCGATGCCTGTGTTTGTCCATCCAGCCACTGCAATGTTAAGAGACCAGTACCACCTCTTATATTGCTAACTGTAATTTCACCGTCCGTCCAGTTTAAACAGCTTACATTTTTAACAAGGAAATCCGCATTGATAAAATCCGGTTGGCTCAGTTGAAAAACCGTTGTAACCTGGTTGTTATTTTGATCGGTTAGCAACAATTTGTAGAAACCTGCGCCTCGAAGCATGAAGACGGAATCCTGATTTGATAAAGAAGCATAAGCCAGAATGCCATTCTGTGAAAAGCTCCATTGATAGGTATATGGTCTGCCTGTAGTAAAAGACTTTCCACCTTTGGCATGAGCAATCAGCGTAGTTGTTTTATCGCCTGCACATTTAATGATAGTTGTCTGTTCTATTAACGCAGTTAAGGGAGGAGGCTGAAGGATGGTAAGCGTTTCTTTTACCAGGCAACCGGCGGAATCCTTAATAGAAACCGCATTTATTGCTAGTGCATTGTCGATGGCTCTTACGCTATAGCCGCCTGCAGGAAGGTTATTGAACGAATAGCTGTATTCATTATTGGCACTTCCGGTAAGCAAGGCTGTGTAAAGGATACCCATACTGCTTTTTAGTGTAGGTGGAGGGTATGTTGTTGTTCCACCTTTTAGCTTAATCTGATAGCTACCGTTGCTTAAGCCGTATCCGCTCACTTCTGTACTGCTACGACTGGTAATGGCAAGCGGCGACGCGGGTTGGTTCAATGTAATCGAGTCCATTGCAACACATCCGTTTTTATCGGTGCTGATAAGCTTATAGATACCCGCCTGCAAAGAAGTAATGATTGCAACATCGTTTGCCCACTGCGTAACATTGGTGCTGTTCTGGGAATGGCTTATAGAAAGTGCTGTACCAGGAATTTTTGTATTGTAGCTTAAGGTAAAAGGCGAAGTACCTCCTTTAACTTGTCCATACATTGTACCGTCTTTACCACCATAACAATACACACCATTGGCCAAGAGTTTTGTTTCCAGTTTGGGTGGAAAAAGATTCAGCGTGTACGCGAAAGATACAGGGTTTACATAATAGGTTGCATTAAGATTCGTGCCATCCTGTAAATAATAATTACGAACATTAATGGTGTATGTTTTATTTACTGCTAGATTTTTTAATTCGTATTCCAAATTACTGTTTAAACTATCATCGGTGATCGTATAAGACCCCCCGACACTGTTGATATAATTTCCCAGCTCTAAGGTTTTACCTGCACCAATAGGTCGATCGAATTTAATAACAACACTTGATGTTTTACTGTCGGAACATTTTGCAGTTTGGGCAACAGCAGAAAGAATTTTTGGTGAATAGAGCTTGGGAATAAGTATTTTGGTGTAAAATACATCATTTCCATTTTCATCCCTTGATACTAAATAAAGCAAAATCTTTTTACCAGAAGCCGCGATTTCCTGAAATATAGGTCCTAATAGCTCTGCTCCTGTTACCGTACCGGCATTTATGCCATTTAGTTTTGTGAGATCTTTATTGATTGGAAATTGCATCCCAAAAATTTGTGTTTGAAATCTTGGATCGCCTGGAACAGTGTACATCCAACGATACGCATCGGCGGGAAAACCTGCCGTCGCACTTAACGAAATGGGGTCGTTTTCAAGTATTGTTTCTTCGTCCGTATTTTGCATGTATAAATTAGCCGGCCAGAATGTAACCTTGATATTCCCATCCCAATTTGGTATTCCATAAGTAAAAGTAGAATAGGATGTGGTTTTGTATCTATTCAACAGGTCTGTTTTATAGGTTCTGGAAGCTCCAAGTCTCTGACCGCAGCATTCGCATGATCTTGCTCCAAACGGACCGTTATATTCCGTTATGAGATATTGTCCAACGACACTAAAGCTATTTGAATTTTCATTAATACTGAATTCTAATAGACTTTTCTGGATAAGATTTCCGTTGGTCTGTTCAAAATATTCAAGGCGAAGACCTGAATTAAATACAAACAAAGCTCCGGCACTTTGCTCTCCCATACAGGTTAATGTTCTGTCAATCCCTGTAGGTCTATAACTCAGATAATACCGGGCAGGGTTTTGACCAAATAGTATGATGCTATTCAGAAATAAGAGAATTATTATGAAAGTGTTTTTCATTGCAATAAATTTAATTTATTATTTACTGATTATTCTGTCCAGAGTCATTACAATTTCAGGGTATAAAACCTCCCAACCGTTCCATTTGTCATCACCATGCGTATCATGTATTCATACGTCAGATCAGACCGTAGAATATCCTTGATGCTGTTTTGTTTTCCGTCAACGATTTTCCATAAGGTTACCGGTTCTTCTCCCGCTCCTTTGTATAATTCAAAACGGATAATGTCCGTGCGGTCGGTTGTCCATTGCAATTCTATGTTGTGTTTCTCTAAATCCGTAACAACTTTAAATGATGTTAACTTCAAATCTGCAGGATTACCCGGCAGGCTAATTTTCAATGGCTGCTTGGGTATTGATTCCAGTCCGCTCCGGTCTTTTGCAATAACTGCATACCAGTAGCTGCTTCCTTGCTCTGCCGTCTTATCTGTCATCTGCGAAGTGGTATCTCTAAACTGCGCAATAATTTGCCAGACTGCACCGGTCTTAATTTCTTTTCGAAGTACCGAATGACTTGACACATCCGTGTCTTCACAGATGGCCCATTTTAGATAAACACCTTTCTCTGTTGTAGTATAGCTAACAAATATGGGTGAGGTAGGCGGTGTTACATCGGGACGTTTTGCTTCTGCAGCAATTGAAAATTCCGATTCATTAAAATGCTTGTCGAGCGCCTTGATATAATAATAAATGGTGCGGTTGATCATACTGCCGTCAAGCTGTTCTTCAAATACTGTTTTGAACGTTATGCTATCCTTGACGATATATGCCTCTTCAATAAGATTGTTTGCACGGAATACTTTATAGCCCAATAAATCCTCTTCTGCATTTACCTTCCATTCCACACGTACGTGCCCAAGGCTGTCCACAAGCGCAGACACAATTACAGGCGCAACAGGAGGAATAGAATCTATAAGCTGCAAAAACCGTTTTGGTGATGTTCGCTTTTGTCCGTTTTTTCCAATTGCTGTAATGGTATAGTAATTGGAAGCTTCCGGTTTTTTAACTAGTAGCTTTCGTACACTAGGATCAAGATTCTTCTGCAACACAACATACGGACCTTCATTCTTTCTGCTCTGATTGAGTTCAAATCCTAAAATAGCTCCTTGATTGCTTATATCATATTCCCATTCTATCTCAGCAGATCCATTGTGGTTAATAGTACAGCTTGTAATGTGCGGAACAGCAGAAATCTGTGACATCCCTTTTCCTTTCACCGCCTCAGACACCGGACCAACTTCTGAAAAAGAGTTTATTCCTTTAATTCTATATCTGTATTCGATTGTATTGTTCTTGAGTTTGTCTGAATAAAAGAACTGAAAATTTTCCTGTCCTGTTTTTTCATTCATGCATGTAACGGGTGTTGCTGTAATTTGTTTAAATGTTTTTCCTCCATCATCCGAACGTTCTACATGGAAAGCGATATAAATATCCCGTAAAAAAAAGTAGTTGAAGCCCACTACTGCCAAGCTATCACCAAAGAGCACATCCGGCTTGCCTGGTATTGGCAGCGGTTTGTAATCTGCCATATTTACAACCACGAAGGCGGAGTCAATGCGCACCTTCTCTTTTGGTGCTAAAGCAATGATGCGATACAGGTAAAGCTCGTTGCGTTTTACGGTAAGATCTTCATAACCCCATGCAGCCATTTTTGCTGCTTCAAAGCTCATGTCCGCAGCTAACAAAGAAAGTGTATAGCGCTGTTGTAAGTCCTGACTCTCGGTTACAATTTGTGTTAAAGGATTGTTGTCAGAGAGTTCAATCTGCATATCCTTTCCATAAAGAGTCTGCGCCATGATTGCAGCAAAGTTATCTCGTGTGGCCAATGTTTCCCATTCTTCTAATGGTTTTGCTTTATACGGATCTGCAAGCACTGCGCGTTCAGGTATTTCCAACCAGGAACTATCCCGCTTTACTGTATAACGTTCCACCCGAAAACCATACTGATTGCAGGCTTTCCAGCCGACTGAATTTTCCAATGCCCAGCGAAGTTTTACAGAAGTCTCCCCTACGCTTGTAAGCACCTGTAAGGCATTATGAACTACAGCAATATCCTGTTCAGTAGTATTTACAACAGGCTTCGGTGTAGATGAAGTTGTATTCGTCTTTTTCTTCTGCGTACCCGTCTGAGCTATTCCATTAAAGGATAGCACAAGGTAAAGAATCAACAGGGTGTTTTTAATGCTCATCGTATATAATTTATTAAGCCCGCAGTACCTGCTGCATTTCCCGGCATTACATACTTAAACTCTACCTGCTCGTTATTGCTTGCAGGCGGTTCAGGGAACCTGCCAAAGAATTGAGGATATTTTGCCAGTAGCGAATAATTTCCGCCTACATACAGATTGAGTACCTGGTTTTCAAGTTCCTTATAATCCTTTCGGTATACATCTACCAAGGCATCAATATAGGGCATACGGGCAGGATCTGCTTCATATCCAGGATCAGCATATAGGGCACGCGCAGGGGGAAATCCATATGCGCTTACATCCCTATAAGTTATGCCAACCCCTGTTACATAGGGATAATCTTTATAGATGGCAGGGAATACAGCATTCGTATAATAGGCGTCTTTGAGTTGCGCCTGATAACTAATTAATGGAACTCCTGCAGTGTAAACACTTCCATACAATTCTGTAGAATCAAATGGCTCATAGTTTCTGGTTCGCACATTGATGTAATCAACGTTCATCAGATAAACCAAATTACCTGTAACCTTGGTGCGAATATCAGCTAACTTGGAATTCAGCGTTGGGTATTTACTGCTGGCAAATTCATATAATAACAAACTCTGATCACCGTTATTTTGAATCACATTCTGTGCATTATTTTGTACAACCTGGTATTGCCCACTCGTGGTATCTCCATATGAAGTTGTTGACGTTGAACCCGTAACTGCTGCAGCGATTATAGGACGTGTAATCAGTTCTGCTGTATACTCATTTTGTATTTGAAGACTACTGATATCAAACTCGATTCTTTTAGCCGAAGGATTTAATACCGTGGCAATTTCTACCACAGGTTTTCCTTTTGCTGTAAGTTTTACAACTTTGACTGTTTTTGTATCTCCATCCAGTAGATAGTCCTGCCATTGTTTAAGTACGATATATCCTTTCTGACTTTCTTGAGTGTATACATTATTCTGTTGATGAGCCGGATACATATACGCGATATTGCGATGTGGAATAGTTGTAGGCGCATCCCCTGTTTTAAAGCTAATGGTTTGTTTTTCTTTTGGACTTGCACCATTCACCTGATAAGGAGCCCATACGTTATTTTTAAATTCTTCAAAAGCTACCTCCACCGTTAATTTCACATCACTTTTGGCTGGCAGCGTATTGTCAGGCACCAACGTAAGCGTCTGTTTTTGATTTGTCCATTCTGTTGAATACTGTAATGTTTTACCGCCGCTTGTGAGTTCAAGTGAATAGATCTTTACACGAAACAGTTTTGTTCCCACATCATCACTTACTTCAAATGCATCTTCAACTCCTATATTGAAAGCGATTTGCGGGGATGTAAAGACATCAACTTCCGTTGCATCATTAACAGGGCTTATGTCAGCAATGACTTTAAAACTAACAGGCGCTTGCGTGTTGCTTATAATGTTACATTCATCACCCAGGGACATCTTCATGTTCATATCCCCTGATACTTTTCCTCCTAACACACTAAATTGCACGCGAAGGTAGCCCTTTGCCCACGTAGGATTCGGGCCGCCTCCTTCCAGCATAGCAGCGGCTGCGCCATTAATGAGGGGGATTTTTGCATGGATAAATGAAAGGTCAACCTTCACACCAATCTCTCCTTCAAGATACACGTACACTCTTCCATTGGCATACCAAGAATTAATTCCAAGTGGATCAGCACTGCCTTCGCAGTGTGCATCTGGGTATTGGCGCAGCATTAAATCACCACCTACACCTGCCGACATGTTAGCATATAAGATCAGAAAATTAATATTTGCACTTAATCCCAAATCAACTCCGAATGCAAAACCTGCACCTGTTTTAAGACTGCCCTCGTTGACGTTGCTTTTCAAAGGGTATAATTTCGGTCCCAGAATCCGTACTACATTAGCTGGAGGATCCGGAAATGTTGGCATCTCTGTACCTACCATAAAATAGCTGCCCGTTTGAAGACGAACGACTGAAAGGTTGAGTACAATACCGAGCCTGTCTTCGGGAGTGCCTGCATAACAATACCATTTCTCCGGACTGATATGAAGCTCCATCCAACCTGCACGATTATTAGGACCACTTCCTTTAAGTACACCCAAGTTGATGAATACTTCAGAAGTAGCATCCAACGTAGATGTTTCAAAATTATATTGTATACCTACATAGGCAAAAATGTTAGATGCAGGTTTACTCCCAACATCTGTTGAAGAAGCCACATCCTGAATCTTTCCAGAAGCAATTTTATCTGAATTAACAACAGCTGTTGCCTTAAGCGATGCATCGTTCACTGCGTTTAATTTTGAAACAATTCCTCCAAGAGCTCCCCCGCCTGCAACAATTTCTGCACTGCCGTAAAATGCAATGTATTTTACGCCACCACTGCTATTGAAACTCATTTCAAACATTAGATCGCCTTTACATACTTCCTTTTTTGCAACAACATACGCCACCAATGCTTTTACCCCAAAGCTTGCAGTTTCATCAGGCACATATGGAATTTTTGAACCTTTAGGAGCTTTACTCATCTTACTGTAAACTCCCCCACCAAAACCATTCAACATAAAAGGACCTACGACTGAAATTGCTGCAGGAAGATCGACACGCGCATCAATATACCAATAGCGGAATTCATTAGAACCAAACAAAGCAGTTGATGCGATTTTAAATTTTCCCGCGTATTCGATGGCAACTTTCCCGTAAAATGCCTTGCCGTAAATCGGATCATCTTCCATAAAAATAATGGTTCCGTCTACTGTTAAATTGCTAAATTCTGCATGTATCGTAACATCCAGTATTTTAACTTTGTAAAATTCCCATCTGCCATCGAAAGTGGATCCAGGCGGTTTATCATAATAGGCACTCAAAAGAATTGTTGTATTACCTGAAACTTTGCCCTGGGCAACAGTAACGGCAATATTGAATATTAACGCAATACATTTTTTACCATCAATATCCCTCTCTGCCATGCTGATCTTTCTTAAACTGACCGGGAAGTTTGAAAATCCGATCTGCCCCTTATATTCAACACCTTTAATACTAAAATAAGGTGCTACAGTCATCAGCCTGAACTCTGTAAAATCAAGACCATTGGCGGCCATTTTCCCTCCGGAAGAACTATTCGATGCTGAAATACTGATGGTGCCTGTAAGTACTGCTTCCGGAGTAAATTTTGTTTTACCTCCTTCGGTATTTGTTACAGCTAATGTTACATACGAGTTTCCTTTTAGCATCACATGAGCCATTAAAAAATCGAAACCCAGTGTATCTTTTAATTTAACAGTTAAGAGATATTCATCTTCGTCTGTTATAATTGCAGTATATAGCAGTGTGTTTGACGGCTTGTCCTGCTTGGAAACTGGCAATACAATTTCTCCTCCAAAGCCTCCTTTTGTAATCTTGTTTGCTTCTAGTTCTATCTGTACAGATGTTACAGATAGCTTCCATCCGGATGCACTCCCCTCATTCAAAGATAAAATATTGGCATGTACGGCGTACTTTCCACTAATTCCCTGGTGATCAATAATCATGCATTTCCCGATGAATTCCGGACGTACTTTTGAATCTTTCTTTTCAAACTGCTCAGGAAGTTTTATGTCCAGCTCTTCAATATATACCCCTCTCCACAACATCGAATTTCCTGGATAATATTTATCCTGATATCCTTCTGGAAACTTCATAGCGGCTGCATTACGGGTATCGCTCAAATCCAGCACAGCATTGCGAAGCTTAAACGCAACACCATCCAGACCTTTCATTTCAAAGTCTGGCAATGTTACCTGCACGATCAGATCGTTCCAGTTTTTTATCGAAATTACAAAAGGAGCTTTTACGGTTGCTGTTTTATCCGCCTTATTTGTGCTTGCTTTTATAGGGTATGCAATATTATTGGACAATTCAAATTCACCTGCAAGGCTGATGAGTTTTAATCCTTGACAGCCTATGATTGCATACGTATTTGCCTGATCAGACACTCCCGTTGTTTTATTGAGTGTGCCTCCGCGAAGCACCAATCTGTAATTGCCCATTGGAACTGCTACCACTCCCAATAACACAAGCTTCATGTCTGATATACCTCCATCGCTATTCAACTTCACCCCGTCTGCGCCTAGGTATAAAATTTTTCCTTCCGGGGTAATAAGCCTTAGAAATGCGCTGATCTCTGCTCCATCTACTCCCACCGTAAGATTCGTTAGCATTAATGTCCAGTCCAGATTACCAACGACTTTACGAATGCCCATAGGAAGCTTGTCAATCTTTCCTGGAATCTCATCTGCATAGTTTTCCATCTGATCTAGTGTCTCCATCGCCCCAACAATAGAATCCATTTTTTGCTTCATTTCAACAGGCATGCCGGGTAATGGGGTAAACCCATCACCTGCAGCATTGTTGAGTGCATTATTTGTCATTTCGTCCAAAAGGGATGTAGAATATATTATTTCCTGTCCTGCTTTCTCAGGCCTTGCCACAGATGCATCATCTATGGCACGCACACTAAATGCTGAAAGCAACATCAGTATCAATCCTGGTAAAATATGCTTTTTAGTCATGTACTGTCATGTTAAAAATTATAAGAATACGTTATGGTTCCGGTGAAGTCAGTTTCAAAAGTCCCCTTTGTTACCTGATCTTTTAGCTGACACAGCAAAATAGTGTTTAATGCATGTCTTTTTGAATAAGTAAAACCTGCATTTCCCCGAAGGTTTAGTATTTGACTTTGCAAGGTATTTTCTGCCTCTGCTCTGTTATAGGAAGTAGAAAGTCCAAGAACCATCTGATCCTTCATCAAGCGCTTATTAATAGCCAGCGTGGGCCCATAAAACAAGGTATTCATCGTAAGCCGTGTATAGGTAGCATTAAAAGCCGCCGTAATACTAATTCGTGATGCAATTAGATTTACATTATAGCCCATCATACCATTGTACATTATTACACCTGCAGAAGCAATATCATGACCTCCTTGCTTATTCGTACTTTTTTGAAAATTAATATTTAGCAATATATTTTGAACCCGTTCCGTACTGCGTTGCAATAAATATGTTAAACTCGTATTTGCATTGTGATTGATCTGGATATAATTTAAACTGTCTCCTATAGACACAGGAAGATTCTGATTGATGTTATCAAATTGGTTTCTGACACGCATATAATTCTGAAAATTTGAATAGCTTAACATCATCTGAATTTTTTTACCGATTGGACTAGAAATCTGTGTTGAACCTATGTAGCGTTGCGTGGTACTTGCCTTTGACTTATCAAGGTTATCCTGCTGTAGCCCGCCCTTAGCAGAGAATTGAGTCTTACCTTTAAAGAAAGCAGTGGTAAAGTCTATGGTGAAATTTTCAAAATCGTTATTAAAATAATAAGCACCCATTGTCTGATAGCCAGGTGCCACACGTTCATACCCAAGTCCTACCACTTTTTTCAAAAACTTGTAACTACCCCTGATTTTAAAGGCACTTCGTTGATCTGAACTGGGATTCGTATTAATCTGATCTGTGATTCGCGCATCTTCTGTAGTCACACTGATAGCATACTCCCCTTCAACAGCTACATTATTACCTAATTGATGACTTAGCTTTATGCCAACAGCAATATTCTGCTTGGGAAAAATCCTCAATGAATCATCTAACTTTTGTATTGATTGTTCAATATCCTTTCCCATTAAACACGAAATTCCAGCTACCGATTTAGCACCGCTGTATAAGACATTCAAACCATAACCAATACGTTTGTACACTGCGGGGAGCGTAAGATTAGAAGAGTCATATTGAACAGCCTGGTTCAGGATACCATAAAAGCTGCTCAGCTTTATCTTATTTTTGATCAGTATATCCACACCACCACCCCGAACCATATGTCCGTTAAATGTGTAAGGAGAAAAGCTCATGGTAAAATCACCAATATGTCCTGTAATCCACTTGTATTTGGGATGAATGCTTAATCGATTTGGAAAGGTCGGATATCTGTATGAGCCACCCATATTGGTAAGATTATAAGAAACGGGCATCGAAAAGTTTTTTAGAAAGGTAATATTCAGATTGCCATTCAGATTATAAACCCAAGGCAATCTACCGGAATTTAAATTATTACTATTATGATATACCAAACTAGCAGAAGCTCCTCCATGTACGGTTACCAAATCCTTTTTTTTGATTGATTTCCATGTGTCTTCTATATCAACAGTCTGAGCATATGAATAATTTAGGGAAAATAGGATGGCACTAAAACTATATATAAATACACGCACAGATAAAACATTATAAATTAATCTCCATGGCCTTATATTTTCAATTCCATCTGGATAAAGAAAAATGAGTAAATAAAAACGACTGTTAAAAAAGTATTTCATAAAATTTCAAACAATCCATTTTAACAAACCCTATCAATGAATTGTTAAGATGAATTCCAGCGACTAAAATTGAATTCTTTTATATTTCAAAAGTAACACTTAAAAAAATATAAAAGAATTTACATATGTTAATTAATGACTTATTTGTAATTTAATAAATCCAACTCTTTAATGGTTTCATTATATAAATCTAATCAATGCATTTACATGTTATAAGATACAGTATTCTCTATCACTTAACTATCACAAATAAGCCCACTCTTTAACCCAATACAATGGTATCTTCTCCTGTTCCAGCCGCCAATTATTTGTTCTTAATAGTTCGTAGAGGAATTGCTCTTCTTCTTTCAAATTCAGTTGTGTTGAATTACTGGTAAGTGTTCCTGAATGTTCTTCAAAGAATGTATCAAACGTTATTTTATCCATCAACATACTTTTTGTATGTGGAAAATAGGATCTGAACTGAGATAGGATTTCGAATCCTTGAACATCAATATCACCCCAATAAAGCAATTCAAGATTAGAAAGCCATTGAGCATTTTTTAAATTATGAACACTAAATCCACTCCCAAATATGGCAATAGTCTCATCCATTTTTGGAAGAGTCAGGGTTGTATAAAGTGTAGTCTTGTTTTCAACTACTAAAACTCTTTTTATTGGCAAATGCAGTGTTTCAAATTGACTCATAGGAATAGCAATGTCATCAATGCCTGAAAAGTATTCCTGGCTTATTTCTTTGTCCAGTATTTTAAATCGAATAAGCGGTTCTCTGAATTTAAGATGAAATCTTTTTTCAAACTCTTTATGATCTGTATTAAGATGTTCAATCAAAAGAATATCGAGTAATTCATAAATGACTGCTATGTTTTCTTCAATAAATTTGGTGTGAACAGCTACCTGCAATTCCCTTATGTACAGATTGGGTTTAGGATTCCCTTTAAAATATTGGCACACTTTCAGAATGTTGTCCCATTCAGTATGATTGTTAATTACCTTAACAGGATTTTTAATGATCCATCCTTTTAATTCGGGAAATGCCAGCGTGATTTTTTCAACGCTTGTTTTGAACCCTTCAACTTCTTTTTCCTTTCCTAAAAATTTCAAAAAATCGTTTTCTGTATCAAAGAAAATTGAAGTCGGTAAATCCTGTATGCCCAATGATTTTGTTTTAATTCGTTGAAATTCCAATGTATAACCAAAACCCTTTTTTTCTTTAGACAAGCTATTTATTTGCTGTATTTCTTTTTCAAAATCAGACAGAGATGATTTAGCATAAGACTTATCTCCACGAATAATCAATTTTGAAAACGGCATTCCTTCAACCATCCCTTGAAGAAAAGTAATGTATTTTTTCTTCGCCTTATCTTTTATTTCCTGCGGTGTAATCATTGGTTCAAATAATTCGATTTTTCTTTGTTAAACTGCTCAATTGGCATATCATACAACCAGGAATGTCTTTCTTCTTTGCGTTCTACAAAATGAACAAATGAAATATCCTTTTCAACAATGTGAATATTATCGCTGGGTGTAACCACCAACAACTGTAAATGAAGTTGTTTACAAAGCGTAATCAGGTAACGGGCTTTGTCTTCGTCTTGTGCCTTAAAGGCTTCATCAATCGCGATAAATCTGAACGAGTTACTTTGTAATCCTTCCTTGGTTAAACCAAACTGATACGCGATTGCAGAGCCTAAAATGGTATATGTAAGCTGTGCTTTTTCACCACCCGAAAGCTGTCCCATTGCTTCATAGGTCTTAAACTTTTGATTGCTTTCTTTATAAAATTCTTCTGCTTTGTAGCTGAACCAAGAGCGAACGTCCATTACTTTTTTCCGCCATTCTTCTTTATCCAATTTGCTGATCAACGGTTCAATGTGATTGTAAAAATGATTTTTCCGTCCGTCAATTGAAGCATCCATTTCTCTGATATTCGGAATTGCTGCGTTCAGTAAATTTCTAAACTCTTTTACTTCATCGCTGATTTTATTTGGCGCAACCAATTGAATGTATGTTTTCGGAGTGCTTTTAAAATCAATTTCTTTTAAGGAATCGTTCAGATGGCTGATATTATCTTTGATTGAATCCGACCAGTGTTCAAAAAATATTCTGAAATCACCCACTTTATTGGTGATGGTCTCCTGCAGATAAGCGTTGAATTTCTTTTCAAATTTCGGAAGATTATCTGTCTCTAATCGTTGTAAAAATTGCTGATACTCGCCGATAAAGTCCAGGTTGGTCGAATCTGGCAACGCATTTACATCCGAACGCCAGTCTTTGAATTTACCGGCAATAGAATCTGTCGGCTGTTTGAAAGCATTGATTTTAATTCTTACTTCACTTTCTTTAAGCCCTTTTAGTCTTTCAAGTTCTCTTGTTTCTTTTGAATTTTCTTCTTGAAATTTTTTACGGCTTACTTCAAAGCTTTCGTA
>Ga0326734_1000314_pt1 | contig 13677 bp, 8 predicted proteins | sample 15_GP2_1315_FD_207944 | JGI IMG/M metagenome (GOLD analysis project Ga0326734, IMG submission 207944) | Glacier ice microbial communities from Ngari, Tibet, China - 15_GP2_131.5 | ecosystem: Environmental > Aquatic > Freshwater > Ice > Glacier | place: China: Ngari, Tibet | collected 2018-07-18 | reverse complement strand
CCTCAATGGTCCGCCGGTCAGCTTTCAAACTAAACTGCTGACCAAGGCCGCCATGATGAGAACGTTCCCGGCAACGATTGCGCAAATAAAAGCGCCCGCCTGGTGTCAAGGTAGGGCCAAAGGGTTCGGGGGTAGCCTAATATTGTAATGGGCGGGGGCTTTTTCCGCGGCGAATATCCGTGGCAGTGGCCGACCCTTATACCCCTACTGGTTCTAATGAAATCAACTTTGGTGTTATTGCTGGCGGGAGCGCTGGCCTTCCTGACGAGCGCCTCCCGGCCCCCGGCCGAACCAACAACGCAGCTCTTTCTGGTCGGCGACTCCACCATGTCGGAGAAAGCGGACCTCACCAAGCCCGAGCGCGGCTGGGGCATGGCGTTCAGTCAGTATTTCGACAACGGCGTGGTTATCCGCAACACGGCCGTGAACGGGCGCAGCACCAAAAGCTTCTACCGCGAAGGACGCTGGGCCAAAGTGCTCGAACAGCTCAAGCCCGGCGACTGGGTGTTCATCCAGTTCGGGCACAACGACTCGAAGGTGGAGGACAGCGTGCGCTCGGCCCCAGCCCAGACGCTGTACCGTCAGCTCCTCACCAAGTTTGTGCAGGAAGCCAAGGCCAAAGGCGCCAACCCGGTGCTGCTCACGCCAGTGGGCCGCCGCTACTTTGATGATGCCGGCCAGCGCAAGGACGACCACGGCGAGTACCCCGGCGTGGTGCGCGAGGTGGCCAAGGCGCAAAAAGTGCCGCTCATTGACATGCACGAGAAAACCTGGGCCCTGTACTCTCAGCTCGGCGAGGTGGGTTCGCGGCCGTTGTTCTGGTCTTACCAAAACGGCTACTACCAGGCCAACCCTGTAGCGCCGGCCAAGAACGACAACACCCATTTTTCGGCGTACGGCGCGACCCGCGTGGCGCAGCTGGTGGCCCAAAGCGTGAAAGCGCAAAACCTGCCCTTGGCCAGCCACCTCCGCCGCGCGGTATTTGAGAGCAAGTACATGTTCGACCTGCCGGTGGTGCTGCAGGCCTCGTTCAAAAAAGACACCTTCAACCTGGCCCAGTACGGCGCCGTGGCCGACGGCCAGATCCTGAACACCGAAGCGTTTCGCAAGGCCATTGAGGCCTGCGCCGGGGCGGGCGGCACCGTGCTAGTGCCCCGCGGCCTGTGGCTGACCGGCCCCATCGTGCTGAAAAGCAACGTGAACCTGCACCTGGCCACCGGTGCGCTGGTGCAGTTCACGGCCGACCGCCGCCAGTACCCGCTCATCAAAACCACCTGGGAAGGGGAAGAAGCCATCCGCAGCCAGGCCCCGATTTCGGGCGTTGACCTGACCAACATTGCCATCACCGGCACCGGCACCTTCGACGGGGCCGGCGACGCGTGGCGCCCCGTGAAAAAGAGCAAGCTCAACGAAACCCAGTGGCAAAAGCTGGTGGCCTCGGGCGGCGTACTCTCGGAGAAGAAAGATTACTGGTACCCCTCGGCGGGCTCGATGAAGGGCAACCTGCTAGCCACGGCCAGCACCCCGCGCAAGAGCCTCAACCCAGCGGACTTCGACGACATCCGCGACTTTTTGCGGCCCAACATGCTCAGCCTGACCAGCTGCAAACAAATCCTGCTCGAAGGCTTCACCATTCAGAATTCGCCGGCCTGGACCATTCACCCGCTGCTGTGCGAGAACATCACCCTGCGCAACGTGACGGCCAAAAACCCCTGGTACGGCCAGAACACCGACGCGCTGGACCTGGAATCGTGCCGCAACGGCCTGGTGGAAGGCTGCACCTTTGACGTGGGCGACGACGGCATCTGCATCAAAAGCGGCCGCGACGAGCAGGGCCGCAAGCGCGGCGTGCCCACCGAAAACTTCATCGTGCGCGACACCAAAGTGTACCACGCCCACGGCGGCTTCGTGATTGGCTCCGAAATGTCGGGTGGCGCGCGCAACTTGTTCGTGAGCAACTGCACGTTCATTGGCACCGACGTGGGGTTGCGCTTCAAAACGGCCCGCGGCCGCGGCGGCGTGGTCGAGAACATCTTCGTAGACGGCGTGGACATGACCGACATTGCCGGCGAGGCCATCCTGTTCGACATGTACTACGCGGCGAAGGACCCCGTGCCGCTGGCCGGCGAGAGCACCGCGCCCCCCGTCATTGCCGCGCAGCCGCTGAACGAGGGTACCCCGCAGTTCCAGGGTTTCCGCATTCGGAACGTAACCTGCAAGGGCGCCACCACCGGCATTCTGGTGCGCGGCCTGCCCGAGATGAGTATCAAAGACATCAGCATTGAAAACGCGGTGCTCGAATGCAAAAAAGGCCTGGTGTGTCAGGAAGCCGAGAACATTCGCCTGAAGAACGTGACGCTGCTTTCCACCGAAACCAAGCCGGTGATGGAGGTGCAGAACAGCCACAACATTGCGCTCGATGGCATCCGCTACGCCAGCGGTGCCGAGCTGCTGCTGCGCGTGACCGGCGAGCGCAGCAAAGACATTCGCCTGACCAATACCGATGTAAAAAAGGCGAAAAAGGCGGTGGAGCTGGACCAGAAATTGGGTAAGAAAACGGTAGTAGTAGCCGGCCGCTAACGGATTTCCCAGCGGGTCCCGCCGGGTGCCCACGCCAGAACAGCTCCGCGAAACCCCACGTTTTTAACCTTGCGAAGTCCGGCGGAAAATCAATTTGCATCCATGAAACGACTCTTTTTGCTGCCGTTGCTGGGCCTCTCGCTCCTAGGCAAACCCGGTACGGCCCAGACCGTTCCAGTGCCTGCGTATTCGCAGCGCATGGCCGATGCCTTCATCAGCTGGCATCCCGATTCCATCCTCATTGGCGCGCGCAAAACGGCCCGCTGGGACTACGAGCAGGGCCTGATGCTGAAGGCGCTGGAGCGGGTGTGGCAGCGCACCGGCGATGCCCGCTACTTCACGTACATACAGAAAGACCTCGACCAGTTTGTGCAGCCCGACGGCAGCATCCGGACCTACAAGCCCGAGGATTACCTGCTTGATAACGTGACCACCGGCCGCGCCCTGCTGCTGCTCAGTCAGGTGTCGGGACCCAACCAGGAACGGTACCAGAAAGCTGCCCAGCGCCTGCGCCAGCAGCTTGAGGCCCAGCCGCGCACCAAGGAAGGCGGCTTCTGGCACAAGAAAATTTACCCCAACCAGATGTGGCTCGATGGCCTGTACATGGCCGGCCCGTTCTACGCCGAATACAGCCAGCTCATGCAGCAGCCCGCCGGCCTGGATGACGTAGCCAAGCAGTTCGCCCTGGTCGAAAAACACCTTGTCGATTCCAAAACCGGCCTGCTCTACCACGGGTACGATGAAAGCCGCGAGCAAGCCTGGGCCAACAAAACCACCGGCCAGTCGCCCAACTTCTGGGACCGGGGCATCGGCTGGTACGCCATGGCGCTGGTTGATGTGCTCGATTATTTCCCCGCCAACCACCCCCAGCGCCCCGCGCTCATCAAGGCCCTGCAGCGGCTGGCTCCCGCACTGGCCAAGTACCAAAATCCTAAAACCGGCACCTGGAGCCTGGTAATGAACCAGGAAACCCGCCAAGGCAACTACGCCGAGGCTTCCGGCAGCAGCATGTTTGTGTACGCGTTGGCAAAGGGTACCCGCCTGGGCTACCTCGATAAAAAGTACGCCCAAGTGGCCCGCACCGGCTATGATGGCCTGCTAAAATCCTTTGTGACGACCGAAACGAACGGCGCGCTGGCCTTCAATGGCACGGTGAGCGTGGGCGGCCTGGGCGGCAAGCCCTACCGCGACGGCTCGTTTGAGTACTACCTGACCGAGCCGCTGCGCAAGAACGACTTGAAAGGAGTGGGGCCTTTTATCCTAGCTAGTACCGAGATGGAAATTGCCGCCGAGGCCGTTTCAGGAACACCCAAAACCGTGTGTTTGGACTATTATTTCAACCACGAGCTGCGCAAAAACGCCTTCACCGGCGCACCTGAGCAGTGGCACTACACCTGGGAAGAACGCACCCACGGCGGCTTCTGGCTGTGGGGCAACCAACTGCGCGAACTCGGGGCCCGCACGGTGGCCGTGCCCGCCGCCCCCACGGCCGCCAGCCTGAAGAATCTGAGTGTCTACATCATCGTCGACCCCGACACGCGCAAGGAGTCGCCTGCCCCGCACTACATTGCCCCGGCCGATGCCAAAGCCGTGACGGAATGGGTGCGGGCTGGCGGCACGCTGGTGCTGCTCGCCAACGACTCAGCGAACTGTGAAATCAAGCATTTCAACGAACTAGCCGCCAATTTCGGCCTGCGCTTCACCGACCAGAGCGTAAACATGGTGAAAGGGAGCCAGTTCGAGCAGGGCCAGGTTGATTTGAGCTCGGGTAAATCGGTATTCAAAACCGCTAATGCAGCTTACGTGAAAGAGCTGGCCTTGCTGGCCGTGCAAGCGCCGGCCCAGCCACTGGTCACGAACAATGGCAAGGTCATCATGGCTACGGCCAAACTGGGGAAGGGGCGCGTTTTGGCCCTCGGTGACCCGTGGCTGTACAATGAGTACGTGGACGGCCGCAAAATCCCGGCGGAGTTTGAGAATTTTCGGGCTGGCAAGGACTTGGCCCGTTGGCTTCTGCAAGCGACTAAGTAGGGTGGGGGCGCGGTGGTTCCTGCTGTTGCTGGCCCTGGCTCTCCTGCCGGGAGCACTGCGCGCCCAGAAGCTCGGCCCGTGGGTACCTGACTTGGGCAATGGTACCTATAAAAACCCGGTGCTCTACGCCGACTATTCCGACCCCGACGTGGTGCGCGTGGGGTCAGATTATTACCTCACCTCGTCCAGCTTCAACAGTGCACCTGGCCTGCAAATTCTGCACTCCCGCGACTTGGTGAACTGGACCATTATCGGAGCGGTGTTCGGCCAGCAGTTGCCAGCCGCCCGCTATGCCCTGCCCCAGCACGGCAACGGTGTGTGGGCACCGGCCATCCGCTACCACAGGGGGCAATTCTACATTTATTACCCCGACCCCGATTTGGGCCTGTTCGTGACGCGAGCCACTAATCCGGCCGGTCCTTGGAGCCCGCCCATGTGCCTGAAGGAAGCCAAAGGCTGGATTGACCCCTGCCCGCTGTGGGACGAGGACGGCCGAGCCTACCTCGTGCACGCCTTTGCGGGTTCCCGGGCGGGCTTCAAGAGTGTGCTGGCCGTGAGCCGCATGAGCCCCGATGGCTTGCAGCTGCTTGGGGACGAAGTGCTGGTATTTGATGGCCACGCCCGGCACCCCACCATTGAGGGTCCGAAGTTCTACAAGCGCCACGGCTACTACTATATTTTCGCGCCAGGTGGCGGCGTATCTACCGGCTGGCAAACGGTGTTGCGCGCCAAAAACGTATTCGGGCCCTACGAAGACAAAATCGTACTGGCCCAGGGCAAATCCAGCGTCAACGGCCCACATCAGGGGACCTGGGTCGACACGCCGGATGGCCGGCAGGACTGGTTTCTGCATTTCCAGGACCAGGGTGCCTATGGCCGCGTGGTACACCTGCAGCCCATGACCTGGAAAAACGACTGGCCCGTCATTGGCTCCGATGCTGATGGGGATGGGGTGGGCGAGCCGGTGCTCACCTACTGCAAGCCCGCCGTGCCCGGCCGGCCGCAGCCGTTGGCTATTCCGACTACTTCTGATGAGTTTACGGCCTCCGCGCTGGGTTTGCAATGGCAATGGCACGCCAATCCGCAGCCGGAGTGGGCTTTTCCAACTGGCCCACTCGGCTTTTTGCGGCTCAATGCCGTGCCGTTGCCAGCCGATTATCATAACCTGTGGCAGGTGCCCAATCTGCTGCTGCAAAAGCTGCCCGCCGCCGAGTTCACCGTCACCACCAAGCTCACCTTCACTTCCCGTTTTGAAGGCGAAAGATTGGGCTTGCTGATAATGGGGCTGGATTACGCCGCCCTCACCCTGACGTACCAGGGTGAGAAACTGCAACTGGCCCAGGCCGTGTGCAAAAACGCTGACCAGCTAGGCCCGGAAACTGCATCGGCTCCGGCCGCCGACCTACCGCTTGGGCAACCCGTGTACCTGCGGGTAGCGGTGCAAGCCGGCGCCAAGTGCCAGTTCAGCTACAGCCTCGATGGCCGCAGCTTTCGCCCGGTGGGTACCGAATTTGCGGCCCGCGAAGGCAAATGGATTGGGTCTAAAGTAGGGCTGTTTTGCACCCGGCCCGGCAAAACCAACGATGGCGGCACGGCCGATATCGACTGGTTTCGGGTGGAATAGAGCGGTTTCGGAGTTCGTGTACGTGGGCGCTGTAGCGTGGACTCTGCGAGTCCGCGCCTGACCCGGCCGACACGCGGATTCGCAGAGTCCACGCCATACGTACACCAACCCCGAAACCGCTGTAGAAAGTGCGCTACAACCCAATCCGAAAATCCGACGACACCCTGACCGCTGGGGCCGACGACTCGCGCGCCACCAGCGTGGTGGGCAGCTTCAGGATGGCCGGCGGCGAAGCTTTTTTCTTGTGCTCAATCAATTCAATCAGTCGTTCGGCGGCTAGCTGGCCGATTTGCTGGGCCGGCTGCGTCACGGTGCTCAGCGGCGGGTTCAGCATCTCAGCAGCGGGCAGGTTGGTGAAACCGATGAGGGAAATATCCTCGGGGATGCGGATGCCGCGCTTACGCAGCGCGGTGAGGCAGCCCAGCGCCAGCCGGTCGCTGGCCGTGAAAAAGGCGTCGGGGCGCGGCTCTTGGGCCAGCAGTTGCTCCACCAGCTCGTCGGCCTCGTCGGGTCCAAACGTGCCGTAGCGCACCAGGTTTTCATCGAAAGGCACGCCGTATTGCTCCAGGGCGGCGCGGTAGCCGGCCAGCCGCTCCTGCGTGATGCTGAGGTAGGGCGGAATGGTGAGGTGGGCAATGCGCCGTCGGCCCGTTTGGAGCAAATGTGAGGTGGCCGCGTAGGCCCCGCCGAAATTGTCGGCCACTACCTGGGTCACGTCCAATTCGGCCGAAACGCGGTCGAACAGCACCAGCGGAATCCCTTGCGCGTGCAGCGCCTTGAGGTGCGACACGTCGGAGGTTTCGCTGGAAAGCGAGAGCAGCAGCCCATCCACGCGCCGCGACACGGCCTGCTGAATGTTGGCCATTTCGCGCTCATAGGACTCGTGCGTTTGGAAGATGATGACGTGGTAGCCGCGATTGTAGGCAATGGCCTCGATGCCATTGATGGCCTGCGAGAAGAAATTGTTGGCAATCTGGGGCACAATGACGGCCAAAGCTTTGCTGCTGCTACCTTTCAGGCTCAGGGCAATGGGGTTGGGGCGGTAGTTGAGGCGCTCGGCATATTCCATCACCAGCCGCTTGGTTTCGGGGCTGATTTCGTAGCTGTCGCGCAGCGCCCTAGAGACCGTCGAGGTCGATAGGTTCAGGGCGCGGGCAATGTCTTTGATGGTGACGGGGTCCAAGCGAGATTCTTTGTAAAGTTCAATAAAATGGCTTTCGCGGCTCCGGAAGGCCAGCCGGCGAAAAAGCTGCCTTTTTGCCCCGTTGCGAGCGGAAAGCCAGTAAGTAATTGGGTGCCGGTAGGCAATGGCATCGTTCCCGGCAACGATTGCACAAAAATAATTTATCCAACTCTTGCTTTCGGCGGCGGGTTCACGAAACCTTTAGTCAGCCTAATGCTCCACAAGAGTACCAAATATTCGGCTAATTCCATTTCATTGTCCTAGCCCACGGCTTTTTTATGTCAGCGTTTCCAGCCTCTTTTAGCTTAGCCGGCAAGCGTGCCCTGGTCACGGGGTGCAGCCGCGGCATTGGGCAGGCCATGGCGGTGGGACTGGCCGAAGCCGGAGCCGACATCATTGGCGTTTCGGCCTCGTTGCCCGCCGATGGCGGCGCGACCGGCGCGGCCGTGCGGGCCCTGGGCCGCGAGTTTCGGGCCTACCAGGCCGACTTCAGCCAGCGCCCCGCCGCGGATTCGTTTCTGACCCAGGTGCAGGCTGATTTCCCGCGCATCGACATTCTGGTGAATAACGCCGGCACCATTCGCCGGGCTCCGGCCGCCGAGCATTCCGACGCCGACTGGGACTTTGTGCTGGCTACCAACCTCGACGCGCCTTTCCGCTTGGCCCGCGCCATCGGCGGGCGCATGCTGGGGCAGGAGGGAGGCGGCAAAATCATTTTTACGGCCTCGCTGCTCACCTTTCAGGGCGGCATCACGGTGCCGGGCTACGCGGCCAGCAAGGGCGCCATCGGCAGCCTGGTGAAGGCGTTGGCCAACGAGTGGGCCGGCCGCGGCGTGAACGTGAATGCCATCGCTCCCGGCTACATTGCCACCGACAACACCGAGGCCCTGCGCCAGGACGCCGACCGCAGCCAGAGCATTCTGGGCCGCATCCCGGCCGGCCGCTGGGGCACTCCCGACGACTTTAAAGGCCCGACGGTCTTTCTGGCTTCCGCCGCCAGCGACTACGTCCACGGCACCATCCTCACCGTCGACGGCGGCTGGATGGGACGGTAGGTAATTATGAGTTGAGAGTTATGAATTATGAGTTTTTCTTCCAATTCATTGACCATTACTAACAATTCAAAACTTATAATTCAAAACTCATAACTCTTATGAACCAGCGCTTTGCCATCGGACCCCGCGAAACTGCCACCCTGAATACGGATGGCCTGCGGGAGCATTTTCTGATTGAGCGCTTGTTTGTGGCCGGCGAAATCAGCCTCACCTACTCGCACTACGACCGCCTGATTGTGGGCGGGGCCCAGCCTGCTGGCACGGTGCTGCCGCTGCCCTGTCCCGAGTCGCTGAAAGCCACCAGCTTTCTGGAGCGCCGCGAGTTGGGCGTGCTGAACGTGGGCGGCCCCGGCCAGGTGCGCGTGGGCGCTGAAGCCTACGAGCTAGGCACGCAGGACTGCCTGTACGTGGGCAGGGGCGCGGGCCAGGTTGAGTTTATCAGCAATGACGCGGCGCGGCCGGCTAAGTTCTACTTGCTGTCGGCCCCGGCGCATGCGGCGCACCCGACCACGCTGCGCACCCAAGCCGAGGCTACGCCCGTGCAAATGGGCGCGGCCGAAACGGCCAACGAGCGCACCATCTACAAATACATCTACGCCGAGGGCATCCAGAGCTGCCAGCTGGTGATGGGCCTGACCACCCTGAAATCCGGCAACGTGTGGAACACCATGCCCGCCCACACCCACGACCGCCGCATGGAGGCCTACCTCTACTTCGACCTGGCCGCTGGCCAGCGCGTGCTGCACCTCATGGGCGAGCCCACCGAAACCCGCCCCCTGTGGGTAAGCGAAGGCCAGGCCATCCTCTCGCCGCCGTGGTCCATCCACACGGGCTGCGGCACGGCGGCTTACAGCTTTATCTGGGGCATGGCCGGCGAAAACCGGGAATACACCGACATGGACGCGGTGCCGCTCGACGGCCTGTGCTAATAGCTACACACTTTAAAAATTCTCACCCAAGCGCGTTACTCTCATGAAAAAACAGTTATTCCTGCTCTGGCTGGTGCTGTGTTGCAGCATTGGCCTATCCACCGCCCAGAGCCGTCAGGTTCAGGGCGTTGTGAAGTCAGCAGAGGGCGAGCCCCTGCCCGGCGTGACGGTGCTGGTAGAAGGCACCACCAACGGGGCCTCCACCGGCGGCGACGGTGGCTACAGCCTCAGCCTGCCCGCTGGCGGCGCCAACGCCACGCTGCGCTTCAGCTACGTGGGCTTCGTGTCGAAAGCGGTGCCTGTGGGCGACCAGTCCACCATCAACGTCACGCTGGCTTCGGACAGCAAGCAGCTAGACGACGTGGTGGTCATCGGCTACCAGGAAGTGCAGCGCCGCGACGTGACCGGCTCGGTGTCGTCGGTGGGCGCGCAGCAGATTAAGGACGTGCCCGTGAACTCGGCCGCCGAGGCCCTGACGGGCCGGTTGGCCGGTGTGCAGCTCACCTCGGCCGAAGGCACGCCCGGCAACGCCAACGTGCAGATTCGGGTGCGTGGCGGCGGCTCGATTACCCAGGACAACTCGCCGCTGTACGTGGTGGACGGCATTCAGGTAGAAAACGCCTTGTCGGTGATTTCGCCCCAGGACATTGCCTCGGTGGACGTGCTGAAGGATGCCTCGGCCACTGCCATTTACGGCGCTCGCGGGGCCAATGGCGTGGTCATCATCACCACCAAAAAAGGCCGCGACGGCAAGGTGATAGTAACCTATAACGGGTTTGCCGGCGTGCGCCAGCTCTCGCGCAAGCTCGATTTGATGAAGCCCGCCGACTACGTTGACTACCAGTTTGAGCGGGCGCAGGGGCTGGGCACCACGGCCGGCGGCATCAACACCTTCAAGACGGCTTTTGGCAGCCGGAATTACCGGAGCGATACGCTGAACGCCAGCCGCAACGCGCCGTTTCTCGACTGGCAGGACCAGGTGTTCGGGCGCGACGCCTTCCAGCAGACGCACAACGTGTCGGTGGCCGGGGGCGTGAAGGGCACCACCTACTCGCTGAGCCTGACCGACAATAAGGAGGACGGCATTCAGCGCGGCTCCGACTACGAGCGCAAGCTGGTAAACTTCCGCTTCGACACCAAGGCCAGCGAGCGGTTTTCGTTTGGCCTGAACGCCCGCTTCAACAACCAGGAAAGCAACGGCGCGGGCACGTCCAGCGCCTTGTCCACCATCACCTCGCGGCTGCGCAACGCCGTGCAGTTTCAACCGTTGGCCGTGCCGCTGGCCGGCGCGCTCGACCCCACGCAGTTCGACGAAGACTTCTTCCAGCAAACCAGCCTGGTGAACCCGATTATCGCCATCGACAACGAGTACCGCCTCGACCGCCGCCGCACCTACAACCTGAGCGGCAACGTGGCCCTGACCCTGGCTCCCAGCCTGGTATTCCGCTCCACGGCCGGCTTCGACATCACCGATACACGCCTTGAGACCTTCAACGGCCGCTTCTCGCCTACCATCCGGCAGGTGGCCGGCAACTACGCCGCCCTGCCCTTTGCCTCGCTGAGCTCGGGCGTGCAGACGACCATCAACAACTCCAACGTGCTGACTTACGCGCACAAAACCGGCCGCCACAGCTTCGATGCGCTGCTGGGCCAGGAGATTTACCAGCAGCAGGGCACGGTGCAGTACATTCAAACGAATTTCCTGCCGCTTGATATCGTTGCCAAACAAGCTATTGCCAACATCAACCAGGGGGTGCTGCCGGCCGGCACGCAGGCCCAGCCCAACCTGCCCACGACCGGCGTGGCCGCCAACTCGCGCCTGCTCTCGGGCTTCAGCCGCCTCAACTACACGTTTGACGACAAGTACCTGCTCACGCTCACCATGCGGGCCGATGGCTCGTCGAAGTACGCGGCGGGCAACCGGGTGGGCTACTTTCCGGCGGCTTCGCTGGCTTGGCGGGTATCGCAGGAGAGCTTCCTGAAACCGATTACGATGATTTCGGACCTGAAGCTGCGCCTGAGCTACGGCAAGGCCGGCAACAACCGCATCAACGATTTCTCTTACCTAAACCTGTTTTCGGGCGGTGGCGGCGAATACTGGCTGAACCACATTCGGGTGGGCGGGGCCAACGTGCCGTTTCTGGCCAACCCCAGCCTGAAGTGGGAAACCACCGTTTCGCGCAACGCGGGCCTGGACCTGGCTCTGTTCAACAACCGGCTGCAGCTCACGGCCGATGCCTACTACAACACCACCGAGGACTTGCTGGTGGCCCGGCCCATTCCGGTAGTAACCGGCTACGCCTCGCAGCTGCAAAACATCGGCTCCACCTCGAACCGCGGCCTGGAGCTGCAGCTCAGCGGCACCATCTTTCAGACCCCGGATTTCACCTGGACGGCCAACCTCAATACTTCCTTCAACCGGGGCCGGATTGAGAGCCTGGGCGGCGCCCCCGAGATTCCGGGCGTGTACTCGGGCTGGGCCAGCACGGCCATCTCGCAGGATTTTGTGGCCCGCGTGGGCCAGCCCATTGGGCAGATGTACGGCTACGTGACCGATTTCGACAACGGCCGCAAGGGCTTTTACACCGCCGACGACTTCTCGGGCTACAATGCCACTACCCGGGCCTGGGTGCTGAAGTCGGACATTCCGTCGAACGTGGGTGTGCAGGGCCAAGCCCTGGCGCCCGGCATCATCAAGCTGAAGGACCTGAACGGCGACGGTATTGTGAACGAGCTCGACCGCACGGTGATTGGTAACGCCAACCCCAAGTTCACGGGCGGCTTCAACAACCAGTTTTCCTACAAAGGATTTGACGCCAGCGTGTTCGTCAACTTCGTGTACGGCAACGACGTGTACAACGCCAACAAGCTGGAATTCACCAGCGCCATCAACCCGCTCAGCAACATGCTGGGGCTGATGAACGACCGGTACCGCACCATCGACGCCAACGGCGTGGCCATTACCGACCTGGAAGTATCGCGCTCGGTGAACCAGAACGCGCAAATCTGGCAGCCCACCCGGCAGCTGTTCACCCACTCGTGGGCCATCGAGGACGGCTCGTTTCTGCGCATCAACAATCTCACCTTGGGCTACTCGCTGCCCAAGTCCCTCATCAGCCGGGCCAAGCTCACGCAGCTGCGCTTCTACGTGACCACCAGCAACCTTTACACCTTCACCAAATACACCGGTTACGACCCCGAGGCCAACACCCGCCGCGCCACCGGCCTCACGCCCGGCGTGGACTACGCCGCCTACCCGCGCAGCCGCGCCTTTTTGTTCGGCATCAACCTGGCATTGTAATCTCCTGAAATCATGAAAATTACTAATCTGCGCCTGACACTAGGCGCTGCTGCGCTGGCCCTGCTGGCGGGCCTGAGTGCCTGTAAAGACTACCTCGACGTGACCCCCGATGCCTTCTACACCACCGAGCAGCTGTTTGGCACCGTGAGCGGGGCCACGACCGCCGTGGTGGGAGCATACGACCTGCTGTCCGGGGACCGCACCTACGGCACCCGCCTGAACCTGTATTATCCGTACGATACCGACGAGCTGATTGGCGCGCCCGGCGTGGCTAACGCCGGCAACCGCGGCTTGGCCCGCTACAAGGCCCTGCCCACCAACGCCGAGGTGGTGAACCCCTGGAACGACCTGTACGTGGGCGTGGAGCGGGCCAACATCTGCATCAAGAACATCCCGCAGATGGCGCTGTACCGCAACGGAACTTCGGCCGATACCGCCGCCCTGCACCGCCTCTACGGCGAGGTGCTGACCCTGCGGGCCCAGTACCTGTATGAGCTGATTCGAAACTGGGGCGACGTGCCGGCCCCGCTCGTGCCCACCAATGCCGCGGCCAGCTTCCAGCTGCCTTCCGTAAACCGCAACCTGACCCTCGACACCCTGATTGCCAACCTGGGCAAGGCCTCAAAGCTGGTGCCGTGGCGCACCAACGCCGGTGCCCCCAGCGAGCGCATCACCAAAGGGGCCGTGAAAGCCCTGCGCGCCCGCCTGGCCCTGCAGCGCGGCGGCTACTCGGCCAACGCCCGCACCGGCGTTATTGAGCGCCCCGCCGACTACCTGCGCTACTATGCCATTGCCCAGCAGGAGTGCGCCGATTTGATGCGCAACCGCAATCAGCATACGCTTAATACCAGCTTCTACGACCTGTTCAAGAGCATCAACGAGCAGCGCCGCGAGGCGGCCAATGAAATCATGTTTGAAGTAGCCATGGGCGGCAGCAACTCCGTGTCGGACAGCAAGCACGGCTACTACGACGG
>Ga0326734_1000313_pt1 | contig 13678 bp, 13 predicted proteins | sample 15_GP2_1315_FD_207944 | JGI IMG/M metagenome (GOLD analysis project Ga0326734, IMG submission 207944) | Glacier ice microbial communities from Ngari, Tibet, China - 15_GP2_131.5 | ecosystem: Environmental > Aquatic > Freshwater > Ice > Glacier | place: China: Ngari, Tibet | collected 2018-07-18 | reverse complement strand
GTGCCACTGTCTTACTACTTGGGCGCAGTGGGCATGCCCGGCGTGACCGCCTGGTACGGGCTGGTCAAGATCATCGAGCCCAAGGCCGGCGAAACCATGGTGGTCAGCGCTGCAACAGGTGCTGTTGGCAGCGCTTTTGCCGCCTTGGCCAAAGCACGTGGCTGCCGTGTGGTCGGCATCGCGGGTGGGCCCGATAAATGCCGTTATGCAGTCGAAGAACTTGGATTTGACGCCTGCATCGACTACAAGCTGCACCCGGATGCGGCATCGCTGTCAAAAGCGCTGAAAGCCGCTTGCCCCAACGGCATTGATGGTTATTTTGAGAATGTCGGTGGCATGGTGCTTGATGCGGTGCTGCCGCGCATGAATGCTTTTGGCCGTATTGTCGTGTGCGGCATGATTGCCGGCTACGACGGCCAGCCGCTGCCGATGACCTATCCGGCGCTGATCCTGACCAACCGGCTCAAGGTGCAAGGCTTTATCGTCAGCGAACAGATGAACATCTGGCCTGAGGCGCTGAAGGAGTTGGGCGCCCTGGTCGCGACCGGCAAGCTGCGCCCGCATGAAACCATTGCGCAGGGCCTGGGAGCCGCGCCTGAAGCCTTTTTGGGCCTGCTCAAGGGCAAGAACTTTGGCAAGCAGTTGGTCAAGCTGGTGTAATTCCTGATGCTGGCGCGGGCCGTGGGCACCAACCGGGGGCCAGCCTTTGGCACTGGTTTCAACAGCACCCTGAGCCGGGCCATGCCCGCCTGCCCGAGATAAGTTCAATAATGACCGTTTTCAGGAGCTCCGCATGACTACGCCGCCGACCTTGATTCTTCACCATTACCCGTCTTCGCCTTTTTCTGAAAAGGTCCGGCTGATGCTGGGGTACAAAAATATTCTGTGGAAGTCGGTGGTGATTCCCATGGTCAGCCCCAAGCCCGATTTGGTCTCTTTGACAGGGGGTTACCGCAAGACGCCTGTGCTCCAGATCGGCGCCGACGTTTACTGCGACACGGCGCTGATTGCCGATGTGCTGGAGCATGTCGAACCTCATCCCGCGCTGTACCCCGAGCCCAGCAAAGGCATGGCGCGCACCCTGGCGCAGTGGGCTGACGGCACGCTTTTCTGGACCGCAATGGCCTACAGCACGCAGCCCCGGGGCTTGGCCCAGATATTCGAGCATGCACCGCCTGAATCCGCCCAGGTCTTTGCACAGGACCGCAAGGCAATGACCATGGGCATGGTGCGCCAGCGCCCGCAAGACGCTGCAGCTTCTTACAAATCGTATCTGCGCCGGATGTCGGACATGCTGGATGACCGGCCTTATTTGCTGGGTGACATGCCTTGCATTACTGATTTTGCAATGTACCACCCGCTGTGGTTCACGCGGGTACGAACATCGGTGCTGGCGGGCGTGCTGGACGCCACGCCGGCCGTGCTGGACTGGATGGACCGCATGGCCGCCATTGGCCACGGCGCCATGGAAAAGTCAAATGCGCAGGAGGCTATCGACGTTGCTGCCGCTTCAGCGCCGGCAGCCTTGCATGACGATATTTTTCAGGACGAGCATGGCCTCGCACTGGGCAGTGAAGTGCAGGTGAGTGCCGAAAGTTTTGGCCTGGAGCCCACCCGGGGCGAACTGGTAGCCGCAACCCGCATGCACTACACGCTGCGCCGCACCGACCCGCGTGCTGGACTGGTGCATGTGCATTTTCCGCGCATCGGATATACGCTAAAGGCAGCCGAAGCGGCATGAACGCCATTGAATGGCGTTACCTGGCGTTCGATCAGTTAACCGCCAGACAGCTCTATGCGATGCTTCAGTTGCGCAGCGAGGTGTTCGTTGTTGAACAGGCTTGCATTTTTCAGGACCTGGATGGTGCGGACACACAGGCCATGCATTTGCTGGGCAGCTTGCCCAGCGGCCTGGTGGCGTATGCCCGCTGTTTTCGGGCCGGTGTCAAGTTTCCCGAAGCCAGCATTGGCCGCGTGGTGACCCGTGCCGCGGCCCGGGGCAGCGGGGCAGGGCATGCCACCCTGAAAAAAGCCATTGGCTGCTTGCAGCAGGCATGGGGCGCACAAGCCATTCGCATCGGTGCGCAAGCCCATCTTGCGGCTTTTTACCACCAGCATGGGTTTGAAAAAACCGGGCCGGTTTATCAGGAAGATGGCATCGACCATATCGAAATGCTACGCCATTCGCATTTTTAAAGGAGTTGTTGATGATCACGAATTTCAAAGGCAAGACAGCCGTGCTGACCGGTGCCGGGTCGGGTTTTGGCCTGGAGTGCGCCCGGATAGGGGCAAGCCTGGGCATGAATCTGGTATTGGTCGATGTGCAGCAGGATGCGCTGGACCAGGCAAGCGCCGAAATGAAGGCTTTGGGTGCGGAAGTGCTTTGCTTCACGCTCGACGTGTCCAGCGCTGAACAGATGCAGGCTATGAGCCAGGCTGTGTTTCAGCGCTTCGGGGCGCCGAATTTTGTGTTCAACAATGCCGGGGTGGGTTCGGGTGGCCTGGTCTGGGAAAACACCGTCAAGGACTGGGAGTGGGTGCTGGGTGTCAACCTGTGGGGTGTGATTCATGGCGTACGGCTCTTCACGCCCATGATGCTGGAGGCCGCAGCCAAAGATCCCTCCTGGCAGGGCCATATCGTCAACACCGCCAGCATGGCCGGGCTTCTCAATCCACCCAACATGGGTGTCTATAACGTCAGCAAGCACGCCGTCGTGTCCTTGAGCGAAACGCTCTACCAGGACTTGCGCCTGGTAAGCGACCAGATTGGCGCCAGCGTGCTTTGCCCGTATTTTGTGCCCACCGGCATCAGCCGGAGTCACCGTAACCGACCTGTCGCGTTGAATTCTGAAAAGCCGACACGCAGTCAGTTGATTGGCCAGGCCATGACTGACAAAGCCGTGGGCTCGGGCAAGGTCAGTGCGGCTGACGTTGCGCAGAAAGTATTTGACGCCATAGCCGCCGACGAGTTCTACATTTTCAGCCATCCCAGGGCGTTGGGCAACGTGCAAAGCCGGATGGAAAGCATCCTGCAGCAAACCAATCCTGCCGATCCGTTTGCCGAGCGATTGGAAATTGGCCGTGATTTGAAAGCGGCTTTGCGGGGTCAGTAGCCAGCATGGCAACGGATTTGCATCAGTGCAAATTACACAGGCAACGTTGGCGCTTGCAATTCTCAGACTTGTGCGCTGACCGCTCCAAAACCAAAAACCAGCAACAAGCACATCATCAATACCACTGCAGCTAAAAGCCGCATTCGCAGCCAGCGTTTCCGACTTGACCGGTTATCCCGGTAGTCGCGGTAGTCCCAATTGTTACGGCGCTCGCTCATGCTGGAAAAAAGCATGGGATGAAGTCCTGTCGAGCTTTACACACAACCCAAAGCGCCCAAAGAATGTTGCCTGTAACCCAACCTGAACGAATTGATGAGTTGTTTGGTTTTCATGTCTTCAGTTTCATGGAGTCCCGGTTTTCTTCCAATCACTTCAATCGGGTACACCTTTTTTTCTGTCCGAACAGCTATCGAATTCAATCCAGCTAGGCAAATTAAGGATTGGCAACATTGTTAAGCCATTTTTCGACACAGAAAATTGTCGGTTTTTGTATGAAATTTTGGTAATTAAACGTAATTGACGTCCTTTGCCGATAGCTTTTTCCCCTGTTTTGCGTATCAATACACTCTACGGTGTAAGCGTGAGAAGTTAATAAGTAACAATTTTCTAGACAGATACCCGTAAAAGTCAGTAAGCTGGCTTGCATCTTTCTCATGCACGAACAATCTGTTGGAAGCAAAACGCAAGGGAGGAAATTTATGGAAATTCGTAACGAATCACAAGTTGCTTCAGACTTTTTGATCAAAAGCACCTCAGTACCATCCAATCAACATTTGGCACCGCACAGTGGCCTTCCATCCATGTGGCCCGGTTTTTTGACGGGCCAGGCAGAACAGCCAGTCCGCGTGTTGCTGATCGATGATGACCCCCACATGAGCCGGGTTATCGCGCATGAATTATTGGCAGACTTGCGGATCAACCTGCTTGGCCAAGGTGCCAGCGTTAAGGAAGGACGGCGCCTGATCAGCCAGAATGAGTTTGATGTGATGCTGGTCGACCTTAACCTGGGTGATGGCACCGGTTTTGCGTTGATTGAATACATGAAAACTGTCCGGCCCATGGCAGAAGCCATCGTCATTTCAGCCATGGAAGACGAGCAGCATGCCTTGCATGCGTTCGAACTGGGCGCTACGGGTTATCTGGTAAAAAATTCCTGGTTTGGCAGCTTTCCCCAGGCTGTACTTCAGGTTGTCAACGGCGGGGCGTCCATCACGCCCAACTTGGCGCGTCGCCTCCTTAACAAGTTTGAGCAACCCCAAAGCAGTACCCAGGCTTTACAGGAAAGTAAGAGCAAGGAAAAACTGTCCGAGCGCGAAAAACAGGTTCTTAAACTAGTGGCATCGGGCTACACCAGCACTGAAATCGGTTCCCGCCTGATCATCAGTGCGCAAACGGTAAATACCCACATCAAGAACATCTACCGCAAGCTCAATGTTCGTACGCGTGCGCAAGCTGTCAGCTTTGCTGCGAGTCGTGGGTTATTTTGACCTTGGTCCTTAAAGAGAAAAGTTGAAAATGAAAATGAAAATGCTTTAATGCATTTTTATTTTCTCCAAGCTGCCTTCTTTGCGTTATTTATTCAATCTCTCTCAATTTTTCAGCTTGCTTGTCAACCTCCAGGTTCTTCGCGTCGCCAGTATTTTTGCAGTATTCATGTGTCTGCTGCCGAATCTGTATGCTGGCGATCTTGCTGTGTCCTGTGTGGACAAGTTACAACCTCAAATTAGCAAGCGTCCAGGCAATGCATTGAGCTGTATTGATATCCGCGAGTTCGGACCCACGAGCAACCGGCCAGTATCCCAAGTGCTTGTGGTATTCATAGGCAATAACGACCTCAGCAAGAAAGGCAATTCTCCAGCCCTTGCTGCGGCATCCGAGTTGTCCAAACGGCTGAATGCCTTGACTGTGATTTTGCTGAAAAGTGAACCTGCAAAATTCTCAAGCCAGCCGTCAGGAAAGCCAAAATTCGCAAAAAGCTTTTATTCGGTTGAAGATGTTGCCTGGGTGGCTGGCGAACTCAAACGGCTGCGCCATTTGCATGCGGGCAAGAAAATATTGTTGATTGGCTACTCTGGCGGTGCTGCCGTGGCCGCCCAGTTCTCTGGACGTTTTCCTGAAAATGCAGATGCTTATTTGTTGGTGGGCTGTCCCTGTGATCAAGCGCAGTGGAGTACCGTGAAAGCCAATACCCGCATTTCGCTGCTTGTTGGGACCCATGATGACGACACGCCCACAAATTTCAGCGAGGCCTACGTAGCCGGCTTGCGTGCCCAAGGTGTTAAAACCCGCTTGACGTATGCCGTTGGCGCAACACATGTCTCGGTACTTCGGTCCCCAGAGTTTTTCATGCTCGCAGAACACTTGCTATTGGCATTGGCGCCTTAAAGACTGTGTTGTGCTCTTTTGCCTAGGCTTTTTATCGGTCAACCAATCAACCCGTCCATCGACCATGATTTTTAACAACATGCTGAAATTAAAACCCGTATTTTTGACCGTCATCCTGGTCAGCTTTTTATTGGCAGCATGCAATGAATCTTCAAACTCTGGAGCAATTAAAACCGGTGAAAAATCTGGCGCTTTGCCAGTTTCGATTAGCGCGCTAGCCACACAAGCCACTGGTTTTACAGTGGGCTCGCAGATGAGTGCCCGCAAGGCCTATGTATTTTTTGATGCCCAATGTTCCCATTGCGGCGACTTGTGGAATGCGGCAAAACCGCTCAAATCTCAAATCAGGTTTGTTTGGATTCCTGTGGGTATTATCAATGCAGCCAGCACATCGCAAGGCGCAACCCTGCTTGCCGCTACAGACCCGGTGGCTGAGATGGAAAAGCATGAAGTGTCTTTGCTTGGCCGGCAAGGAGGTATCAGTTCGGCTTCAGGCATTGATGCGCAAAAGGCTGCAATTGCAAAAAATACCGAATTAATGGGAAGTTTTGGCCTGACATCCATTCCTGTAGTCATCGGTACCCACGCACAAACTGGAGTGATGGTCCGTCAAGAGGGTTCGATGTCGACCGCAGCGCTTGCAAAATTACTGGGACTGGAAGTGCCGATTGAGAAGAAGCCCATACCACCTGAAAAATAGCTCCGATGTCTGGATATTTTTTCATTGTTTCGGCTGAAATTTCCAGAAAATCTCAGACGGTACAACCTTTTTTTGATCACCTGCCGGCGTTGATTTTAGAAAAGAATGCGGCTGCGAATGGTTCCCGGAACATGGGCCAGTTTGGCAAGCACCGTGTTGGAATGGGTAGCGTCAATGTCGATCACCACGTAACCGACCGCCTCATTGGTTTGCAGGTACTGTGAAGCGATGTTGATCTGATTGTCTGAAAATACCCGGTTGATCTCGGACAGTACACCTGGAACATTGCGGTGAATATGCAGCACACGGTGTTTTCCAGGATGGGCGGGCAAGGCCACTTCTGGAAAGTTGACGGATGAAGTCGACGTGCCGTTGTCGCTGTACTTCACCAGCTTTTCAGCCACTTCAATGCCAATGTTTGACTGAGCTTCCATCGTCGAGCCGCCCACATGCGGCGTCAGGATGACATTGTCCAGGCCGCGCAAGGGTGATTCGAAGCTTTCCTTATTGCTGCGAGGCTCGATGGGAAACACATCGATGGCAGCGCCCAGCAATCTTTTATCCCGCAGTGCCTGAGCCAGCGGCTCGATCTCGACCACTGTGCCGCGAGAAGCATTGATGAGTACGCTTCCCGGTTTCATTGCTGCAATCTGATCAGCTCCAATCATCCACTGCGTTGCCTGGGTTTCTGGCACATGCAATGTCACCACGTCAGATTGCGCCAGTAGCGCTTTCAGGCTGGCAACCTGCTGCGCATTGCCCAAAGGTAGTTTGGTCACCACGTCAAAAAAGATAACGCGCATTCCTAGGCCCTCGGCCAGCACTGACAATTGTGTGCCTATGGAGCCGTAGCCCACGATACCCAATGTCTTGCCGCGAATCTCATAAGCGTTCTCAGCCGATTTCAGCCAGCCGCCCCGATGGGCGACAGCACTTTTTTCAGGCACACCGCGTAACAGCAAAATGGCTTCGGCCAGCACCAGCTCGGCAACCGATCGGGTGTTGGAAAAAGGCGCATTGAATACGGCAATTCCTCGTTCGCGCGCAGCAACCAGATCCACTTGGTTGGTACCTATGCAAAAGCAGCCCACTGCAGCCAGTTTGGCCGCATGGGCTAACACGTCCGCAGTCAACTGTGTGCGCGAACGGATGCCTACAAAATGAACATCTGCAATCTTGCGTTTAAGCTCATCGTCAGGCAGCGCGCCTGCCAAAGTCTCAATCTGCGTGTAGCCTGCCGCCTCCAGTACTTTCATGGCAGAAGCGTCAATTCCCTCTAGAAGAAGAAATTTGATTTTATTTTTATCAGTCGAAGTTTTGAGCATGAGAATTTCCGAAAATAGAGTGGACTTGGGCTTTAGTATCCAGGGTTGTGCCGTTGACAGCCAGCATAGGCCGTACTTGACCTGAAACTTTGCGGAATTGCATTCTCGGCGGCATGCACGCGTCACAACAGGTTGCCTGAAAAACGACGAATCAATTGCTGAATATCCATTTGGCAAGAATAAGAAGCGAGTTACAGGGAAACCTTGCGCAAAATTGTTTCAGTCATGAAAGTGTAGAAATACACGCTATAATCAAAGGCTAGATTCCTCGATAGCTCAGTTGGTAGAGCGCCGGACTGTTAATCCGTAGGTCCCTGGTTCGAGCCCAGGTCGAGGAGCCAAATAAGCCGTATAGGCATTAGAAACCCCGCTGTCTTTTTGATAGTGGGGTTTTTTCTTGTCTGCGCGATGTATGGGCAGATGCAAGACGATTTCAGAATTGAACCTAGCACCTGACATAACAAAACCCTTACGTAGCATGGCTTTAAATTAATTGGATTGTTTCCAACCAGCTCGGCCTATAGCCTCGCCTCCAACGCACCAAGCTCCGCACGTGTTGACTACGCGGGAAATGCGCAGGTCAGGTCCTTGCCTTACAGACGGCGAACGTCAAGAAGGCTGATCTGACCCGATGACGTAACAATCGACCACTATTAAAATGTCCAGCATGAGAAGCTTGAACTAGACCGGTGGTCTGCCGTTTTACCAGTGCAACGCGGTAGTGGCTAACCCAATGAAAGATTCCAAAGGGCTGGGGTGATGTTGATGATTGGCAAAGCTTATGTACAAGTCTGTTGTGGCAGTTGACGCACGTCGGCTTTGCGGCACAGAACTGGACTTCGCCTTGCGCGACACCCGCCAGCGAACGCTTTCGCTGGTCAATGACTTGACTGCTGCGCAATGGAGTCCCGTTCATAAAGCAGGCATCAACCCGATTGCGTGGGAGCTTGCCCACATCGCCTGGTTTGCCGAGTTCTGGATTTTGCGTGGCCCGCATCACCGTGACATTCATGGACTGGCGCAAGCACGGCACCAGCCCCGCTTTGCCGGACCTGACGCGCTGTTTGACTCCGCCCGACTGGCACATGCGCAACGCTGGAGCAAAGCCATGCCTGCGCGTGCAGAGCTTGACGCCATGCTGTCGGGCCAGTTGGATGCCTGCATCGAGGCCTTGCCGGCTGTACCTGTCGGTCCGAATGCAGTGCAGGATCCGCTGTACTTTCACCGCTTGGCGCTCTTTCATGAAGACATGCATGGCGAGGCTTTTTGCTGGCTGCGTGCTGCGCTGGGTTACCCGGTGCCGGATGGCGTGACCATGCCAATGGTGGCCACAAGCACAGCGCTGGCCATACAGGGCGCAAATGTTTGTACGGGGTATGACAGCGCGTTCCCGGGTTTTAAGTTCGACAACGAATGCCCTGAAAAATCCATTTTTCTGCATGATTTTGAAATCGACAGCGCGCCTGTGTCGTCAGGGGAATTTGCATGTTTTGTAGAAGCAGGCGGTTACGACACCCCCGCGTATTGGCCGCTGGACGCCGGCGTTTGGCGGGCGGACTCAGATTGCAGCCATCCTCAACGCTGGCGGCGCGCACGCCAATGCGATTGGGAAACGCGGTGGTTTGATCAATGGGTAACGTTTGATCCGGCCGCGCCAGCCATGCACCTGAACGCTTTTGAAGCAGAAGCCTATTGCTTGTGGGCGCATCGGCGCCTGCCTACGGCCACCGAGTGGGAGCACTCGGCGCAAACCGTGGCAGCGTTCCAATGGGGGCACAGCGTCTGGGAATGGACGTCCGATGTTTTCCAGCCTTACCCCGGCTTCAGGCCAGGGCCCTACCGTGAATACTCGCAACCCTGGTTTGGCAATCACCGCGAGTTGCGCGGCGGTGCGTTTGCAACGCATGCACGAATGCACAACCCGCGCTATCGAAATTTTTTTCAGCCGCACCGCAACGATGTGTTTGCAGGCTTTCGCACGGTGGCGCTTTAGAGCCATCGTCGGTGGCGTGCTGCAACTGGAAATCTTCACAAACCCAGCCAAGCGTTGTGGTTGGTTCCAGAAATTCAACGCGACAAGGCGTTGCGGACCAGGTAGCTCAGGGCATCTACCAAGGCCACCAGAACCAGCATGGCGCATAAGACGGTGCTGGTCTCGCCCATCTGAAACAAGCCCATGTGAAACGCCAGCATCTGCCCCAGGCCACCGGCGCCCACCACGCCCAATATGGCGGCGGCGCGAATGTTGTTTTCCCAACGGTACAGGCTGTAGCTCATCAGTTGCGGCAAGATTTGCGGCAACGTGGCGTAAAGGAAAATTCGGCCCTCGCCTACACCGCGCACCCGCAGTGCAAAGGCAGGCGCTGCTGCGGCGTTTTCAATGGATTCGGCAAACAGCCGCCCCAAAACGCCCGAGGTATGCAACCCCAAGGCCAGCGTACCCGCAAACGGCCCCAGGCCGACTGCAATCAAAAGCAGTGCGGCCCACACCAGCTCGGGTGTGCTGCGCAAGGCGTTGAGCAGCAGCCGGCTCAGCGAACGCCAGCGTGCTGGATCTTGCGCATGGGCTTTGCTGGCGGGCAATGCCAGGGCCAGTCCCAGCACAACGGCCAGCAGTGTTCCCAATGCCGACATGGCCAGCGTCTCGAGCGAGGCCGTCAGCACCTTGCCAATGAAGTTTGTGCCTGTTTCCGGGTGCAAAAGTTCCTTTAAAAAACGCCCCATCCTGTTGGCTGCATCCCACGACCCGAAGCGTTTCCATTGCAAATCCAGGCTGGCAAAACTGGCGACGACCAGCAGCACGACGCCCAGCATCAGCCAGCACGCCATGCAACGTGTATGAAACAGCCGGGGTGGCAATTTGTACGTGTCGTTGGCAGCCCGGGGTTGCAGGGCGGTTTTCAAGCCAGGCCCCTGCGCAGTGCCGCACTCATGCAATCGGCCAGCCACACCAGCGCCATGAACACCAGCAAGATGCTGGCGACTTCAGCGCCATTGAACATTTTCATGGAAGCGTCCATCAGTTGCCCCAGGCCACCGGCGCCGACAAAACCCAGCACGGCACTGGAGCGAATGGCGCATTCCCAGCGGTACACGGTGTAGCTGGTCAACTCGCCCGCATTTTGGGGCAGCAGTCCATAGAAAAAGGCTTGCAAACGGCTCGATCCATTGCACATCAGGCTGGACGTGGCGTGGTGGTCGCCGCTTTCCAGAATATCGGCATACACCTTGCCCAGCATGCCGCCATACGTCAGTGCAATGGCCAACACGCCTGACGTGGGCCCCAGGCCCACCACCCGCACAAACACCAGCGCCCACACCAGTTCTGGCACGCTGCGCAGCAACGTCAACAGCCAGCGAACTATTTGGCGCAGCACACTGGGCATAAAGTCCATGCGGCCCGTGAGAGCCGACAGCGACAACACCCTGACGGACAAAAGCGACAGCGGTATCGCCAGCAACAGCGCCAGTGTCAAGCCTGCTGTCGCCATGGCCACGGTGCGCCAGACTTCCCGCAGCAACAGGAACAAGAAATCAGCATCGGTGCGGAGCGGGTAAAAATCCCCCACAAAATTCAGCGCAGGTTTTAAGGCCCCCGGTTCCATCAGCAGCCAGGGCTTGAATTCGGTCAGCACCAGCATGGGCCAGAGCAGGGCCAGACCTGCCAGCAGCCAGAAAACCCGACCGGCCCATGCCGGGTCGCGCAAGGCCGGGCTGCGCAGGGAGGTCAAAGCCGTTGCAGGCTCGGAACTCGTCATGGCGCCATGCAGGTCATCGGCACTGCATCACCACCGGTATCGAGGCGGCAGAATAAAAACCATCCTCCACGAGTGCCGGCCCCGTCAGCTCGTGCAAGTGCTGCGCGTACAGTGCCTGCAGATGCCCCTGGGTGACTTCACTGGCAGGCAGGTCAAAGGCCAATGCGCCCGCCCGCATGCCCACGATGCGCGGGAAATGAGCCAAAGCCATTTCTACGTGGTGCAAGGTTGCCACCAACGTGGCACCGCGTTCGCGGGCAGCCTGCGTCAGGGTCTGGATGGCAAGTTGCGAGCGGGCCGGGTCCAGCGCTGACAGGGGTTCATCGACCAGCAACAAGCTGGCTTCGGACACCAGTGCCCGGGCCAGACCCACACGCTGGCGTTCGCCGCCTGAAAGACGGTCGACCCGGTCGAACAGTTTGTCGCTCACATCAAACCCGGCCAGGGCCCGCTCGGCCCGCGCAATGTCGACCGGGTAAAACAGGCTTCGCAGGCTGGACCACAAGCTTTCATGGGCAAGCCGTCCGGCAAGCACCGCCGTGACCACGCGCTGGCGAGGCGGCAGTGGTGGCACCTGGGGCGCGAGAAACAGCGCGCCGCGCAAATTTTTCAATGCGCTGCGTGGCAGTTGCCAGGGATTTTGGCCATCGATCAGCACCGAACCCGCTGATGGCTTTAACGCACAGGCCATCAAATGCAGTAACGTGGTTTTACCAGCGCCCGAGGGGCCAATGATGGCCACTTGTTCACCAGCGCACACGTTCAAGCTCAAGGCGCGCACGGCAGGAGCGGCCCCAGGCTTGGCCGCCAGGTGCCTGCCTGTGGCATCACGCACTTCTATTTGCATAAAAATGGCACATTGCGCTTATAAGATATGCGTCAATAGCTACTTAATTAATAGCAAATTAAGTAAGGTGCTACTTCAAAAGGCCCGCACTGCGCGCAGCTTGCTCGATGCCTTTGTAATTGCTGGCCTGGGTGGGCAGGAAGCGCGTGGCGCGTTGCAAATCCAGAATTTCCTTGCCTTCAGGGGTATTTTTGTCCAGGCTTAAAAAAGCCCGGGTCAGCTTTTCACGCTGCGCCACCGGCATGTTGGCATGCACCGTCCAGTTGTAGTCAAAAAAGCCGGGGGTGGTGAAAAAAACCTTGACCTTGGTGGTGTCCACCTTGCCTTCGGCCACAAATTTTTCCCAAACCGAGATGTTCAAAGCGCCTGCATCAACCTTGCCTGCCGCCACGGCCGCAATGGTGGCATCGTGCGCGCCCGAATAAGCCACGCGCTTGAAGTCTTTGTCGGGGTCGATATTGGCCTGAAGTAAAAAGCTGCGCGGCATCAAATGGCCGGAGGTACTGGACTGAGAGCCAAAGCTCACGTTTTTGTTTTTCAAGTCAGCCAGGGTTTTGATGGCAGGATCGCTGGTGATGAAAACTGACCGAAACTTTTCATCTTCTTCACGCTGAACCAGGGGAACTGCCTTGCCGCCCGAACGCACATTGGCCTGCACAAAAGTAAAACCGCCATACCAGGCCAGGTCCACCTGTTTGTTGGCCAGCGCCTCAACCGATGCGGCATAGTCGCTGACCGGTGTGAACTCGACTTTCATGCCCAGGGTTTTTTCCAGGTACTTCATCAGGGGTGCCGCCTTGCGCGACAACTCGGTGGGGGATTCATCCGGAATGGCAGTGACCCTGAAAACCGCCTGGGCATGCGACCAAGCTCCAAAAGTAACCAACGCCAGCGCGATGATTCCACGAAGCGGGCGTGAAGTGAAAATACCAACCATGGAAACCTCGTGGCGTAAAGAAAAGAGTTGTCGATTAGACTTGATATTTGGCGTCTGTGCAGATGGCGCCGCGCGGCAAAACCCAAGTAATTTTCTTGCGCTGTTGACGGCTGAACTGCTCTTTCCGTCAAAGGCCCCTATCCCGATTGCCGCATGAAACGTCCCCGCCTACTCATCATTGGTCCGGCAACAGCCGCAGCCAACAACGGCAACTGGCAAACCGCCCGTCGCTGGTCACGCATGCTGCACCCGGCTTTCCAGGTCACGATGGCGCAGGCCTGGAGCGGCGAGCCTTTTGACGTGATGCTGGCCCTGCATGCACGGCATTCAGCCGAGTCAATCGCCCGCTGGCCGCGCGTGCTGGGAGCGAATGCTGTCGCGCCTGGCCTGGGCGTGGTGCTGACCGGCACCGACCTGTACCGTGACATTCAGACTGACGCCGCAGCGCAAGCATCGCTTGCCTATGCGCAACACCTCGTCGTCTTACAGGAGTGTGCACCGGACGCCTTGCCGGCGGAAGTGCGGTCAAAAGCCCGCGTGATTTTTCAGTCCGTCAGCCCTTGGCAGACCGTTACGAAGCCTCAGCAGCATCTGCGGGCGGTAATGGTGGGGC
>Ga0326734_1000312_pt1 | contig 13739 bp, 9 predicted proteins | sample 15_GP2_1315_FD_207944 | JGI IMG/M metagenome (GOLD analysis project Ga0326734, IMG submission 207944) | Glacier ice microbial communities from Ngari, Tibet, China - 15_GP2_131.5 | ecosystem: Environmental > Aquatic > Freshwater > Ice > Glacier | place: China: Ngari, Tibet | collected 2018-07-18 | reverse complement strand
GCTGAAGATGTCCTGTATTTTATTCAGGGTGCGCATAGCGTCTTGCAGGCCTTGATAAATTTTGATGCAGGAAATACCTTCTACGTCGGGGTTGCGAATAGCCGCAAATGCGCGGTGGTGACCGTCAAGAATTTCGTCGTCAGCCGACAAGTAAACCGGGCCAAGTGGTTTGTCAGCATCCATTGCTTCCGAAATACCTTTAGCTTTTTCTGGGTCTACGTCTTTTTGCGTGGGTTTGCAAAGCTTGGGGTCCATCGTCACAACTTTGTGCCCGACACCTTCGCGGTTCAGAAACTCAAGTACATACTCCTGGGGAGCGTCAACCTGAGCCATCCAGGTGGGCTTCAGGCGTTTTTCTACGGGTTGGTTCATACAAGTAAATACACGGTAATTGTCGCTTATTCCGTGTAGGCTGCGTGACGGTAGCGATTGGCCGAAGCCGACTTGCCGCTGTAATGAGTTTCGTAGTTATCTTGCGTCAAACCAAAGTCAACCATGACTATCATTTCCTGACCGTCACGATGCACTAAACCCCAGGTACTGGTCCGGCCCATGTCGCCGGGATGCAGCGCATAGTCTCCCACCATTTGGTCCAAACCTGTTACAAACTCATTATCAGCCAGCAAAGCTTCAATGCGCGGGTCCATTGGGTTTTTGTAGCCGGTCATGTTGCGGTTACAGAGGTACTGGTGCAAGTCCTCCAACCGGACACCGGTGATTTGCTTGAACTTAGTAGGCGTTATCTTGACGGCTTTCTCCATTTCAACCCACAGGTCTTGTGGGTGAGCATTGAATACTTTGGTAACGTAGTCGCCGTAGTCTTGCTGGAACATGTGGGCGCTCTCGTTCTCGTTTTGAGCGATACCCTTGGCATTCTTAGCTAACTTGAGTACCTTCTGGTCGTCAATGGCGTATACGATGCGTGAAGAGCCAGCACCGAGGGGTTCGCCCAGGTGTTGCTTGCAGTAGTTGATGCGCTGGGTGTAATTGCGTAAGTCCCAGAATTCCCCCATGTCAAAAGATGCTGGGTAATCTTCTACCATTACATCACCATCTTCCTGTAACGGAGCCTCTGTTGGTTTTTCAGCAGGAGTATTCACCGGGTCTTTAGCCAGGGAAATGGTTTTATAAACCTTGCGTTTCAGAATGTCGCCTTGTGATGCAAATAGCTTTTGCAAACCTTGCAAGATGTACTTTACGTCCCGAGCAGCACCGATACCGTTTGCACCACCCAAACGGGTAGCCAGCAAGCGACGGACTTGGTTACTAATTTTGCTGTGGCCTTTATCGCCGCTGAGCCACTCAGCGTCAGCCAGGGTATCACGAATACCTTCGGCTATTTTTGCGTCAAACGCAGCTTTGTCGCCTTGGGGTAATTCCTGAGCATGTTCACGCGCCATAATTTCCGTCATGCGCTTGTACACCATGTCCGGGTCGAAATTGTGCAGCATTTTAATGCCTTTCCATATTTCTGTTTTCTTGATGGTAGTTATCAACTCTTCCATCGAGCTACCCGGCGCTGCATTTTTCATCAAGCTAGCTACCTCCGACACCCATGCGTTTTGTTCTGGGGCGGCAATCACATAAAGCCTTTTAGCAATGCCTTGCAACTCCGGAGTTTCTGGCTCCAACATTAGCTTAGCTATCATGTTGGTGCGGTCCAGATGTGAAGCATCAGCCCCATTAGCAACACGTTTCTGGTCTTCGAGGCTATGTGTTAGCTCGTGAACCAGAGTGGATTTCATTTCTTGGTCCTGGGCCAGACGGTTGATGCTCCGGCGCTGGAAATCCGGGCTAGATTGTAAAAACACACTACCGTAACCGATTTCGATACGGATGATTGTGTAATCACCTTCGCGGTTGATAACAGCCCGCTGGAAACACATGACGTTAGTACTGCTGTCGTTTAGAAACAACAGGGTGACCACAACGGTACCTAATCCAGTGTCATGCAACCGGGGGTCATCAAAATGAAAAGGAGTAGCCTTTCCCGATTCCATCGAACGTATAATGTCCTGGTATCGGGTGGCTACTCCTTTTTCTAACACTTTTTGGGCCACTGATGCGACTTCCTCCACATCGTCGTTCAGACCGTGGGCTTCATCCAATGGCTCTTCCAGAACCTCTTTTTCGAGGTCCGGAGCTGCAACGGTGGTATCAACCACCTCAGGGTTTTTAGGCGCTGGTTGTGCCGGTTGGTTTATCGGCGTCGATTTCAGAATTTTCATGTAGGGTCGAAGGGGAATAGCTGCCCTTCACGAATGCTAGCAATGCTTCGCGTTCGTTGACAACTTCTCCTTCGTAAATACCCCACAAAGCACGTTTCAGCGCCTGACCAATCACTTTTCCTTGATAACCTAACGCCAACAAGTCTTCGCCGTTGATTTTGACATCTTGGAGGCCTTGCGGTACCTGCTTCAGCTTAAAAGCTACCTGCACATCATACAAGTCTGGGTTAATCATGCGAGTTACCAGAATCCGAGAGGACTTCTTAAACGCTTCGTAAAAAGCGTAGTAACGGTCACCTTTCGAATTGAAAGGTTGAAGATTCAGAAATTGCAAGGCCTCGATTTCACCAGCTCCGGCAAGGTCACCTTTCAAGCGGCCTTTCCACAGCTTCATTGGGTCACGCTGCTCGTACAGCACATCGAAACATCCTAAAAAATACACCAGCTCGGCAACAGTCTCCACAAAACCAAAGGCCGAGGTGCTGATACCCATGTTAATGTAATCAAGGCCGTGGCCGGAAATCTGTTCCCAAAGACCCGTGTAGTTCATGATTAGCACTCCTGCTGCCACGTCACCTTTCTTTACCAGCTTATCCAGTTCACCCAAGACACGCTCACCACTGATTTCATCAATTGCAAACGCATTGTCTTTAATAGCCTGCAACGTGTTCCACTCGATGATGAAACCAAAACGAGCCGAGAACTGAACTGCCCGCAGCATACGCAAAGGGTCTTCAGTAAAAGCTTTGGGATTAGTCAGCCGGATTGACGAAGCCAACAAGTCCTCTATGCCGTTGTAAGGGTCTACCAAATCCTCAGTGATGACGTCTACCGCCATTGAATTGATGGTGAAATCACGGCGAAACAGGTCTTGTTCCAGGGTAACTCCCACGGTGTTTACCTCGAAGCCTTGGTGACCGCTGCCGACTTTGCGCTCGGTACGGGGTACGGCAATGTCGAATTCCTCGTCGGGCTTTTCGGTAGGGCGAAACTTGAGAACGCCAAAGGACTCTCCCACAAAGTCGGTTTGGCCGAACTCTCTGAGAATGAACTTCAGTTTTTCAACCTCGATACCAACCACCAGTAAGTCCAAATCTTTCACCGGTAATCCGAGGAAACCGTCGCGGACAGCACCGCCCACCAAGTAAACCTTCAGACCGGTATCGGTCAGGTACTTGATGAATTGGAACTTGCGGATGTATTCGAGTTGAGTCTTGAGCTGGTCCATGTTGTTGCTACCGTTGATGATGGTGGTGCAAAGATAGACAACAATTCCAAATAAAAAAGGGGCTAGTTAAGCCCCTTGTCTACTTTCCACTTTGTTTTTAACTTTCCTTCCGCAGTTGGTTCAGAGTAAATCAGCGTCTTGGCTGTGGTAATCACTGGCTCAGACATGTTGCGGGCGTATTTTTTACCCAGGCCTTTCTTCAGGTAGCAAAGGGTGACGTGAGCATGATATACCGGGTGGTCGGACTGATACTTGAAATTCTCACGACACCACGCATTTAGCTTGGCTAGGTCCGTGGATTCTACGTCAAATTTAAGAACGTCGAAATCTTTGTTCTCGAAAAAGCTCAACTTTACCAGAGGTACTTCGATAGGGCCATCAATTGGTAATTCCGCTTTTAATCGTTCCAGGGTACCTTTTTCCTGTGGGTCGAAGCCGAAAAGGATGGTAACGTGTGGCTCTGTCTCTTTACCGAATCCTTCTTCTCTGGTGCCGTAGATGTCTTCCGGCGCTATCATGGTGTGCAGTTTTTTCCAGTTCTTGATGTCCAAGGATGCCATCAAACACCCAAACTTAAACCGAAATGGTTTCACCGGTTCTTTCTTTTCCGTGGTATCGCTCACAATAATGCCTAGGCTTTTTTTCTCTCTTGGAGAAATTCTTTTAGCATCCGTTTGAAGTGTTTTTCCATCAAAGGGACTAAAACTGTTTCGGTCATGGCTTCTTCCAGCACCACCTTAATGATTTCTTCCTTCAAAATGCCACCACGTCGCAGATTTGTTACAACTTCACGCAGAATGTCTTTGCTATTGGTTTCGTTGATGGCTTGACGTTTGGGTTCCATGCTTTCCATCAACTGGTTAGCAGCGGTCAACGCATCGATTTTCTGTGACTGAGGTTGGGGACTACCTTGCACTTGCGGAACGCCCTGGCGGACCTTGCCTTCCATTAAGCCCTTGATTAGGCTTTCATCTACCGGAGCTTTGTCACCGCCACGATTGTTGTTGTTACCTACAGCAAACAAATGGTCGGGCATTTCCCGCTCCTTAATTTCTACGTTTTCAGTGAGGGCGCTAGCATCCCCTAAGCTTTTGTTCGGAGGAGTGGCACCACCGGCCTTGTTGGTAACGGCTCGGTTTACCTGGGCCAATTGCTTGGATTCAGCGGTTACCCGGCCTTCTTTCATGTCCTTCAGCGCCTTCATGGCCGGACTCATTTGTTCACTCATATCGTCAGTTGATACGTCAAACTAGCCCTTGTCTGGGATAAGAGCGTAGTACACGGTTTGCATCTGCTCGTCGTGTGGGTTATATCCAGGGCGTGTGTTACGAACCTCAGTTTCAGTTGCAACAAATGTTAACCCGGTGTTATCAAACTGCTGAATACCAGCGCAGGCAAAAAGTCGCCAGCCCGGTATTTCTTTCAGTTTGTCCATACCATCGCCTCGGGGGGTATCACTTGTACCGGAACGTTGCCAAGCCCGAATCACGTCAGTACCGGCCGCAGTTCTCCCATAGGCATAGATTTCAATGGCCCGGTAACCTGGGCGCATCGTCTCGTCCCCATCGAAGTAGATTTTGTTAACTGCCCGGTTTTTGATGGAGGTGATGACGCGGCTCGATTGAACCGCCTCACTCAAAAGCTCCTTCATCATGGACTCAAACAAGAAATTACCTTGCATCTGCTTAGTCGGTGACGTTGTACTGATTGCCGTCGCTGTACTTGTTCAAACCAAGCTGGCGGCGACGTGCAGAAAGGTCGTCAATGGTACCGATGTTGCCACCGAAGTCACCACGGCCAATTTTATCACCGTCCGACAAAGCGTTGGGGTGCGCTGGGGAATACGGCTTGGTTTCCGTGTAGGAGTTGTAGCCCAGCATTTTTTTGCGGAGGGCTTCTGCGATTGCTTTTACTGCGCTAAGTGCCATAGTAGTCTGTCTTTACTTCATAAATAGGCGGATTAGCTAATCCGCCTGAGGAAGCACGGCTTGTTGATATATGACTAAAAAAATATTTTTAAAAAAAATCTTAAAACCCATTACCATTAGCTATGTGGATAACTACACCCATTTCCGCTAAATCAGAGGTATTATAACTAATAACCAAGGACTTACAGTGTGAAACTTTTCCACATTCGCTGTGGAAAACCCATTAAGTTAACCACATTTTGTCGGTGGAAAACTAACGGATTTGGCGGTGTCCGGCAGACCTTTCTCAGGTATCCCCACTCAGTTTAGTTCTCCACATGAGTTTTCCACACATTTATGGGTTATCCACATAGGTTATCCACATTCACTGGAAATGTGGAAAAGTCGTGTGTATAACTGCCGACAATGGTAGTTATATAGTATATTTGTGGTGTATAACTTAAAACAACCAATGAAAACATACTTATTCAAATCAGGTGAATACTTGAAAATAGGCCGTTCTACCGATGTCTATAAAAGACTAAGGATGGTCCGGACCATGAACCCCATACCGGTAGAACTTTTAGCTGTGGTTGATAACGATATTGAGCGAGAGTTACATAAACTTTTCGCACCTCATCGGGTAAACGGGGAATGGTTTTTCTTTCGCCAACAGATAGTAGATGTTTTTCAGTCTTATCAAGAACAACCCGGAAAACAACCTAATGAGTATGATTTGATTGAGCTACCGGGGGACGCTATCGAAGCTGTTTTTCGCAGAGTTTACTTCGCCACTTCTGTCTCCAAGGAGAGTATTTGCGGGAAATCACGTGATGCTCTGACATTCAAAGCCCGTGTTGCTGTGGTCAAATCGCTACGCAATGAGCTAGGGTTAGGGTTAGGGGTCATTGGTAAAATCATCAACAGAGACCACACTACCATCATCCATGCTTTAAAAAAACCATAACCTGAGCCGTGGCTTCTGGCGTTAGCCAAACGGGCGTATTTACATAAAATACGCTCACATGGCAGTACCACGGCTTAAAAAAAACGATAATAACCTGTATCCAGGGCCAGAAGGTGCCCAGCGGGAGCGTGAGTTTACCAACGAAACGAATCCTAAAGACATCTTCACCGAATACTGCATTCAGCTAGCAGATATTGACGAGGAAATCGCTAAGTTGCTCGACACAGGCTCTCTAGGCCTGACGGTGGAGGGAAACCCGGTGCCTGTTATCCAAGTTGACAACGAACGTTGGGGTGAATTCGCCAAGACGTGGCAGCTACAAAACGGTGACAACAACATTTCACCGCCGCTAATTACTGTTCGCCGTACCGACGAGCAAGTGGGTACGTTGCTGGGCCAGAAATGGACGATTCCAAACCGCAAGCATTTTACCACGCTGAAGGTACCGACTTTTGAGAACGGTATTCGTGGTGTTCGGCTGTTCCAGATGACGCAGCCCACCAGTATTGACGCCATTTACGAAATCCGCCTGATTGCTCTCTATAAAGAGGATACCACAGCGATGGCCGAGAATTTCCTGCGCGAATACAACGGCCGTCAGCTCTACATTAACGTGAAGGGTAAGTACTTCCCGACTTTGTTGGAGGAAATGTCGAAGGAAGACACGATGGAAGAAATTGACGCGGACCGTTACTACGTTCGCATTTTCAACGTCAAAGTTCAGTGCAGCATTCAGCGCCTGGAAGACTTCCGAGAAATCGACCTACCCAATCGCATCATTACCTTGACGGAGTTGCAAGGCGAAGTGATTGCGCAGACTAGTCAGACTATTATAGCCCCTTCCCCCGAACCGCCTAGTTTAGGGGTTAACGTGAGCGGCGCTGAACTATTTGGCGGAGCCAGTGGATACAGTGGCCGAAATAACGGCGGTATCGTGGACATCCATTTCAATAATGTCACTAAAATGTTGATAATTACCACAATTTCTGGTGATTATAACGTGGATTTGTCAACGTTGATGGATGACGTAACGGTGCAAGATGCTCAGTTCAACCCGGTTACAAAGGTGCTAAGCATACGTTCCACTGATGGCAACATTGTGGAAGTCGCTATTCCTGCCGAGCCTGCTATCCGCGTGACCGCCCTGACGTTCAACAATGGTAGCAAAGAGCTAAGTATTCGTTCTTCAGATGGGAATGCCGTGAGTACTAGTCTGGCTTCTCTAGTGCCCGTTCCAGAGGCCATCACCCACGCCAACATGTTGATTTTAAAAGCAACAGGTGGATTGACTCCGGGTAAGCAGTACCTCGTGATTGCACGTCCGGCCACTACAATCGGGTTGATAGGTGACGTTTTAGTGCGGGCGGCTAACACCAGCAACCTGGAAAGTGATGCCGTTTTAGTGAGCAATGTACCCAACTACGCAATTGTTCCCCGGTGGTACCAGATGGCTGCGGCTGTTGGTAGCTTCACCAAAGCATACAGTACTTACCAACGCATTCTTCCCGAGGGGGCACCAACCTTTCCAGCTAATGCTACTGGTGATGACGCTTTGATTACCCACTCGTTGCCGTTTTCATTCTTTTTTGCTGGCCGGGTTCATACGACGATTGGTATTGATACTAACGGCCGCATCATGTTGGGTGATAAAAACACATCCATTGCAGCCGGTGATACGCCTGAGTATTACAACCGTTACGAATCAGCATACACTCGAATCTACAACGCAACCACGCCACTCCTTGAAGTTCCACCAATTCTGGGCATGAACTGGAACGACAACCAAGTAAACATTGCTAACGGTATTTTCTACTTCACGAAAGGTGTTGCACCCAATCGAGTGTTTGTGGTGGATTTCGACCAAGTTTTCCGGTACGGTGGCACTACTTTAGCCGGTGGTCAAGTAGCTCTTTATGAAAGCACTGGGCAATTTAGTTTGACTTACACCGGAGACGGTAGCGTTGGTGGCACCCAAGGGATTTTTTATACAACGACTAGTGGAGTTGTTCGAGACTTGGAAACTACTCGTGTTGTAAATCAAACCATCCGTTACACCCCATTGGTAGCGGTGACACCAGATTTCCCTTTTTCGGAAGTTATTTGGAACGGTACCACCTGGACCAAGGCAGGTTCAGGCACAGCTCAGCCCGGTACTTCCGCAGAATGGGTTGTCACTACTGGTGTGGGACGCGATAGGTTCGGTAACCCGATTCCGGCTATTTTTGGTGCGAAATACTACGCCAGTTCCGACATCATTGCGGAGCGCCGGGATACGTTCGGTAACACAGTGCGCGGTGAAGGTATTCGATACTTTCCTTGGGGCAACTCTGGTTTTACCAACAACGTCGTCAACACGCTAAACCCGGCCACTTCGCTGCTAAACCGGGTTGCTGGACTAACCAAAGGTGTCTCACTAGCGGTAGATGCGATTGTTCGAGAATCTAACACAGTAGTTGTGGCTGGTACTGGTGCTACCGAAAACACTGTGTTCTCAGCCAAAAGCATTGAATCTGTAAACATTACCGCCAACACAATTACTGTAAAAACGGGGGAGGTCCTTACGTTTAGAATGCTAAACAGTTCGCCAATAATTACAGCTTCAGCTACTTCTGGGGCTAATCGTGTTGGCATTAATAATCAAAGCCCTTCGCACACGTTATCTGTTAGTGGAGAAATTGGTTTTACCAATGTGGGTGGCGATACATACAACCGTCTTAATTCAACAACTCCGGGAGTTTTACAATGGGACACTACCACCAACCAAGCTGAGTTTGGTTTTGCTGTTTCGAGCTTCGGCACCCGAAAGGTTTATCTAAATGCCAGCGGTAACACTTTCTTCATGGGGGGCAACGTAGGTGTTGGTGTTCAAGCTCCAACCGCAAAGTTTCAAGTAGCTGGTGTTATCCACAGCACTAGCGGTGGTTTTCGTTATGCTGATAACACTGTGCAAACCACCGCTGGTCACACCGGGCCTATTGTCGCCGGGTTTACCACTGCCACTAAAATCTTAACTATTGTCCCCAATCTAGGCGGTGCTACCAACGTCGATTTGTCGTCACTAAACCCTTACCCAGGTGCTACAACCCTGGATTATTTTCAAGGATTTACGGCCGATGATGTACTTAATATTACCAACAATGGCAACTGGAACACAAACAATAACGGGGAATACACGGGTCCGGCGTTAACCACTTACCACCGGGCTGTCCACGAAGTCTTTGCCAGCGCCACGGTTCCCGGAACTCTGTACTCAACCAACGGCCTCGGCCAAGTGAACCGCTACTTCTCTAACTAACATCATGTACCTCGTAACCACTTCAGATGGAAAGCTGCTGACCGCAAACGGAGGTAAGTTGTTGGTGGCACCATTGCCGTTCACAAGTTACGCAGCCACGTCAGGGACCACCTACACGGCCCCTGTTGTGGTAGCAATCAACCCTGCCGCTTTTTCTCTACAAACCATTGGAGGCGCTAAATCATTGATTACAGTTGATGCCAATAATTTCGTCACCAGTGTTAGCGCCAACAGTACAGATGCTTTCGTGTCCAACGTGAGTGTTGCGGCCAGACCTAAGTTGATTGATGCGCCCGATTTGATGGGTGCCAAAGTATTGGAATTTGGTGTTAACTGTTTTTTGGAGTTGAATGTCCCGGTTCCGGCAACTTACACGGGTTCCCAGGCTCGGAGTTTTTACTTCCTGGTAAAGTCTCAAACAGGGAACCGAAACATCTTCGGCTACGGCACCAATACCCACTATGGTATTTACGACATTCTCAAGTGGAATAGCGGGACCGCGATTGGTATTCACGTGTTTAATAGCGGTGTGGCACCCCTGGTTTCTATGAGTAACAATAACACATGGGAAGTTTTCAGGTCCCGATGCCAAGGCGGGAGCAACACCATTACGAACCAGACTAACAATTCAAAAGCAGTTGGTGGACACGGAACCTTGTTTACTAGTTCGCAGAGTTCTTTCCGTCTTGGTGGCGGGGTTTTCCCCAACTACAACGGCAACGGAATTGTGACTATGGCGCATTTTGAAGCCTACGATAAGTATACCACGGATGAGGAAGACGCCCAAATTGACGCCCGAATTCGTGCCTTGTACGGCCTGCCCGTACTCTAATACAGATACCTACACCAATGTCATCAAAAATTTACCACGGCAACCGAATTGTTGACGCAACCATCGGTCTGAGCCACCTCAAACAAGAGGTGAGCGACTTCGTTACCAACGGCGGCACCAACATTAGCGGCCTGACTACTTCTGGCTCCACCTTGACGCTGATTACCAGCAAGGGTAACAAAACTGTGGACCTGATGCCCGCTATCCAGCAGTTGGTGACCCCACAAAACAACTTCCCACAGCTATTCACAAACTCAAGTTTCGATACTCCGTTTGATAATGGCGGTGTTGGCACTCCGGGTAACGGTTGGTATACCGGGTCAGACCCTACTAACGTGAATAAACCATTTATTAGCGGTGGGACACTTTACATTGATGCCAAAGCTAACACACCTAGCCTCCAAACAGTATACCAGAAAATCACTGGTTTAACCATAGGGGCCACTTATGGAATCATTGCTCATGGTGTGCAAACTCAAGGTGTTTTTCTTTTCACTACTTTGAACCACGGGGATTCACCCATCATTGCACTAACAGACGGTATTGCGCCCAATGTTCTGACACAATGGAGTTTTGTTGCGACTACCACTACTGAGACTATTTCCCTGGCTACAGGTGCTGGTGGTGGCGCTATTGCGTCTTTTTACGATGTAACAATTCAGGGGCAATTGACCCAGAATGTGATTGATATTAACCCTTCGCTATTGAACAGGTTGTCAGTCTCGGGTTCTACTCTGGTGGCAGTTACCAACAACGGTAACAAGCTGGTCAACCTGATGCCTGCTGTTAGCGCCGCCATTAGCGGTGGTAGCGTGAGCGTGAACGTTAGTAACGATACCCTAGATGTAAATCTAGGTGGCGTTGTGCAGAATATTCCGTTGGAACGGTTCTCTCCTTACCGTCAAAAAGTAGGGCGACAATTGTTGGGTGACCCCGATTTTAATTTACCTCTATCACCCAACACAACCCCGTTACTGTTGAATGTTTGGACTGTTGCTAACGGCGGTTGGTCCATCACCGATGGTAAAGCTATTGGTGTGAACGCTGGATTCCTTTACCAAGAATTCTTTACCACTTCCGGGTCTAGTTATCAAGTAGTGGTTGACGTAGAAAGTGTCTCAGGTGTTGTATATGTCGGTTGGTCTGATATTCCAACCACTCCGTTTTCCATTGGGATTAACACGTTTGTAACGAACGTCGTCAACCCCAACAGCCGCACACGTTTCCACTTGTACGGGGAGGGCACCGGCTCTGCGGTTATCAAATCTGTAACCGTTACCGAGGTCATGGGCGACGCCAGCTTGACAACACCTGACCGGGTAACAAACTTGAGCCTATCTGGTAAAACACTTACGTTAGCTACTGATAAGGTGACGAAATCAGTTGATTTATCCCCAATGTTGTTACCATTGGTCATCAATGCGAACGGCAACATTGGGATTGGTACCAGCGGTAATACACCAACCCAAAAGTTGGATGTAGCTTCCGGTAACATAATTGTTCGAGGTATCAACAATTATGCTGCTGTGGGTGATGAAGCCCGTTTATACTTTGGTGATACCAACCATTCTATTTCAGGTATAGCCGGATTAGGTGTACGTTTAAGCACTAATTTAGTGCTTAATGGTATTTTCCTTCAACAAGTTACGGGCCACGTTGGTATTGGTACTGGAAATCCTTTGTATAAGCTGCAAATCAGTGCGGGTGAGAACCAAGGTGTGACGACTGCTTTAGGTGAAAGTACTGAATTCGGTAACCCTATTTGGTCTTTTAAACAAGCAAACGTAAACTACACGGCCATTGGCTTTGCTGTCGGCAGTAGCCCAATTGCTCAAGTTAACGTGCCCGAAGCATTGGTGATTCAGCGCACGGGTAACGTTGGTATTGGTACAACTGCTCCTGAGAGCAAGCTTACCGTCCAGGGTGTTGTACACAGCGGGATTGGTGGATTCAAATTTCCGGATAACACGGTGCAAATTTCTTCTGCCGACACCGTTAAATCTTTGGCCGTAGTTATCGACCAAGTTCTCCCCACAGTTCCTTCCGGTTATACCGGTTTCAAACCGGGTGATTTCGGAAATTTTACCGACGTCCGCCCAGATATTGTTTTGCAGGGGATGACTGTCGTGAATACCGCATACGTTGTCGGTAATACACCAGGAGCTTACGCAGATGTCACTTTCTACGGTAACTCTATTTCCTTCACTTATTACGATGAACCCGCTAGTGTTGGTGGTATTGAAATTCTACGCGATGGTATTGGTGCTGAATATACTGCGTTTGCTGGTGCAGGTAGGTTCATACCCAAATTGGTTCTATTCGAAATGGTGGGTATCCACACACTTCGAATTCGTGTTCCAGCAACCAACTCGGGTGGCGTTGCTCTCCAAAGCATATCCATCAATGTAACCCCCGGAGCTGAACAGGACCGCGCACGGTTACAGCTTACCACCGATAAAGGTGTTATCACCGGTGATGTCACTAGTCTGTACTCTAGGTCTGCGATACACCAACGCGGGTTAGGGATAAACTCCATTCAACCAGGGTCTAATAACCTAACATTTGATGACAACCAAGCCAGCGGAAACCGCAGTGCAGTTTTTAGCGGTTTAAACAACAAAGCTACAGGAGGTTTTTCGGTTATAGCTGGTGGTCTTAACAACTTGGTCACTAGTGAATTAGGCGCAATCCTAGGTGGTGTTGGCAACGTTAACAACGGGGCACGTTCCGTAATCGTAGGTGGAGAAATAAACCGAATTAACGGGGCTTATTCCGTCATTTCAGGTGGTTGGTACCACACCATTGACGGAAACCAAAGCACTATTTCCGGTGGTAAAGGAAACAGCGTTGGGGCAGAGTTTGCCACCATCGGTGGTGGCACCAATAACTATACAAACCAAGCATTCAGTGTTATTGCTGGTGGGCAGAACAATCGCAACGAGGGCATCAACAGCACAATCGGCGGCGGGCAGTACCAACAGGTGCAGGGGGCGAGTGCAACCATCGCGGGCGGTGACGGCAACAAAGCCAACAATACGTGGTCTACTGTAGGTGGCGGCGCAGGTAATAACGCACTAGGTATAGCCTCCGGGGTATTCTCGGGTACATTAAACATTGGAAACGGTGCTTACTCTTTCGTTGGTGGTGGAAACGGTAATAGCGCCGAAGGTGTGGGGGCCACTATTAGTGGCGGTGTGAACAATAAAACTTACCCAGATTGGTCAACAGTAGGCGGTGGAAGCATCAACCACAGCTATGGTCAAGGTTCGACTGTCGGTGGTG
>Ga0326734_1000311_pt1 | contig 13743 bp, 10 predicted proteins | sample 15_GP2_1315_FD_207944 | JGI IMG/M metagenome (GOLD analysis project Ga0326734, IMG submission 207944) | Glacier ice microbial communities from Ngari, Tibet, China - 15_GP2_131.5 | ecosystem: Environmental > Aquatic > Freshwater > Ice > Glacier | place: China: Ngari, Tibet | collected 2018-07-18 | reverse complement strand
ATTGGCAATCCGGTATTGCTCTGCAATTTGGTGATGCTTAGAATCAAGTATATCCACCCGAAAACCCACCAGTTCAGGCCTCCCTATTGCTATGATCAAGCTGATACCTTCTGTTCGCAACCTTGCCTTGGGTGTCGTTGTCAGCCTGACGGTGCTTCCTTCGCTGGCGGTGGAACCTGCGCTTGAACTCGACCATCGCCTCAACGAACGCATCGTCCTGATCCCCGCCGGCAAGACTGGCAAGGCGATGATGGAAACCACGGTGTTCCGCCCGAACGGTCCCGGCCCCTACCCGCTGCTGATCATCAACCACGGCAAGGACTCGGGCGAACCGAGCCGGCAAACGCGCGACCGCTTCATCTTCATGGCCACCGCGTTTGTCAAGCGCGGTTACGCCGTGATGGTGCCGATGCGCCAGGGCTTTGCCAATTCGACCGGGCGCTACAAGGATTTCGGCTGCAACATGACCGCCAATGGCTATTCCCAGGCCAACGACGTGCGCGACGCCGTCGATTTCGCCCGCAGCCTCGACTGGATCGACGCCGGGCGCATTGTCGTTGCCGGCCAATCGTACGGCGGCCTGGCGACGATGGCGCTTGGCACCCAGAACGTGCCGGGCGTGCGCGGGCTGATCAACTTTGCCGGCGGCCTGCGCGACGACGCCAACCGGTGCGACTGGCGCGGCGAACTGGTGCGCGCCTTCGGCGCCTACGGTGCCGCCAACAAGATCGCCAGCCTGTGGATGTACGGCGCCAACGATTCGCTGTTCGGCCCGGAACTGGCATCGCGCATGCACGCCGCCTTCGTCGGCTCGGGCGGCCAGGCCAGGCTGGTCGAGTACGGCAAATTCAAGCGCGACGCGCACGGCATGATCGCCAGCCGCGACGGCGAAAAAGTCTGGTGGCGCGACACCGAGCGTTTCCTCAAGCAAATCGGCATGCCGACCGAGGAGCGCTACAGCGTCACCGCCCAGCCGCAAATGCCGAAGAGCGACTTCGCCCGGCTCGACGATGTCGACGCGGTGCCGTTCCTGACCGAAAAAGGCCGCCAGGGCTACCGCGAATACCTCGCCAGGATGACGCCGCGCGCTTTTGCCGTATCGGCCACCGGCGCCTGGTGCTGGGCCGAGGAAGGCGAAGACCCGGACGCCCGCGCGCTGGCCACCTGCGCCAGGAAAGCCGGCCAGCCGTGCAAGCTCTATTCGGTCGACGAGCACATCGTCTGGCGCAGCGAGCCGGCGGCGCTCGAGCGCGCCACCACGATCGCCGCCGCGCCGCACCGGCCAATCGGCACCACCGGCGCCACCGGCAGCACCGCCGCCGTCAACAACTGAGCGGCAAAGCGGACGTTGACAATCGGGGTCGACACCCCGTTTGGCACAACAACATGGCGCCGCGCCGGCCCGACAACGAAGCCTGACGTCACTGAAGGGCAAGCATGGCGGGATTTATCACCCGCGCGGCCAGATTGGCGCCATCATTTACGCTCTGTAGTATCGACGCCCGTTGGCGCGCACGCAGGCGTTCAGGCTAAGTGCGCCCATTGCTGCAGCTGCGCCACGGTGGCGGTGACGCCGCCGCAGACGATCACCAGCACGCTGCGAAATTCGCCCAGCGCAACGCCGGCGTCGTAGGCCACCGCCAGGGTGGCGCCGCAGGCCGGCTCCACCACCACCCGGTGATCATTCATGAAGCGCATGCAGGCGTTCACTGCATCGCGGTCGGCCACCACCACGCTGCGCAGCGGATGCGCGCGGCTTATCGCGAAAGCCTGCTGCGCCACCTGGCGCGCGCCGAGCGAGGTGGCGAGGCTGGCAATGCGCGGCAGGACGATCCGTTCGCCGGCCGCGATCGACTGCGCCAGCGAGTCGGCGCCTTCGGTTTCGACGGCGATCACCGGCACCTGCGGCCAGCCGTTGCGGCGCAGGCCGGCGACGACGCCGCACAGCAGGCCGCCGCCGCCGACCGACAGCACCACCGCGTCGGGAACCACCCCCGCGCGCGCCACCTCGTCGATCATGCTGGCGTGGCCTTCCCACAGCAGGGGATCGTCGAACGGGTGAATGAAGGCGTCGCTTGCAGTCAGCAACGAGGTTGCCATCGCATGCGCTTCGTCGAACGAGGCGCCGTGGACGACGACTTCGGCGCCTTCGCGGCGCAGCAGTTCGAGTGCGCGCGCGCTGGTCGTTTCGGGCACCACCACCAGCATCGCGAGCCCGAGCCGGCGCGCCGCGTACGCCGCCGCGATGCCGGCATTGCCGCCGGACGCGGCGACGAAGCGGCGCGCCCCGCGCCGCGCATATTCTTCGCAGGCGAAGCCGATGCCGCGGTTCTTGAACGAGCCGCTCGGCTGCAGCGCTTCCATCTTCAGCCAGACCGACTGGCCGGGCGTGCCAGGCCCATGAGACATCGCGGCCGATTCGATGAGCGGGGTTTCGATATGCAGTGTCATGCCGGGCGAATCCATGAAAGCGGTTAATTCGCCGCATTTTACCCGCGCGGCGGTGTTCAGCGGTGTTCAAAGAAGGCGCCGGGTCCATGTTATAGTCAGGGTCGATTTTTTCCCGGACCCGACACCATGACCGACGCCGCACACACGCCACGCACTTTCGGCACCCCGCTTTCGCCTTCCACCCTCAAGGTCATGCTGCTCGGCGCCGGCGAACTGGGCAAGGAAGTCATCATCGCGCTGCAGCGCCTCGGCGTCGAAACCATTGCCGTCGACCGCTACCCGAACGCGCCCGGGCACCAGGTGGCGCACCGTGCGCACGTGATCGACATGACCGACGGCGCCGCGCTGGCCGCACTGATCGCGCTCGAGCAGCCCGACCTGGTGGTGCCCGAGATCGAGGCGATCGCCACCGACACGCTCGCCGCGCTTGAGCAGGCCGGCAAGATTACCTGCATCCCGACCGCGCGCGCCACTCAGGTCACCATGAACCGCGAAGCCATCCGCAGTCTCGCTGCCGAAGAGCTCGGCCTGGCGACGTCGCCATACCGCTTCGCCGGCAGCCTGGCCGAACTGGAACAGGCGTGCGCCGACATCGGCTTCCCGTGCCTCGTCAAGCCGGTCATGTCGTCGTCCGGCAAAGGCCAGTCCAAGCTCGACAGCGCAGCCGATGTGCGCGCCGCCTGGCAGCACGCCGCCACCGGCGGCCGGGTCGATTCGGGCCGCGTGATCGTCGAAGGCTTCATCGATTTCGACTACGAGATCACGCTGCTGACGGTGCGCGCGATGGGCGCCGATGGCGCCGTCGAAACCAGTTTCTGCGCGCCGATCGGCCACTTGCAGGTGGGCGGCGACTACGTCGAGTCGTGGCAGCCGCAGCCGATGGAGGCCGGCGCGCTGGCGCTGGCGCGCGACGTCGCCGCCAAGGTCACGGCCAGCCTGGGCGGGCTCGGCCTGTTCGGCGTCGAGCTGTTCGTCAAGGGCGACATGGTATGGTTTTCCGAAGTCAGCCCGCGCCCGCACGACACCGGCATGGTGACGATGGCAAGCCAGGTGCAAAACGAGTTCGAGATCCACGCCAGGGCGATCCTCGGCCTGCCGGTCAACGTCGCGCTGCGCTCGCCGGCGGCCTCGGCAGTGATCTATGGCCAGCTCGACGCCAAGGGCATCCGCTTCGATGGCGTCGCCGAAGCGCTGCAAGTGCCCGGCAGCGACCTGCGCCTGTTCGGCAAGCCGGAGTCGTTCACGCACCGGCGCATGGGCGTGGCGCTGGCCAGCGCCGACGATGTCGAGACGGCGCGGGCGCGCGCCAGGGAAGCGGCGTCGAAGGTACGCCCGCGCGTTTGAGGGCGTTGCCGCGCGCCTTTTCAACAACCAGTTTGAAGAACCGGTTGGCGGCCTGTCTTCTGCCCTGTAACGCGACCGCAATCCCTCATCCGAACAGGTCGTGCGCATCGAGAATGGCGTAAGCGATCTCGGGATGCTGGTCGAGGCAGCGCCGCACCGCCGTCGGGATCGACTGGCGCGTCTTGCGGCACAGCCCCGGCAGTGGCGCCACCTCGATGGTGAAGCCGCGCGCCGTGCGTACTTCGTTGGGACCGGGCGCGATGGTCAGCGCGATGCCCAGCAGCTCGCCCATGCGTTGTTGCAGCTTGCGCAACTCGGCGTGGCTGGAAACTGCCTCGATGCGCGCCAGCAGCTTTTTTTCCTCGTCGCGGGTGAGCGCGAGAATGCGGGCGTCGGCGGCGGGGTCAAGCAGCAGGCGCTCGCGCTCGCACACGCACAGCCCCGGCGGGCATTCGGTACGTATCGGCGAGTCGGCTGTTGGCAGCATGCTGGGGCGGCTTTCGGGTGATCGGCGGGCGATCAGCGGGCAATAAACGGCGCATAACCGGGGCATAACCGGGATTGGTGGCAGAAAATTCTACCACCGATGCACGCGAATGGCGCCTCCTTGCGCCCGACGGGGGCCGATCATTGCATTTAAGCAGTAAAGTACGTCCGAACCAGACGCTCTTTCCTCCCCATGCAGACCACGCCATGACCTCGCCACTCAGAAACGAATTGTTGTTCGGCACCCGCGCCCTGTTGCGCGATACGCCCTGGAGCCAGTGGCGGCTGCGCGCGCTGCAGCGCAACGAAGCGATGCGCCACGCCGAGCTTGCCGCGTTGCAGGCCGGCCTGCTGCACAAGACGCTGCGCACGGCGATTGCGCGCCTGCCGTTCTATGCCCATATTGGTCGCGATTTTTCGGTTGCCTCCAGCTTCGATGTGCTGCGCGCCGCTTTCCCGATCATCGACAAGGGCACGCTGCTGGCCAACCGCCACAGCCTGTATCCGAACGGCGGCGCCAGGCAACCGTGGCAAGCGCTCGGGACGACCAGCGGCACCACCGGCGCGCCGCTGGAAATTTTTCGCAGCGTGCAGTCGGTGCTGATGGAGCAGGCTTTCGTCAAGCGCCACTGGGCCTGGGGCGGCTACCACGACGGCATGGTGCGCGCCAGCCTGCGCGGCGACCTGGTATCCGACACGGCGGCGTCGACGCCGCCGTTCTGGTTCTGGAACCGCTACAACCAACAGTTGCTGGTGTCGTCGCGCCACCTGAACGACACCCACGCCGACGCCATCATCGACCGCCTCGAGGCGCTGGCGCCGGCCATGCTGCAGGCTTATCCGTCGACCGCCTTCACCCTCGCCGGCCTGCTCGAGCGGCGCGGCCGGCGCTTGCGCATCCCGCGCGTGTTTACCTCGTCCGAGCCCTTGTATGCCCACCAGCGCGAGAAGATCTGCGACCGCCTTGGCGCTACCATCATGGACCTGTACGGCATGGCCGAGCGGGTGGCGTTCGCCAGCGCCTGCGAACATGGCCAGTTGCATGTCAATTCCGATTACGCCTACGTCGAAATCGTCGACGGCGACGGCCAGCCCACCGATGGCGAGGGTGACGTCGTCGGCACCACGTTCCATAATCACGCGATGCCGCTGGTGCGCTACCGCCTGGGCGACCGCAGCCGCTGGAAGCCGGGCCAGTGCCCGTGCGGGCGCGTGTTTCCGATGATCGAAGGCGTCAGCGGAAAATATTCGGATGCCATCACCGGCAGCGATGGCGCGCCGGTCAGCCCGTCGGTGCTGACGTTCGCCTTCAAGCGGATGGACCAGATCCGCAAGTCGCAGGTGGCGCAAGTGGGGCCCGCGAGCTGGGAGGTGCGGGTGGTGCCGCTGCCGGGCTTTACAGCCTTTCACGAGCAATACCTGATCGACCTGATTCACCGCATGGTCGACCCTCACGTGCACGTCAAGGTCGTCTTGAGGGGCGACCTGCCCAACACTGCCGCCGGAAAATTCCGCTGGGTGGTCAATGAATATGCACCACCGCCAGGGCACCGCCCCGAGCCTACCGAAGCGACCGAAGTCACCTGAGCTGCCGAAGCCACCTGTGCTGCCGAAGCGACCCCATGCTGCTTTGGACTTCCGGCGATCTGTCTGCGCAGGCTATTTGGCCGGCGCCAGTTGCAGCCGGACTTCACCGCCCGGATAGGCCGAGCTGTGCACGTTCAGGTACAGTTTGCCAGCCAGGTAGCTGGCGTACTGGGCGTCCGTCAATTTGGCGCCGGGAGCGGGCGTAAAGGTGTTCTCGCCGCTTTTCACGAACGGCACGATCACCGGGCCGTTCACCCCTTGTGACGCTTCGTGGATGTGCGCCATCGTCGCTTTCATGCCGGACACGTCGATCGCGCCGGTGACCATCCTGTCGGGGCCCACCATGATCGTGCTTTTGCCGCTGGCGCTCGAGGAATTCGGCGGCACTTCCTGCGCGCCCGTCAGCGTCATGGCCGACGCCGATGCCGAGGCCGATGCCGACGGCGGTGCGCTCGCGGCCGCGGCCGGCGTTGGCGTCGGCGCGATCGCGGTCGGCGTTTTCGCCACCGGCGCCGCGGCGCCGGCGTCGTTTTTCGCATTCGATGTTGTCGACGCGCAGCCGCTTGCGATAAACAACGCGGCAATGGCGGCGATGCCTGCAAACCGGACGTCTTTTTGTAGCATCTTCATTCGTCGTTCTCCTGTGGTGGTTTGACTACGGTAGCGGATAAATAATCGATGGGGCAATAAAGTCAATTTGCCGCCTTGCCGGCTTGTCGATTCGTCGGCTGGCCGGCCGTTCGCCTCCCCTTGCCGGGCGACCGACAGCGCAATACCAATATTACCTCATCAATCCGCAACCGTGCGCATGCCATGTCGCTGCCGCCGCCAAGCGCTGCGCCGTGTGCGGCAGGCCGGCGCTAATGGTTGGCCGCCGCCCCGCTGCGCAAGTCGTCCACCGGCACGCTGCCGAACTGGGCGCCGAGCAGGTAGCCAACCAGATGGCGCGCGCATTGCGCCGGATCGGCCAGGGCGCCGGCGCGCTTGAGATCATCGAATTTTTCGCGCAGGGGGAACTGTTCGAGCGACAAACTGCGGATCTCGGCCTGCATGCCAGTGTTGATGACGCCCGGCGCCAGGCTGCAGATGCGCAAGTTGATGTCGTGGTCCAGCGCGACGGCGCGCGCGTGCTGGTCGAGCGCCGCCTTGGTGGCGCAATACACGTTCCAGCCGGGATAGGCGCTGCGGCCGGCGCCGCTCGAAACGTGCAGGATGCGGCATTCGCAGCGCAGTGCGCGGGCCGCGGCAACGGCGCCGGCAAGCATCAGGGGCGCAGCGATGTTCAAGGCCACGGCGCGCGCCACCGCCAGCGGATCCTGCAGCGCCAGCGCGCCGACCGGCTGCACCGTGCCGGCGTTATTGATCAGCAAAACCGTGCTGCAGCCGGCGATGCTGTGCGCCAGCGCGCCGCCGGCGATCCAGGCGGCCAGCGCGGCGCTGTCGGCAAGGTCGAGTTCAACCTGTTCAAACGTCGCTGGATCGGGATAGCGCAATGCCAGTTCGGGCGCCGCGCCGCGCGCAAGGCCGAGCACCGCGATGCCGCGCCCGAGCAACTCGCACGCGATCGCCGCGCCGAGGCCTTTTGTGTGTCCGGTCAGGATCGCCTTGATCATGGTGAATTGTCAGCCTTGGAAGGATAAAGTCTTGAGTCTACCCCGCAAACGGGAAAACCGCGATCACGCCGCAGCGTCGCGCTTGTTTTTTCCCCGCACTGGCTTGCAACCTGGACTGGCCTGGCTCAATGCTCGGTGGCAGACGCCTTCAAGGCCGGGGCCGGCATTGGCCGATTGGACTCATGGTCGCTGCCGGACGCCGGCGGGCGCGGCGCCGACAGCACGCGCGATCCCTGGCTTGAATACGGCTGGCCGGCGGCGGGACCATTGCTGCGCTGCTGGTTCAGATGCTGACTAGCGTGCTGGTGCTGGTGCTGGTTCGCGTGCAGAATCGGCTCCTTCATGCCGCTGCCGCGCACCAGGCTGCCGGCGGCGTGGCCTAGCATCCTGCCGCCGGGGGCCGCGTCGAACGGACGCGTCAGCCCGGTGGCGACCACCGTGACGCGCATCGCGTCGCCAAGCGTATCGTCGAACACGGCGCCGAACTTGATGATCGCGTCGTCGCTCGTCTGCGCGCAGATGACGTTCATGACCTGCTTGGTCTCGCGCAGTTTCAACGTTTGCTCGGAGGCGGCGATGTTGACCAGCAAGCCGCGGGCGGCATGCAGATTCGAGCCGTCGAGCAGCGGACACGCGATCGCCTCTTCGGCCGCCTTCACCGCGCGGTCTTCGCCGCAATGCAAGGCAGTACCCATCATGGCGGTGCCCATTTGCCGCATGACGGTGCGAACGTCTCCGAAGTCAACGTTGACCATGCCGGGCACGCTGATGATTTCGGCGATGCCCGACACCGCCTTGGTCAACACCTCGTCGGCCGCGGCGAAGGCGTCTTTCTGGGTGATGTCGTCGCCCAGCACTTCTTCCAGCCGGCTGTTGAGGACGATGACGAGCGAGTCGACCGACTTCGACAACATCTGGATGCCCTCGTCGGCCACGCGCATGCGGCGCGCGCCCTCGAACGCGAACGGCTTGGACACCACGCCGACCGTCAAAATGCCCATTTCCTTGGCGACTTCGGCGACCACGGGCGCAGCGCCGGTGCCGGTGCCGCCGCCCATGCCGGCAGTAATGAACACCATGTGCGCACCCTTGAGCGCGTCGCCGATGGCCGCCCGTTCGCGGATTGCCGCTTCGCGCCCGACGACAGGATCGCTGCCGGCGCCAAGCCCGGTCTCGCCGAGCTGGATGCGGATGGCGGCGCCGGTATTGGCGAGCGCCTGCGCGTCGGTATTGGCGCAGACAAATTCGATCTTCGGCAGTCCCGACGCGGCCATGTGGTTGACGGCATTGCCGCCGGCGCCACCGATGCCGATGACTTTGATGATCGTCTCGGACTGCAGGTTTTTCGACTCGGACAAGGGGGACTCCTTTGGGGTTATGTGGTGCGGCCTGCCGGTACTGCCCCGGCTGCGCGCACGCACGATGGAAAGAACCAAAATGCGTGAAAAGGCATGCCTCAAAGGCGTGTGTTCACATCGACAAGGTAGTTGCGCTCATTGTGTCGCGGCGATGACGAGGTGACAGCGTACTTGCAGAAACGCGGCGACGGAAGCTGCGATTCGATTCATTCGAAAGCATTTGTAACATCGGGTGCAAAGTTGGTTGGGCGGCGTTCGCGGTACGGCGACGAACGATCCACTCCGGCCACCATGAAAAGCACTGACTTGTCGATAGCGCCATCCCAAGTGCTCTCTTGCGCTCATGCAGTCATAATGGCCGCTGTTAAATAACGACTGCCGGCACCGATGACCAACCTCCTCCACGAAATGCTGTTTTGCCAATGCATGCTGATCTGCGAATCGTACGATTGCCGCGCATTTTTTGAGTTTGACGAAGTTGCATGCGAGCCAATGGAGGAGTGGGCGGCAAGGGCCACGGCGGCAGCGACAAGTTGTGGCTGGAAGATCAGCCATACCGGTCTTGTGAAGTGTCCGACATGCGCCACCGCGCCGCGTTAGCCATCTGCACCCGGAAGCGGCAAACATGACGAGGAGATAGCATGGCTCAAGGCCATGCAGGCGGCAACTTTTTCGCAATCCTGCACCCTGCTTGCAGGTGATTATGCAGGCTGCACGACGCCGACAGGACAGCTGGCATTGTAAAAACAACCCGGCCGCGACGCACGCGACCGAAGGTGTCTGCCGCTCCGGACGCGGGGAGCGTCGAGGTGCGGCAGATGACTGACTGGACGCCAGTCAGCTTGGTCGCGCAACTTAGTCGCGCAGTTTCGCCATGGCGCGCTCGGACTGGGCGGCAGGGATTGCCGCCGCACCGGTTTCGACGCGCAGCACCGTCGTCGCCTGGACCACGCCGTTCAGGTCGAGGAACTGGGCGCCGCCGACGTAGCGCTGGTCCAGGTCGAGACCGGACCAGCTCATGCCGACAGTCGTATTGCTGCCGGCAACCGACTTGCTCGGCAGCGCCACGACAAACTTGCCGCCCACGTCTGCTGGCGTCACCAGCCACGACGACAACCGGTGCGTCATGCTTGGATTGCTGCTGCCGTAAGCGGTGACGCAGACCTTGTAGGCGCCGGCGGCCGGGCTGGCAAGCTGGACCGACTCTTCGCTGCCGTCGTTGCCCGAGTAAATCCAGGTGCCGTCCGGCGCCAGCAAGCCGAGGTCGTTGTCGTCGGTAACGCCACTGGTATCGCGCTGGCGCAAGGCAAAGCGGGCGACGATCGTGCCCGCGGGAATGGCCACGTTGTAGACCTTGACTGCGGCGGTATCGGCGCCGGCAACGCAGGCCGTTTTCAGGTTCGCCGAGGAGAGTCCACCTGCAATCAAGGTCACGGCAGCGCCCATGGTCGCGTCTTTCACGCCGCCCTTGTTGGCCGTCATGCGACCCGTAAAGCCGGTCATCACCGGGAACAGCTTGCTGCCCGATACCTTGTCACTGCTCATTTCAGCTGGCGCGACAATGGTTTTGCCGACGCGCGCCTGGACCGGGCTGCGCACGACGTGGCTGCCGTCGGTCCAGCTCAGAGAACCAAACTGCCAGGTGCTGGCCGGCGCGGTGGTGGCGGTCAGTTTCAACGTGAAGCTGGCGCTGGCGCCCGCTGCCAGCGTCAGGCTGGCCGGCGTGACCACGGTGCTAAAGCCCGGCACCGATGCGCTCGCGGTGTAGGTCGCCGATGCGCCACCGACGTTGGTGACATTGCGCCTGACAGTGGCGCTGCCGGTCACGCTGGCAACCGTGATTGAAGCCAGGTTCAGGTTGTAGGTTTCGTCAAGCGTGCCGTACAGCACGCAATCGGTGGCCGGCAACACTGCCGCCCGGTTGACCTTGCACTGATATTGGATGTAGTCGGCCTTGCGGGCGTCGTACACCAGGCCCGGGTTGGTGGCCTTGTTCGGGTCCACGTGTCCCGCGCCCTGCGACCATGGCAACAGACCGTTCTGGCCGGTGGCACCGCTCAAGCCATCGTTGAGGGTCGTGTAACCGGTCGTCATCAGGGCCGACTTGATGGCGGCGGGCGACCAGCCCGGGTGCGCCTGCCTGAGCAGCAGCGCGAATCCGGCCACGTGCGGGCTGGACATCGAGGTGCCCTGATACGATTCCCATCGCACCGGCGGCACCAGCGTGCCGGCAGCCACGGCGGCATGCTGGGCGACGGTCAGGGCCGGCGTGACGCTGGCGATGATGTCCACGCCAGGCGCGGTCAGGTCGGGCTTGAGAATGTTGCTGTCGCCCCCGTTCGGACCGCGCGAAGAAAAGCCGGCCATGATCGGCGCCGGCTTGGGCTGGCTGTAGAACGAGCTCAGGGCCGCGGTGGCCGCCGCGCCCTGGACCACGGCGTACGCCTTGATGGTGCTGCCGTTGGCGCTGGTGACGTGCACGGTGGGCACCGAATGGGTCTCGGCGACCAGGCCGGCGCCGTTGTCCATCAACACCATGCCGATGCCGCCGGCGTTCAACACTGCCAGGCTCTTGTCGGTGCGGGCATTGGTGCCGCGGGTGCAGATGACGACCTTGCCAGTCACCTTGGCCGAATCGAGCAGCACCTGGCCGGCTGCCGGGCTGGCGCTGAAGCACAGGCTGGCGTTACCGCCGCCGGCACCCACGTCTTCAGCGCGCACCAGCGTGGCAGGCGCCAGCGTGGCCGTGTTGGTGGAGGCGCCCGCATACTTGGCAGCGTTGCCAAGGGTCACGTCGGCCTGGAAGTTGCGGTCGTGGGTCGACGCCGCCACCGTCGTCAGCCACGGGCTGATGTGGGCCACCGCGTTGGCCGGGCCGCTGTTGCCGGCGGAGGCGGCAACGAACACATTGGCCAGCGAGGCGCGGTAGAAGGCTTGCTCGACGGCATCGGCAACCGACGTTTGCGACCCGCTGATCGAAAAATTGATCACGTTGACGCCGTCCTTGACGGCCTCGTCGATCGCCTTGACGGAATCCGAATTGAAACACGAGTTGGCGGAATTGCTGCCGTCGGTGGCGCCGCTGTTGTCATAGGTCCAGCAGACCTTGTAGGCAGCGACGCGGGCGCGTGGCGCGATGCCCGACGCCTGGCCCATCGGCACGCCATTGATGACGACAGCGACAGCGCTGTTGCCGGCGGCGGTCGAGGCGGTGTGATCGCCGTGGCCGCCATGACCGCTGCTGACGCCGTTCGAGCCGATGTTCGAGTCGCGCGGCGAATAGAACTCACTCCAGTTCTTGTTCAAACCGGAGGCAAGGAAACCGGCGTTGAAATACTTCGCGCCGACCAGCTTGTTGTTGCAATGCTTGAGCGGATCGAAGCCTTCGCCGGGCATGCAACCGCCGGCAAACGTCGCCGGCGCGCTGACGTAGGCCAGGCTCGCGGCCGGATCGAAGGTCGGCACGCCGCTGGCGTCGACGCGGTCGGCAAACGCGGTGTTTTCCGGCCAGATGCCGCCGTCGACAATGCCGACGACCATGTTTTCACCCTTGACGAGCGAACCACCGGCAAATTGCGACCACAAGCCGCCCGTCGCGGTCAGCTTGAGAAAGGCCGGGGTCGACACGGTGTCGAGATGGCGGGCGACGTCGGCCTGCACGTCGGCGACGGCGGCATTGTTTTTCAACAGCAGCACTTCGGCGTCGGTCAGCATGGCGGCAAAGCCGTTGAGCACGACGTCATAGGTGGCGATCACGGGGGCGGAGGCGACCGTGACGAGCACGTCGTTCTTGCGATCGCCCAGGTAGCGCACATAATCCTGCACGTCACGGGAGCGGTAGTCGAAGGCGACGCCGGCGGCCGGCTGGGTGGCCGCGAGCGCGCCGATGCCGCCGGTGTAGGTCGCGGCCGGCTGGTCTTGCAGCTGCACGATGTAGGGGCGGCGCACTTCCTGGGCGACGCTGTTCAGGGCAATGCCAGAGAGCAATAAAATTGCGGCGAGCGCGATGGGACGCAAAGTCATCTTCATGGAATTTTCTCGGGTAAGGTGAATGAAGGGACGGCGCCGGTTCAGGCCGGGCGCCGACGGGAGAACACCCCGAGGCCGGCCAGGCCGAGGCCCAGCAAGGCCCATGTGCCCGGTTCGGGCACGGTCACGGTCACGAAATTGTCGAGCGCATAGTTGGCAAGGTTGGCACCGCGGTTGCAATCGCCAGAGGCGTCGCACGCAAAGCCGAGCACGAGCACGAACCCGAAGGAGGTATTGCCAAACGTGGTGGCAGAAAGATCGTAGCTTGCAAAATTGAATGCGCCTGCGGTGGGGCCCGACAACCCGATTTGCAATGCGCTGCTAACGGCAACGCCAGCCGAGTCATATCCTTGAAGAAGCAGAACGCCGCTGGTTGCCGGGAAACTCGGTTGACCGGCGCCAATAAAGCTGGCCTGCAGGCTTTTCACGGTAAAATTCAAATTGTCTTTCAGGCCAAAGTAAAAATAGCCATCGTCCAGCGCCGCACAATAATGCGAGGCGTTGTTGGCAGGACAGGTAATGCCGACGCACAGGCCGTTGTCGCTGCCATCGATGACCGAACCGACCAGGTCGCCTGGCTGGGTGCCGCCATAGCTTTCGGCCCAATAGTCGCCAAACTGGTTGATGTCGCCAGCAAAAATGAACGGTGTATCGGCGCTCGGCCCTTCAAAATCGAGCACGCCGGCATGCGCGAGGCTGCACGCGCCGAGCGCGGCAACAACGGCCAGTTGATTGAACAGGTGACCCACGCCATGGTGTGTTTTGCTTGAAATATTCGCCACGATTTCCTCGACTCCAGGTGATCATTCGGAGAGTTGGTCTTATGTGGTGGGCCGCTGCTGCGCTGGGGCATTTCGCCGACGCGCAAACAACAA
>Ga0326734_1000310_pt1 | contig 13751 bp, 12 predicted proteins | sample 15_GP2_1315_FD_207944 | JGI IMG/M metagenome (GOLD analysis project Ga0326734, IMG submission 207944) | Glacier ice microbial communities from Ngari, Tibet, China - 15_GP2_131.5 | ecosystem: Environmental > Aquatic > Freshwater > Ice > Glacier | place: China: Ngari, Tibet | collected 2018-07-18 | reverse complement strand
CACATTTTTACGCAAAGCCTTGATCGTCTCACGCGCTATGACGTTGGCACCGATGGCCGCCTGGATTGCAACATCAAACTGCTGGCGCGAAATGATCTCGCGCATCTTGGCCACAACAGCCCGGCCTCGGTAAGCCGATTGGCTGCGGTGAACAATGATGGACAGCGCATCAACCTTTTCGCCGTTGAGCAAAATATCGACCTTCACCACATCGGATGCGCGAAATTCCTTGAACTCATAGTCCATTGACGCATAACCGCGCGACACCGACTTGAGCTTGTCAAAAAAGTCCAGCACGATTTCGCCCAGCGGCATTTCATAAGTCAGCATGACCTGCTTGCCGTGGTAGGCCATGTTCAACTGCACGCCGCGCTTTTGATTGGCAAGCGTCATGACCGCGCCCACGTAGTCCTGGGGCATGTACAGATGCACGGTCACGATAGGTTCACGAATTTCATTGACCCGACCGCCATCTGGAATTTTTGACGGGTTTTCAACCCGCAAGATTTCGCCATCGACTTTGAGCACTTCATAAACTACGCTGGGCGCGGTAGTGATCAAGTCCTGGTCAAATTCCCGTTCCAGTCGCTCCTGAACAATTTCCATGTGCAGCAGGCCTAAAAAGCCACAGCGAAAACCAAAGCCCAATGCTTCACTGACCTCGGGCTCGTAATGCAGCGACGCATCATTGAGCTTGAGCTTTTCGAGCGCGTCGCGCAATGACTCGTATTCGCTGGCTTCTGAGGGATACAAACCGGCAAACACCTGCGGTTGAATTTCTTTAAAACCGGGCAGGGCCTGGGTCGCAGTGAATGCTGCGCCTCCTGAGCCGCCCTTGATCAAGGTCACGGTGTCGCCCACCCGGGCGGCTTGAAGCTCCTTAATGCCCGCAATCACAAAACCAACCTCACCGGCCTCAAGTGCCTGGCGCGCTTCGGTGTGCGGGGTGAAGACGCCCAACTGCTCGGCGTTGTAGGTGGCTTCGCTGGCCATTAGTTTGATGCGATCACCTTTGGCAAGCCGTCCATCAACCACCCGAACCAGCATGACCACGCCAACATAAGCGTCATACCAGCTGTCGATGATCATGGCGCGCAAGGCACCATCGGAATTTCCTTTAGGTGCCGGAATCAGGGCTACAACAGCTTCCAAAATTTCGTCGATGCCCATGCCAGTCTTGGCACTGCAAGGGATTGCATCAGTCGCATCAATGCCAATCACCTCTTCAATTTCCTGGCGGGCATTGTCCGGGTCGGCCTGCGGCAGGTCCATCTTGTTGAGTACTGGAACGACTGTCACGCCCAAATCCAACGCGGTGTAGCAATTGGCCACGGTTTGCGCTTCCACACCCTGGCTGGCATCAACCACCAGCAACGCTCCTTCGCATGCCGAGAGAGATCGGCTGACTTCATACGAAAAGTCGACATGGCCCGGGGTGTCAATCAGGTTAAGGTTATATATCTGGCCATCGAGCGCTTTGTATTGAAGTGCGGCGGTCTGGGCTTTGATGGTGATGCCGCGTTCTTTCTCGATGTCCATCGAGTCAAGGACTTGCGCGCTCATCTCGCGATCTTGCAAGCCACCGCAACGCTGGATCAACCGGTCTGCAAGCGTTGACTTGCCATGATCAATATGCGCAATGATCGAAAAATTTCGAATGTGGTTCATCAACAAAATGCCTATTTACTAAGATAACTTGCAGAAAAACACACGGTTTTGCTACATCGCACCATAAAAAAGGGCACGTCCTGTGGCGACGCGCCCTAGCCTGACAACCCGTGACAAATACAAATATTGGGGACTTTTATAGGAACGGCGCTATGACCAAAACGTTGCTTATCGCAATGAAAGTAAGACTGTAGCGCTGCAGAAAAATGTAACTGACAAATTTCCACAGCGCTTAGGCATTCTAACCAACCGCTTTTATCAAGTGCCCTTGCCGAATCAGCGCCATCATTAACGGGCGGGTTTGATAATTACAAACTGTGCCATGTCGCCACGGCGGACCAACACAGTCACGTTTTTGGTCTTGTCGATTTTGGCCAGTGCTACTTCAAAATCCTTGACGTTACTAACCTCCACGTTTGCCATGGAGACAATGACATCACCTTCTCGCAATCCTGATCGTGCGGCGATACCGTCCACCACGTCGACCTTGACACCGCCCTTGACATTGAGCTCTTTCTTTTGGGTTTCGGTAATTTCACTGACCGACAGGCCCAATGCCTGCGCTGGACCTGCTACTGGCGGTTTGGATTCTGGCTTAGAAGCTGCACGCACGGGCTTTTCCGCTTCTACTTCGGCAATGGTGACGGCAATGTCTTTGCTGACGCCTCGCCGAAAAACAGTCACAGTCGCTTTGGTTCCTGGTTTGACGTTGCCCACCATGCGCGGCAAGTCGCTTGCCTTGTCAATCGTTTTGCCTTCAAACTTCGTAATGATGTCACCTGCTTCGATGCCCGCTTTTTCTGCAGGCGCGCCACTTTCAACACCCCGAATTAGCGCGCCCTGCGCTTTACCCAAACCGATTGATTCAGCAATGTCTTTGCTCACCTGGTCAATCTGCACACCAATTCGTCCACGAGTAACTTTTCCGGTGCTGCGCAATTGTTCAGCGACCCGCATGGCTTCGTCAATCGGGATAGCAAAAGAAATGCCTTGGTACCCACCCGAACGGGAATAGATTTGACTGTTAATGCCGACCACTTCCCCGCGCATATTGATGAGCGGACCACCAGAGTTGCCAGGATTGATTGCCACATCAGTCTGAATAAACGGCAAGTAGTCGCCGGTATCTCGCTGCTTGGCGCTCACGATGCCCGCAGTCACTGTATTTTCCAGGCCAAACGGAGAGCCGATAGCCATCACCCATTCACCCACGCGCAAGCGGCTGATGTCGCCAATTTTTACTGCCGGCAGGCCGACTGCATCGATCTTGACTACTGCAACGTCAGTGCGCTTGTCAGCACCAATTATTTTGGCCTTGAATTCGCGTTTGTCAGGCAAGGTCACGATGACCTCGTCAGCACCATCGACGACATGGGCATTTGTCATGACAAAGCCATCTGTCGTCAAGATGAAACCCGAACCCACCCCACGCGGCCGATCTTCGTCAGGCTGGCTAGGGCTTGGGCTAGGGCGTTGGCCACGCGGCGTGCCAGGCGGGACGGGAATGCCAAAGCGCTTGAAAAATTCCAGCATTTGCTCGTCAACACCGCCAGATGCCGAAGACGGCTTGCCTTTTTCCAGCGTACGAATATTGACCACAGAGGGATCCACCGCATCCACCAGATCGGTGAAGTCAGGCAGTGCCCGCGTTTGCGCCCATGCAGTTGATGCCGGCAGCATCGCAGACATTGCCGCAACACCCATCAGGCTTGCCGCCAGGCAAGCACGCAATGATTTCAAATTTGATTCAAGCATCGTCAACCTCGTTATAAAAATAATGGAATCCCAACAAATCGCCACAGTGTCAAGCCATCGAGCGTTTATTTCTTACGCTCAAGCGCACTGAAAAAAAGCTGCAAGGTTGCCATAGGAACCTCACCCACCAGCGTGATCCAGTGTCCGCCAAACCGCCGTGTCAAAGTTTGGGTGGCACCCAGCGAAAGCATGGATTCTTTTACATGGCGCTGTGGATCAAACTGATCTATAAAAATGGAAACCGAAGCCAGGCCATCCGAAAAAATCCATTGCAATGGCCCCTCTGCCACGGCTTGCTTTCCCGAACTTCCAGCAGTCAAACCCGGTCTACGATAGCAACTGCCAGGGTTAAAGCCAGCCACTGGCGTATTTAAGGCCCAGCCTTCTGCGCTTGCCGTTGTCTTCACCAGGACTGGCTTTTCAATTTTGTAGCCGTCTGTCTTGCCCATCATTTCGATGAGCTGATTCATGCTGACTGGCGCATCAAGTTGAAGCTCTGAAAACGCAGCCTGTTCAACAATCTTGTCCTGGTTATCAAGCGTTTGAAGTTTAACGATCAAGCCGTTTTTACGTTCGCTCCAAACCCGATAACCAAAACGCAGTCTGTCTTTGGGAATCAGATGGATAACGTCTGCGTCTACGCCAGCGACACGTTCCACGCTGTCTTGACGAAAGCTGTAAAAGTCAGCAATCCGGCTGTCGGCCAACTGAAACAGCTGAGGAAACAGGCCAAGCGATTCACGTTTTTCACTGCGAACCGATTTATGGTCTGGCATGAATGTGACCACGTTGTCGTTATGCCTAAAAATCGAACGCGGTACACCCGTTAAAGTCTCAATGCGCTCTATTTGCTGCGTACCCTCACACACACGCCATATTTTGGCGCTCGACATGTTGACGCCCGCCGACACCACGAAAGTTCCCACATACGAACGATTGGTTGACGCCTGATGCATACGCATCAGCCAATCGTTCAAACCACGGGTTTCTAAAGATGTAGCAGCCGCCGGGAGGGGGATTGTTGACACTTCAGCTGCTACATATTCAGTAGCAATAAGTGCATATAGAACAAGCGCAAAAGGCCTTAAAGACCTTAAATACCTAAAAATCATCTGGACCGATATATCTTTTAGCACCTTAACGTCCGCTGCCAGCCGGCATTTCGAGCGGCATGTCGAATGTCGCATTTCGCAAAAATCCTGAGGAATCCTGCAATGCCGAGGCAGTTCCAAACTGCCGGTGCGCAGCCAGCAATTCTTCCAGCTTGAGATCGCGCACAACTGGCCCCTGGGACGAGGTGACCACGATCTGCGTCGCTGGAGCTTCGGCCAACTGTGGTGAAGAAGAAGGCACTACCAGTTCCAAGGCATTCCAGGCAATAGCTGCAATGGCAGTCACTGAGGCAACTACTGCCACCAATTTCCAGCGAAAGTTACTGTCGTTGGCTGCTTGACCATCGTGCTGACACTGGTCAAGCAAAGGCGCACTCAATGCAGTTTTCACCAACACAGGCGCAAATGTGATGGATGTCTCGTCCGCTAGTCGCTTGCTCAGTCGGCGAACAAAAGCCAGTTCGTGGTCTGTATTTGCCAGCACGAATGACTTGGCCGGTGAACGCAACTGATCGCCAATCAAGTGATAAGTCATCCAGCAATCCAGCGATGATTCGTCAAGCTTGCAGGCATCAAGCAGACCAGAACAACTCTGCCGGTCTAACTGGTCGTCTGCCAGTGCAGAGAGAAGTTCACGCGTGACCAAAGATGCTTTCATGGATGTACGGGCAGCGGGCCTGCCAATTTTATGTTCATCAATTTCGTAATGCTTGATACATGCTGGTAAGAGGCGAATCAGCCCCCTCATCGCAAATTACCAACGCTTTCCACTTTGGTTTTCTAACAAAGGCTTAACTTTTGCAGAAATCGCTTCACGGGCTCTGAAAATGCGTGACCTTACTGTTCCGATCGGGCAATTCATGGCCTCCGAGATTTCCTCATAAGTCAACCCTTCAATTTCACGCAAAGTAATTGCTTCGCGCAATTCTTCAGGCAGATCCTGCATTGCAGAGTTGATGATGATGGCAATTTCCTTGCTCGCAAGGACTGCTTCTGGAGTTTCCGGACTTGTTAGTTCGTTCTCAACCCGGGAAGTTTCATCGTCATCGTCGGATTTGTAGGCATTTTCTGAAACAGTGGGATTTCGCTTCAAATCCATCAAGGCTTTTTTAGCCGTATTGACAGCGATTCGGTAAAGCCAAGTGTAAAACTGCGCCTCGCCCCTGAACTGGCCAAGGGCTCGATAGGCGCGAATGAAGGTTTCTTGGGCGATGTCTTCAACCAAATCAACATCTCGAACCATGCGTCCGATCAAGCGTTGAATACGCCGCTGGTATTTGATGACCAGCATTTCAAAAGCTTTTTGGTCACCGGCAACTGCTCGCTCAACCAGCAGTGCATCGGCATCGACAGCTTTTTCAACAAGCGGCGGCAGATCATCACTCACGGTTTTTCCTGCGAAGCAGCAAGTTTCCTATGGGTCGAGTACACCGCCCGGCGCAAATCCATCCAGCGCTCGGGCATGGTCTTTTTTTCAAGCCAAAGCCACAGGCTTGCGCCCGCATGATTTTCAAGCCGAACGAGCAAATGGTGCTGCAAATCAGCGATGACCCCCAGCGTCTGCTCTGCAGATCCGGTTTGATAACTCGGACTTTCCCAGCGCCATACCTCGCCGTCCCAAGCCACCTGGCCGCTTGGCAAATGACGCCAACTACTCCGGGCGGCAAGTCCTGCAAGCATTAAAAAAGACCCAGCCAGCCCAATACGCCAATTAAATTGCTGCATTGCGTTCCACCACAACAGCACATTAAAAAGACCCAAAAACCACAAACCTAGCAATAAGCCACCCAAAAAAGACGAACGTCCCAGCGGGTAAACAACCGGCGGGGCGTTATGGCGGTTCAAAAAAAGTAGCGGTTAATGCAAGCTGGTGCAGTAAATTCAAGACCCATTAAACCCGCTTAAATACCAACGACCCATTAGTGCCGCCAAAACCAAAATTGTTTTTGACTGCAAAGTCAATGGATGCATCACGCGCTGTGTTGGCGCAGAAGTCCAAATCACATTCTGGGTCTTGATTAAACATATTGATAGTGGGCGGAATTTTTTGGTGGTGTAAAGCCAATACAGTAAACACTGACTCGATACCGCCAGCGCCACCCAAAAGATGGCCAGTCATAGATTTTGTCGAGCTGATCACCATGCTTTTGGCATGGGCGCCAAAAGCAGCCTTGATGGCATTGGTCTCATTCAAGTCACCCAATGGCGTCGATGTTCCATGGGCGTTGAGATACTGCACCTGATCGGTGTTGACTCCAGCATTTTTCAAAGCCATGGCCATAGAACGGCGCGGTCCATCGACGTCAGGGGCAGTCATGTGATGAGCGTCTGCACTCATGCCGAATCCAACAAGTTCGGCATAAATCTTGGCACCCCGGGCTTTGGCATGCTCGTACTCTTCAAGAACGAGTACACCGCTTCCCTCGCCCAGCACGAAACCGTCACGATCTCTATCCCAGGGGCGCGATGCCGTTTTTGGGTCTTCATTTCGGGTAGACAGCGCTCGGGCGGCCGCAAAACCACCGACGCCCAAAGCAGAAACTGTGGCTTCTGAACCGCCGGCCACCATCACGTCGCAGTCGCCATATTCAATCATGCGCGCCGACAGACCGATTGCATGCAGGCCCGTCGTGCAAGCAGTGACCACGGCGATGTTGGGTCCCTTAAAACCGAACCTGATTGATACATGTCCCGAAATCATGTTGATGATCGTTGCGGGTACAAAAAAGGGAGAAATCCGGCGCGGGCCGCGATTCACCAGTTCACCGTGCATGTGCTCAATCAACGGCAAGCCGCCAATTCCAGAACCAATGTTGCATCCGATTCGAGTGGCAAGCTCATCGCCCAATGCATCGCCAGTAGGTAGACCACTGTCAGCCACCGCTTGACACGCTGCAGCCAAACCCAAATGAATGAAGCGGTCCATGTGTCGAGCTTCTTTTTCAGGAATGTAATCCCCAATGTTGAGTCCTTTCACTTCACCCGCAAATTTGCAGGCTAGGTTGCTCGCATCAAAATGAGTGATCAAGTCGATTCCGGGAGTTCCGGCAAGCACATTGGACCAAGATTCGGTCACAGTATTTCCCACCGGGCTGACGCAACCCAGACCTGTCACGACGACACGACGACGGCTCATTCAATAATCCTGAAAAAACCTGAAAAGTCAGCTGTAGACGATTCAGGTGATGATGGCTGGAGCGACAGTGCCTTAGACTTTGTGATGAGTGTTGGCGTAGTCAATCGCGTTTTGGACTGTGGTGATTTTCTCGGCGTCTTCGTCTGGAATTTCAATGCCAAATTCGTCTTCAAGTGCCATGACCAGCTCGACGGTGTCAAGAGAATCAGCACCAAGGTCAGCTACAAAAGCTTTTTCGCTGGTAACTTGGCCTTCTTCAACACCGAGTTGTTCGGCAATGATTTTCTTAACACGTGCTTCGATATCGCTCATAAATCCCTTTGAGGGTTGTAAATTAATCCGTGATTTTACTGCCTTAGGACTGCAATCCTAAGCACAGTGCCGGACGGATAAAAACCGGCTTCGATTTGCTATGTTTTGCTGCTCCACACCAATAAAACTGAAGTCAGTTCGGCGCTTGCCGCCACTTTGGCGTTGCTGTCACATGTACATTCCGCCATTGACATGAATTTCTTGGCCGGTGATGTAGGCCGCCTGTGGACTGGCTAAAAATGCAACCGCATGCGCGATGTCTTGTGGCTTGCCAAGGTGTCCAAGAGGAATCTGGCCCAGCAGTGCTTTTTGCTGCTCTTCAGGCAAGCGAGCAGTCATGTCAGTTTCAATAAAACCTGGTGCCACACAGTTCACTGTAATTCCGCGCGAACCGAGTTCGCGAGCCAGAGCACGCGTCATGCCGGCAACGCCAGCCTTGGCCGCCGCGTAGTTGGCCTGGCCAGCATTGCCAGAAGCACCAACCACTGAAGTGATATTGATAATCCGGCCATAACGCTGCTTCATCATGCACCGCATCACAGCCCGGCTCATTTGAAAGACAGCCTTCAGATTGGTGTCGAGAACTGCATCCCAATCGTCATCTTTGAGCCGCATTGCCAGCATGTCCCGAGTGATGCCGGCATTATTCACCAACACCTGCAGGCCGCCGTATTCGGCAATGATGCCAGTCACCGCAGCTTCGACAGCCGCCGAGTCATTGACATTCAACACCTGACCGAAACACGATGGATAGGGAGCCAGAGTACGGCTAATTTTTGCAGCGCCCTCGTCTGTTGTGGCTGTGCCTGTGACCTTTAAGCCTTTTTTTGCAAGCTCCAGTGCGATTGCTGCACCGATTCCACGTGAAGCACCGGTAACCAATGCCGACTGTCCGTCGAATTTTATGTCGCTCATGCCAGCAGTTCTTTCACAGAAGCCAAAGAAGCAGGATCAAGCAGAAAAGCACTGGTCAACTGCGGATCGATTCTTTTCACCATTCCGGTAAGAATTTTGCCAGGCCCGCACTCGACTAAATTTGTCAAGCCTTTCGACTTGATCAGTTGCACACACTCAACCCAACGCACCGCGCCAAAGGCCTGACGATAAAGTGCGGCTCGAATGCGCTCAGGATCGTCCTCGACAGCGGCATCGACATTGTTGATTATCGGAATCCTGGGTGAAGCAAATTGGGTAGCCAAGAGTCGTTCCCGCAACCTTTCGGCGGCTGGCTTCATCAAGCTGGAGTGAAATGGCGCAGAAACTGGCAGGGGCAAAGCTCGCTTGGCACCGCTCGCTTTCAGAATTTCGCACGCTTTGCTCACAGCTGCTTTGCTGCCTGCAATGACGGTTTGCATGGGTTCATTAAAATTAACTGCTTCCACAACTTCTGATGACTCAGGGCCAAACGCTTCAATAGTTTGCTGGCATCCTTCAATCACCTTGCTCGCTTCCATGCCCAAAATGGCAGCCATCGCACCATGGCCAACCGGCACAGCATCTTGCATGGCCTGTGCCCGAAAACGGACCAGTGGCGCTGCCTGCGACAGACTCAGCACGCCTGACGCCACCAGCGCAGCGTATTCACCCAGCGAATGGCCGGCCACCGCGCCCGGCGGCGTGCCAGTTTCAGCCATCCACACCCGATATGCGGCAACGCCAGCGACCAGCATGACCGGCTGAGTGTTTGTCGTAAGTGCCAGTGTTTCTTTGGAACTCTCTTTAATAAGCTGCCCAATGTCTTCACCAAGCGCGTCCGAAGCCTCGCAAAGGGTTTGCGTGACGGCAGGATGATCACCCCAAGCATCCAGCATCCCGACCGACTGGGAGCCCTGACCGGGAAAAACAAAGGCAAACGATTTCAAATCATGACTCCGGTGAGTGATCGCCTAAAAGAAAGCGAGTTGGTTATGAAAAGGCGTAAGCCGCCTGCAGCAGTCGTTGTTTGCACTGAGTCAAGCTTGCTATGACCGATGCGCCGCTGGACTGCGCCTGTATCGAGTAATTAGCGCTTGAGTGCCCGCCATGGTGCATTGGATCATGGCGCCAACAGCCAACCACGGATCGATCAGGTAATCCCAAAGATTTGTCGATTCCATCAGTTCCGCAACCCAGGCGAGTAACGCTAACCCGATCAGGGAAGGCACAAGCCATAACCCCTTGAATAAAAAAACCATCACCAATGCAAGCAATACGCCCAACAGGGAAAACGATCCCCAGCCCAGCCGATACGCATCCCAGTCGCCCCATCCAAGAGCTGTTGGATACAACAAACTTGCAGCAATAAAAACCACTGCATTCAAAGCATTTTTGTTGCCTCGCGCCAGCGGGGGCACTTTAAACAAGCGCTGACTTAGAACCAGACAAGCCAATGCAACCAGTGTCACGCTAAAGTCCGAAGTGATACCTCTGACGTAGGCCAGAAGCGGGAGGTTGGCCTGGCCTACTGGAAACCAAAGAAATACAAGACAGGCCAACATCCACCAGCCAGTCCAACGTGCCATGCCAACATACCCAGCGACCAGACGCAAACTGGTTGCGCACAGCACCAGGCCAATGCCCAGCAAAGCGACTAAATCAGTGAGCGGCAAAAGCTGCACGGCGTTCTGCTGGTAAGGCAGCATTCGGTTGAAGCATTTGTCCAGGATCAAGCCTTACATGCTTGATTCGACTTCGGTGCCATGTGTACACGAGATGCAAATAACCGTCCCGGCTTTGCAGCAAATAAGGATACGAAAACTCCTGCGAGCAGGTGTCAGCGGTACAAAGCTGGCGCTTAGAAATGTCTACATCAGCCCGAATTTGCACTTGACTGGCGCCACGCGCTGCAAGCTCGTCGGTCAGTAATTGTTCATAGCTGCTAACTGACAAGCGGGTCTTGACATCGTGAGTCAATTCCACTGTCCACGGCGTGACACCCTCGAAAGAGCCACCCTTAGCGGTTTTAAGAAGCGCCAGCGACTGACGATTTTCAGGATCGAGATTCAGGGCAAGCCATTGCTCACCTGCTGCAGTCACAACACCAGCCAGCGCTGAGTCTGGGTTCGGCCATGAGGAGGCGAGGGTTGATGACCAACTCGTGCCCGCATCGGTCGTTTCAGATGTCATCACAGCTGTACTGCGGCCTGACCGCATGTAGATTTGTGCCTGTTTTTCGTCGCGCACGAGGATGACGGGTTGCAAACTGGTTTGGCTGGCCGGAATCCGGCTTTTGTCGACGAGCTGTCCTTGTGTATTGATGTGCAAAATTTCGGCAAATTTGGTGATGAATTCATGGTAAACCGGCAAGCCGATCTGTCCGTTCTGGTGAAAAGACGGCGCACCTTTGGCAAGTGTGCTGATATTGAGAAATGGCGAGGTTACCAACCGCCGCAGGACACTCCAGGTGACGCCATCATCAGTTGAGCGAGCCCAACTGATGGAACTGCCTGCCCAACCACCCAGTGAGACATTGACCATCCAAAGCACTAGCGAATCGTCAGGCATGCGCGCAATGACCGGATTGCCAATTTTTTTGACATAGCGCCACAAATCGCGCTGAAGGCGCTCCCGATCAAACAGCGTTGTTTCCTGGCTCCAAAGAAGATTTTCAGGATTAAAAACTGCCGTTTTTATAGCCACATCCCCAGCCCCCTCGCGCGACCCCGCAAACCAAACGGCCCGCATGTGCCCATTGCGCAATTCTGCAAGTGAAGCTGCGTGAACAGCCTGACCAGGTTCAGAAGAAACAAATCGCGCATCAAAGTAAAAGCTGCCATCGGGCGACAGCTGCCGCAGATCGCTGGCCGCTAGTGGGCTGAGTGCCTGAAGAGGCTTTGACATTGACGACGAAGAAACAACTTGAGTCGACGGAGGTAAGAAATTCGAAGCGGGTAGGCGGGCAGAAATTTTCCAACTGGCGAGGCAAAAAATCACGACCAGCGATGTCACTGCCATTGGCTTTACCCAGCTTAAGCTCTTTAAAAAACTGAAATTCAAAAGATTTTCTGCCCGGTAGGCCTAAGTCGATCAATACGCCACAGTGCCATATCAATATTTAAGAAGCACCGCGCCCCAGGTAAATCCACCGCCTACCCCTTCTAACATCAGGACGTCACCCTTTTTGACTTTGCCGTTGCGCACGGCTTCGTCAAGCGCCAGTGGAATGGATGCAGCCGAGGTGTTGCCGTGCTGATCAACCGTAACGATCAATTTTTCTAACGGCAATTTCAACTTTTTGGCGGTGCTTCGCATGATGCGCAGGTTAGCCTGGTGGGGAATCAACCAATCAATATCGGCCTCAGTCAACGAAGCCTTTGCAAGCGTTGCGCGGGCTGCACTTTCCAACACGCCAACGGCGAGCTTGAACACCGCCTGCCCGTCCATGGTCAAAAGCGGGCTGCCCACCACCTGACCACCCGATACATGGCCAGGAACGCACAAAATACCAACATGCTGACCATCGGCGTGTAAGTCACTGGCCAAAATTCCAGGCTCTTGTGATGCTTCTAGAACCACTGCACCTGCGCCATCACCAAACAACACGCAGGTGGTCCGGTCAGAAAAATCAAGGATACGGGAAAACACTTCAGCGCCTATCACCAGCGCCCGGCTTGCTGCTCCACTTTTAATCATGGCATCCGCAACGGTCAAGGCATACACAAATCCGCTGCATACAGCTTGCAGGTCAAAAGCTGGACAGCCAGCAATTCCCAGTTTGTGCTGCACGATACAAGCCACCGATGGAAACACCATGTCTGGGGTTGAAGTGGCTACGATAATAAGGTCGATGTCGGCAGCTTGCAGTCCGGCGGATTCGATTGCGCGCTTAGCCGCTTCAACGCCCAGATCGCTGCTGGTCACGTCAAACGCTGCGAAGTGTCGCGCTTTAATCCCAGTACGCGCCACGATCCATTCGTCCGAAGTGTCTATGCCTTTAGCGGCCAGTTGAGCGGCAAGTTGGGTGTTGGTTAGCCGGTTTGGCGGCAAATAACTGCCGGTGCCGGTAATGCGCGAGTAGCAAGTCATTGTTGGTCAATGCACTGATGTTGAGACCGTTGATTCAACCGGCTTGCAAGATACTGCAAGAGTATCTTCGTTGGCAAATACAGTCCTCGCAGCCACCAGCAATGGCGCCGCATGGGCAATACGTTCACGAACTCGCTCCAACAAATTATTTCGTGCCGCATCGTAAGCCCGCGTCAAAGCCTGCTCAAAAGCAAAAACATCGGCTGAGCCATGACTTTTAAACACCAGTCCGCGCAGGCCAAGCAATGCAGCGCCGTTGTAGCGCCTGTGATCAAACCTCTTTTTAAAGGCAGAAAGTACCGGAAAAGCAACTACAGCGGCCATTTTGGTCAATATATTTCGCGAGAACTCAGCCTTGATGTAGTCGCCAATCATGTGGGCTAGACCTTCGCTGCTTTTAAGCGCCACATTGCCCACAAAGCCATCACACACCACCAGGTCAGTGGTGCCCTTGAAAATGTCATTGCCTTCAACATTTCCATAAAAATTGATGTCACCCGAGTCAGAAGCAGCTCTTAACAACTTGCCGGCTTTTTTGATCATCTCGCCGCCTTTGATTGCTTCTTCACCAATATTCAACAGGCCGACAGTTGGTGAAGGAATTTCAGTAATGGCTGCTACCAATGCCGAACCCATGACAGCAAACTGCAGCAGATGCTCCTCGGTACAGTCCACATTAGCACCGAGGTCAAGCATGGTCGTCGCTTTTCCAGCGGCATTGGGCAGTTGGGAAGCAATTGCTGGCCGGTCAATACCATCCAGGG
>Ga0326734_1000309_pt1 | contig 13763 bp, 6 predicted proteins | sample 15_GP2_1315_FD_207944 | JGI IMG/M metagenome (GOLD analysis project Ga0326734, IMG submission 207944) | Glacier ice microbial communities from Ngari, Tibet, China - 15_GP2_131.5 | ecosystem: Environmental > Aquatic > Freshwater > Ice > Glacier | place: China: Ngari, Tibet | collected 2018-07-18 | reverse complement strand
TCGAGAAGGCTGGGCTGCTCGAAATCATCGAGATCGAATTCGACGGCAAGACTTATAATCAGGCGAAGCTGTTTCCGGACGCCAGCATGGCCGACATGGTGACGGCGCTGACCTCGTTCCCGAATGCTATCGAGTCCGCTGTGCTGACCGACAGCCAGGATATCCATCTCATTGGTTCACCCGCCAAAAAGATCCCGACGACGCAGCTGCGGAACAAGCTGGCGAAGCTGACCAAGCAGCAGCGTGCCGTGATCAAATCGGTGCAGAAGATCCCGTTCAACCTGAACATGCCGATGGTCACCATGATGGGTGCCCTCGGCAAGGATGCGATCATCGAGTTGTTCGGCCATGGCGACCTGTCGAAGCGTAAGCTCAACAAGAAGCACATGAGTTCGCTGAAGAGCGTCAACGACTCTCTTGCCAATGCCCTGCTGTCGGTGGGCGGGCTCATCTCGCAGGTCCAGGCTCAGGCCGAAATCGATGGCACGGCCGCCGACCGGGTGAATATTTTCTACGATTATGCGTTCACTCGGGTGAACCGCTTGCAGATGCTGGGCGCTTATAATCCTCAGTCGAACAAGCTGGTTCGTGAGATGGTGCTGCCTACCCGGTCGACGCTCGATCTCAGCAACGAGAACAGCGACGCCAGCGGATTATTCTGGCTGGGTGTCGCTCAGGCATGGGGCGTAAAGGTCCACAAGCAAGCCCGTGCAACGTCAGTGGCCAAGGCTCAGGCCATGGCTGCGACCGAATATGCCGGCACTCTCGAGATGGTGCGTGAGTGGCTCGGCGACGGCAACCTCGAGAATGCCAGCGAGCTTACCGCGGAGCAGATCGCGATCATCAAGAAGGAGCTGTCACCAAAGGGTGAGCCGATCGCTCCGGCCGCATTCCATGCAGTGATGGAGCTGGCTCGTCTTCAGAACGCAGCTCCCGCGGACCGTGCAGCTTTCGAAACGTCGCTGTACGTCGAAGCCGACGGCGTGACCGATGGTCCGATCAACGCCCTGGTCCATCTGGCTCGCGGTGCCTTCACCTCGGACTGGATCAAGAACGTCGCCAAGGGTGGATTGTTCTTCGGAACCAACGCGATGACGGTCAACGCCTGGCCCGACAAGGCGGATCTTTACGAGGTCACCAAAGACCGCCTCAGCAACATGCTGGCGGGGTTCAAGGAGACCGTGCGTCAGTCGGGGGATACGTCGCAGCTGTCGTCGATCAACAGCATGGAGCGCCTGATGCTTCGGCTGCTGCCGGGTATGTCGCTCGACGACGAAGGCAATATCAAGCTCGATCGCGGCATCACCAAGAACCCGCTGACGGTCACCATCTACGGTGCGGGCAAGTCGGGTGTGTCGAACAAGATCGCTGGTACGATGACCGATCAGCTTTACAAGATCATGTCGGCGATCGCTGATGGTCAGGGCGACTCGATATTCAAGGATACTGCTGATTATAAGCAGTTTATTGCTGACTTTAAGTCGCTGACCGGTCAGGATGTCTCGGCCGACTTCGAGAACGTGCGTATCAGCCGCGAGAGTTTCGCCAATCTCAGCGCCACGCTGGATGCGTTGTTCGTCACGCCGATGCAGGAAGCCATCGAGAGCACGATCGGTGAGACGCTCTCGGCCCGGACGGCTCTGCGTAAGGCGATCCAGGTCCAGTCGATCATCATGCAGGCGGCATTCCAGACCGAGATGGCCAAGGCGCTTGCCGTCAAGAAGGAGACCGCTGCCCAGACCGGCTGGCGCTCGGGTGATTTCCTGAGCCAGGATGATCTCGACGGGATCTATGAAAAGCTCATGGAAATGAATCCCGTGATCTCGACAGGCACCCAGAATATTTACATGGGTGGGTCCGAGCGGGTGACCAGCAAGAAGTCGCGGTTCAGCCGTTCGCTCAGCGATAAGCTGGAGCTGCCGGCGTTCGTTTATGGTCCCGAAGATGCAGGCGTGTCGGGTATTCCGGGTACGATTATCTCGGTCGGCGACGGTCAGATGGTGCAGAACATCATCACCGGCAAGAACGCTCCCAAGGCCGCGGTATACGTCTTCGACGGTGTTAACCTCGGGCTCTCGACGCTGGAAGCTGACAGCGAAGGCATCAACGGTGCGGTCCACAGCGGCTGGATGGAAAACCCGATCCAAGCCGTGGCAGCATCGTTCAATGCGTTCATGGATGCGGCCAACCTCGAAAGCGTTCCCGCCGACCAGATGAAGCTGCTGGTTCGGGCACTCAGCGAGCGTGGTGGTCCCAAGATCTCGTCAGCAGCTGACGTTGCTGCTGCGATCAAGCTGGTGCGTGCCGACCTGAACCAGATGAACCTGGAGATTCAGGCACGAAAGAACGTGCTCGCTCGAGTGGCAATGAGTGTCGATCACATGGCCAGCGCCGAGGCTTCGTTTGCAAGCCCCGGTGTTGACCTCGACGGCATGAGTTTCGAAGAGCAGGCGACTGTCCTCAACCGGATGTTTGCCGAGGAATATCTCCAGCTCACGCAGGGTCAGGTTCCGGTTATCGAGACCGAAGCCAAGCCGGCATCCACGGATATTGCCGCACAGGTCGACAGCATTGGCATCAAGAACGAAGCCACCGGTGTCCGGATCATCAGCAATAGCGATCTGCTGGGTATTGCCGGCGAGTTGAATATCCCGGGCAACCAAAAGAATATTCTGGGGCCGCTGCTGGCAGCATTGGTCGATCGGAATGTTTCGGTGATCCACGGCACCCGCGAGCAGATTGAAGCTTTTGCTTCGGCCCGCGGCGAGACGAATATCCGGAGCATCGACGCGATGACCAAGGGGTTCTTCTCGTCTGGATCCAACACGGTCTATCTGATTTCGCCGAGTTCGGAGACGCTGGTTCACGAGCTGATCCACGCCGCGACCTATAATCAGGTGGCGACCTATTTCAGCAACCCAAGCAAGCTGACGTCGGAGCAGACCGGAGCGGTCAAGCGCCTCGATGCGCTCTATACCGAGTGGGCCAACACCGAGGAGGGCAGTGCCGCTTTCCAGGACAATGTGGAAGGCAACAGCTGGGCGTCCTACGTCAGTGCTGTCAATGCTGCGGCCGCACAGGAGAACGCTGGTAATCGGGCCGGTGCGATCAGCGAGATGATGGCGTGGGTGCTAGCCAACCAGGGGCTGGCCCGTGCTGCCCGCCAGACGACCGTCAAGAGCAAGCTCGCACGGATCGTGGGCGATGCCCTCGAAAGTCTGAAGACGCTGCTGTGGGGTGCCAGGAAGGCTCCGTCGGTGGGTGAGGATTTCTACTCGAACCTGCGTTTCAACACCGAGGTGCTGCTTCGCACGAACCAGGGTATCAATTCGCGTGAGGCGATCCTGTTTCAGTCGGAAGCTTTCGGCACCGACGGACGTCTGACCGAGCTGATGATGGGCTTCCATGATCGGATCATGAAGTCGGCAGCCGTCCTGAATAGCCAGGCCGATCGTCTTGCAGCCCCACAAAAGCAGCTGCTGGCAGCGACCCAAGCCGAAGCGGTGAGCAACAGCTTTCAGGCTCATGGTTTTCCGATGACGCCGCAGCAGAAGGCCGCCTTCGAGACGATGCTGACCGCGTTCATGACCGAGACCGAGCTGGACCCGAATGCTCTGGTGCGGATCGAAGTGATGTACGAGCACGTCACGAACAATCTCAAGGCGAGCGACTTCCGGACCAATCCCGATGTCGTGGATCCCGCCGACGAGTTTCAGGCCAACGAAAAATATAACAGCCTGATGGGCAATTTCGTCACCGAGTTCGACGAGCAGGGGCGCTCGAGCTTGCTGCCGGCGTTCATGGCACTGGCGAATATCGACGACAATTTCCGGAATATTCTGTCGAATATGCCGCTGCCGAAAAGCGATCTCGTCACCGGTGACGCCGCCAAGACCTTTGATGGGCGTCTGACCAACATGGCCAGTGCGACGATCGATAATCTGACCAGGCTCCTGTCGTCGGAAGGCAAGCAGGATAATGTCGCCGGGGCGATCAACCGTCTGACGGATCAGATCGGCCGCATCGGTGAGTGGCGCCAGTCATATGTCGACCGTGCCGAGGAAATCATGCGTCCAACCGGGCGCCTGGTCGATATGATTGATGACGCCCTCACCAACGGTATGCAGACCGGCAGCCGCAAGATTATTGACACGGCGAAAAATCTGAAAGCCAAGACCAATAATAAGTATGCGAAAATGGGTCTGGATTTCGTTCAAGTCACCGCGTCGATGGTGAATAACGACGATGCCGGTGTCGCAGCCAAAGGTGTCATCAAGGCGATCGAGAATATCGACGGCTGGAAATCTTTCCGTGAGCTGGTCGCCGAAATTATCGGTCGGACCGACGCCAACGCCAGCGTTTACGACATGATCAAAGAGGTGCGGTCGTCGATCAAGGCGCTGCGTCAGCAGTTCCGCGAGAAGCTGCCCAAGATCATTGCCGAGAAGTTCACCCGGAAGCTGACCGACGACGAGTGGACCCACCTGTTCAAGGGGTTGGGCCAGACCGACCTGGCGGTATTGCTCAATGGCTTCACCATGGATCAAGTCACGGAGATGCTGACCAAGCCGAACGCCGTGCTAGCCAACGTCCGGGCGATCGAGGCTCGCCTCAAGAAAGCCTATGGCTCGGACTGGGCGACTGTCGAGCGCAAGGGGCGTGAGCTCGCCGAGTTCATGAACACGAAGAAGGTCCCGGAGAACCTGCTTCGCAACGCCTGGGTGATCGCTAACCGTCGGGGCGAAATCCGTCAGGGACTGTCGAAGCTGGTGGTTACCGACGCCATGGTTTCGGACATCGATCAGTTGGTGTCGCTGTACGCGCTCCAGACGCTGGGTGCCGATACGACTGCGGCTCTGAGCGATCTTGCCACCACCCAGAAGGCCGGCTTGAGCTTCGCCCTGTCATATCTGGTTGGCCAGCGTGCCGACGAGCAAAGCAAGGCTGCCTCGGGGAAGGCACGGGATAATCATTATAAGGGATTTATTCCGTCGCCACCGAACAGCAGCCGGACTTTGGTAATTGCTACTGACGCCCCTGCTTACACAAAGGGTGGTGTATTGATAAGTGAGCAACATGGGGACAATTTAATTCAACGAGGCTTTGTCCGAGTTGCTGACTACGAGACTTCGGTGAACGAGCGTTTTGCCGACAAGCGAGGATATTACTACGCACCCCTAGCTACGAAATCGGCGTTCCACGAGGGCGTTATGCAGACGGTTCGAAATACCGCATCGGGTGTCGATCCTGTGACAGGTTTTTCGATAGATTATATGACGGCCGGCCGCATCGAGAACGAAGCCAGCGTCAAGCGGATTATTGCACTGCGGTCCAAGGGTATGACCGGAGGCCAGCCGTTGATGCCGATCTACGACGGCGACACCATCGTGGCGTTCGAACGCAGTGTGGATCCCATGCAGGAGCTGCGCCTCGAGCGGAACACCAACCTGTCGACGGTGCTCGGTATCTGGCGTGGACGTCAGGTCGAGGAGAGCATGGCTGTCGAGGTCAATCGCATGCTGCTTGCCAATCTTCACGACGCCTGGGTTGCTGCTCAGAACGACGGTGACACCGGCGCCTTCATCAACGTGATGGACGCCGATACACTGAAGGCAGACCCGGTGCTGGCCGATGCCATGAAGCTGATGCCGACGGATATGCGTGACGAAGCGCGTGAATTGTTTGGTGACGGGCTCTGGGTTCGCAAGAGCATGGTGAACAACACCGTCGGCTATCGTGCAGCGTCGCTGGGCGATGCCTGGACTGGAACCACGCGCTGGGATGAAAGCACCCAAAAAGCCACCCGGGCTGTGCTGACCAAGGTCTTCGGGCTCGATGCCTATAAGCACCTGGTTCGGGCCGAGCGGATGGTGATGAACGTGGTTTCGGACGCCAAGGTCACGATCGTCGTGAAGTCCGTCATCGTGCCGATGGCAAACCTCGTTTCGAATATCGGGCAGTTGATGGTTCGTGGTGTGCCGATTGCACATATTCTCGGTAATATCCCCAAGAAGACCGCGGAGATCGATTTCTACGTCAAGGGCCGCATCAAGAAGATTGCCCTCGAGGCGGAAGTCCGTGCAGCGGCCGGGGATGTTGTGGTGATCCGCAAGCTCAGCGCCAAGATCCAGGTGATCGACGACAGCTTCAAGCGCCTCAGCATCATGCCTTTGCTGGTAGCCGGTGAGTTTGCGGCAATCTCGGATGTCGGTATCGGTCAGGAGGAGATCAATCTCGTTGAGGGCCGGCTGATGGATTACGTCGAGAAGCTGGTCTCGAAGCTGCCACCGGAGGTCAAGACGCTCGGTCGCTATGCGATCGTCGGCAAGGACACCGCGTTGTTCCAGGGTCTCCAGCGAGCCATGGAATACGGTGATTTCCTGGGCAAGGCTATCTTGTACGACGATCTCACCAAGCGTCAGGGCAAGAGCTCGGCTGAGGCGTTGGCTGCAATCACCGAGGAATTCGTCAACTACGATTATCTGCCCGGCCGAACCCGCACCTATGCCGATAATATCGGGCTGATGTGGTTCTGGACGTTCAAGCTGCGCTCAGCAAAAGTGGCGATGTCGATGATCCGGAATAACCCGTTCCGGTCATTGTTGATGGGGTTTGTGCCCACGCCTGATTTGCTGGGAACCATCGGTAATCCGATCAGCGACAACTTCGTGACGATCGGGCTCGACGGTGCAGCGGACAGCTCGCTGGGTTGGGGTATGGGTTTCAACGCCCACAATCTCAATCCATGGGTCAATCTAGCGACGTGAGTGTGGAATAAATAAAAAGACGCCCCGGGGACACAACTACCCGGGGCGTCTCATTTACCGCCTGATGATGGCTCGGCTTTCGTCGGGATATGACGTTAGCCGTGCCTTTCAAGGCGGCTTTTTTGGTTTTACTGGCGGAGGGTCAGGCCCGGATCTGATCAGTGCGCGCATCAGGAAGAATATTACCGCACCGGCTGCCACGTATGGTGCCAACAAAGTAATTCCCGCCGTAATAATCATCACGGCGGGAATGCACAGGATCAGTAGGACAATTATTTTGCCCGGTCGCATCAGCTACGGCTGGAGTTGATAGCCTTCAGATTGGCGAACAGCGACTTCGAAACCTTGGGGGGTTCGTCGTTGATGATCGCGTCCGCCTCGGCAGTCAGCGCGGTTGCTGCTTCGAGGTTGGCATCCGGCTCCAACTCCGACACATGCAGCGGTGCTGCTTCGACTGCCGGCTGACGTTGGACCGAAGCGAACAGGCTCCGCTTGATCGGAACCACCGTGGTCGCGGCGACCTCGGCGGTCACCGTCTGCGTCTGCGTCACAGCTTCCTCAACACGCTCTTCGCCGGTCGAGATCGCCATCGTTTCGCCCGGTTCGGCGACAGTCTCGACAGCAGGCTCAGGAGCGTCTTCAACCTTCGGGGCGCCCGTCGGGTTCAACAGCCGTGCAAACGGGCTGACGCGAGCCACAGGGCCGGCCTCGGTCACAGTCTCGGTCACACTGTCAATGACAACCGTGCTGCCTTCCATGTGAGCCTCGGTGGTGACCGAGACGTCGCTGCTGTTTGCAGGATCAACGCCGTCGACGGCAGCTTCGTTCACCTTGGGCTTGTTGCGTGAGCCGGGGGGACGACCACGGCCGCGGACGATTCCTTCCTGACGCTGGGCCTCGGCGGCGATAGCCTGATCGCTGGCCGAGATCTCAGCGCCACCAACAGTATGGCTTTCTGCGGTAGTAGCCGAAGTGCTGAACGGAGCCACGATCATGCTTGCCGACGGACGGCTGATGACGGTACGCCCGGGGAGACCCACGTTGATTGTGGGACGTACATCGAGAATATCAATTTCGACAGTCGCCTGGAGATTATCGATCGGATAATCGAGGCTGTCATCGTCGAACTTGATGTCGAACGTGGAACCAGAGCTGATGAGTGTATGGCCGAGGATCTGATCGCGGATTGCCCGACTGATTTCGTTGGCGGTGAAAATGACACGCACTGTGGGTTCCTTGCTTGAAACGGGGTTGATGAGGGGAGGGGCGAAAAAATATTAGCTCAAGGCTTCGATTATTACATCCACCCGAGGATTTATTCGGTCTATTTCACCGAAACCATAGGCTGTGGCAACCAAAAACTTATAATTATCATCGGGGAGCTTTCCCGCGGAAACTAGGACATCGGAAAAAAACTTGTCGACGATCGAGCAGACGTTTGCCACGTCGCATTCGGCCGCCGTGCCAGGATACAGGATGTAGCTGATCCGGGCCTTGGTGATGTACGGGATACCGATCAGCAGAGGATGCACGATAGCTGCGAACTTGATCTTGGCCTTGGCCAGGGTCTGGTGATGGGTGTTTCGGTATTGGTTCAGGTTGAGGCTCCAGCGTTTATGCTTGCTCACCTGGACCGTAATCGGGACGCTAACTTCCCACACAATAATGGCCCTCAACGTTTGATTTGATCGCGGCTGAGGGCCATCCATTGCAGGTTATCTTTGGGGAAGCAATTACTTCGCGCCAAAGAGGCTCTTACGAGCGGGAGCACCGGCGCCGGCACCTGCCTGCGGCGGACCAGCGTTCGAGCCACCTGGACGGCCAGCGACGCCGCCCGACCGGGTGTTGTCGTTCTTCGACGACTTGTCGTTGACCTTGCCCTTGTTGCGCTCGATCCAGGCGTCGTGGAACGCCGAGGTCTTCTCGCCGTTCATCGCCTCGGAGACCGTCAACTTCGAGTCGGTGTCGAACACCTTATCGATGTTGTTGACCTCCTTGGTGTCGCCGGTCGGCTGGTACTCGCCGTTGCCGTCCTTCTTGGTCTTGTCCTCGATGGTCTTCTTGATGGCCAGCGTGATCGACTGACCGAGGATCTCGACGGCCATCGGGACCGACTTCGGCATTTCCTTGCCGGCGTCGTGATCATAGACGTTGATCACCTTGTCTTCGAACTGGAGCTCCTCGAGCGGCTTGCCGAGGGTGCAGAGCACGATGTCGTTGATCGTCTTAAAACCCGGAAGCATATGCTTCTTGGTCTTGTCGGTCTTGTCGAGGTAGAAATTCTCGCCTGCCCGGTTGGTGATGTAAACGGTTTCGGAGAATTCCTTACCGCCGTCGAGACCGACCACCACCGTCAGGCTCGAAGCACCACCGCTGGACTTGCCAGCATAGAACGCCTTCAGCGGGCCGGTATAGACGTTGGCTTCGATCGCACCGAAGCCGCCGAGCCGATCGCCACCGTCTTCGATGCCGTCGGTTTTCATGTTTGCGAAAAGAGTCGCCATGTGATTTTCTTTCTTTTTTTCTCGTAGTTTGGTTATTCTGCGGGGCTGAGCTTGTAAGGCTCGGCCGCAGACGCCCTCAAAACTTGCGCCGGTTTTATCCGTAGAAGGCCTTGAGGTGGTCCAGCAGCAGCTGGGCATCGTTATCCATGAAGGTTTGCTCCCGAGAAAAGAGTCCCATGGGGGAACGAATTCGTTCTCCGGTCGTGGTCTTGGTCGGCCGGGTCTGGAAGACGTGCTTGTAGCCAAGCATTTCGTCGTCTTCGGTGATGATGAGCATCGGGTTGGCGTAAGGAGCCAGATCCTTCAGCGTGAGCTTCTTGGTGGCGACGACGGTCGAGAAATATGCCTCGACACCGTTGTTCTTCAGTGAGCCCTTGATGGGCACCGCGGTTTCCATCTCCATGGCCTGCTCGTTGAGCTTGTCGAGCGTATGGGCCGTGATGATGACCGGATGCTGGTAGGCCGGCACCTTGGCTTGCATAAGCGTCTTGAAGAATTGGGCAAAGTCGCCCCAGGCTTTCTGGCCGTCCTTGGCGCCGGTGACGTAGATGCTTTCAAACATATCCATCAGGAATGTCAGGCTGTCGACGATCAGGCCTTCCGAGTTCTGGGCGGGATCCATGAAATGATCGAACGCCTCCCAGACTTCGTAGGGATCGGTGATCCGGAACGACTGGAATTTATTCTGGAACGGGGCACGCTTGCCGGCTTCGGTGATCAGGTAGCCCCAGTTGGCCTGGTTGCGGATATTGCGGAGGGCAGCGGATTTGCCGGTGCCGGATTTACCGGAAATCAGCACGAGCTGATTGTTGGTCTCGGGGGTGTCGCTCATGATGTCTCCTGGTGGGATGAGAGTTTGGAACCAAAGAAAGGAATCCTGGTCCGACTCGAGATCCACACCCTGCCACCCTACCGGGAGACACACAACTCAAGATGAGTTAGCGGAGCATATTTATTTTATGCCCCGATCAAGGTTCGAACCGCTTGGCCACGGTCTGCATGATCGTGGTCGAAATCTCCCGATCGGTGAGGGGGTTCGACAGCTTGGCATTGAAGCCACGCACCGATTTTTCGACTTCCAGCAGAGTAACTCCGCTGTCGACGATCGCCAGTGCGAACTTGATCATGTGGTTGTTGCGGTTGCCGGTGGCGATGCGCTGGGCAAACCACCGCTCCATATTGTCGAGCGACTCCAGGGCCTGGTGCTGGCTCCGGTATTCCTCGTTGCGCTTGGTCTTCGGGATGAACGGCCGGATGTCGATCATCTCGCCGTCGAGGTTATAGACGTACTCGCCGTTCTCGTAGGCTTCCCACTTCTTGGATCGCTGGTTCGAAGCTTCGTCGACCTTGAAGGGCAGCCACGCCATGAAACAGTTCATGAATTCCTTATATTCTTCGGAATCCAGCTCCAGATAATAGTTCATCGGGAGCACGAGACGGAACCGGTGCTCCGCCTCGGTGTGCCGTTTCGTGGTGTACGTCAGGAATTTATATTCCTTCAGTAGTTCGTGGACCGTGGTAATCGGCACGCCGCCATCGACGTCGATGACGATCAGATTGAAGCCGGCCAGGACGTTCTCTTCGGCCCGGTGACCCATCTTGAGGTGATGGTTCGTCCAGTGCATTTCCGGGGCTTGTGTGAGCAGGTGAATCTGGTCGAAAGGCACCTCCTCGTTGAGGTAGTTGTAGGCCCAGTGCTCGCTGTAGGAGAGCCGGATCTTTTCGAGGTTGGTCTCCGCCAGCGTCTCACCCTTGAACAGCTCGATGCCGTCAGCGAAAGTCTTTTTGATGATGATGTTGTTCTTGTACCCGTGGGCGATCGCCAGGTTCATCATCTCGTTGCGGGCACCCTGGCCGGCCTTGTAGAAGGGCAGGGCTTCGTGAAGATCAGCGTGGGTGACTTCCTCACCGACGTTGGCAATGTATTTGGCCAGCTTCACATAGGCCTTCTCGCGGCTCAGGATGACCCTGAAGGCTTCGCCCGACTCCTCGATCAGCTTGATCGCCGACAGCAGGTGACCCATCTCGAGCTCGTTGCTCTCGTCGACGAAGGCATAGGCGCCGGCCAGCTTAAGCGCCTTGAAATAACGGTGGCTGAGTTCGGCCTTGCGGATCTCTTCGTGCTCGGGAAGTGCCTCAGCCAAACGCTCGCAGTCGTGCTTATATTCGAGCAACTCCACCGCCACGTCGTCTTCGACGATTATCTTCCAGTCGTACATCGCCGGGTCGGCGAGCTTGTGGAAGTGCGTCGCCCATTTGTTGATGGTGGCGACGTTGGTTGGCTGGGTCAGCTTGGTGAATACCTCGAGCGCGGTCATCGTCTCGTAGGCCTTGCGATGCACATGGCCGAACCCGAAGATGCAGCGTCGAGCGTAGCCGACGTCGAGGAAGGAGTAGAATTCGCTCTCGGTCGGGCCGCCGTCGAACAGCTTGGACGGCGTACCGAACAGCAGCATGTTGGCTGGCGTCTTGCCGTCCAGTTCCTCGCCGCGGATATTGTCGGCAGTGTTTTTGGTCAGCTTCTGCTTGACGATACCCTGGTCGTAAAGCTCGAGGAACAGCGTCAGGACTTCGAGATTGCCGAGCAGGTTGGATCCGATCTCGTCGACCTGGAAATTCAGCGCCCCGGAGTTCGCCAGCAGCAGCTTCTGCCGCATATCCTTGACGGCCGGCGACGTGCCGCTGTCGAACGTGAACAGGAACGGCCCCTTGCGGTGGAACTCGGCGACAGCCTTGTCATATTCCTCCTGGGCGTCCTTGCCCGACCGAGCTGCCCGGTCGTTGGCGATGTGCCAGAGGTTGGTCTCGGCGATGACCGGGAACGTGTCTTCCATGAAACGACGCTTGAAGCCTTTCATGAATTCGGTCTCGACGATGCCGACCGAGTGACCCTTACCGAAGCCCGACGTGGCCAGCGCCAGGGCATAGATGTTTACCGGGATCTCGCCGCGGTCTCTGGTGACGATCGTCGCCCGCATTGACGACGCCATCTTGCCCAGGAAGTAAGCGATCTCGGCGCTGAAGAAGCTTCGATCATTATTTTGCGTCTTGGCGCAGAGGACATCGACCATCTCGGTAAGCACCGGATGATGGGCAATATTAGTTAAGTCCAACATTTTCTGACCCCGTAAATAAACTGATTAAAAGACTGTCGAGAGCACGTCGGTGACGTCGACAGGACCACCTTCGGAAAGGTACTGGTCTTTTTGTTTGCAGACATCGAAGGCGGCACAATATGGGCAGGCTTTGACTTCGCCTGGCTTGATGATGATCGCGCCCTTGCCGCCTTTTTCAGCCATGAATTTGCGCGCTTCAACCGGATCGGTGAAGTTTCGCGTCGAGCGGCTGCCAGGAATATTGGCTTTCGCTGGATCCGAATAATATTTGTAGCTTGGATCAGAGCGCCACAGCTCTTCGTCGTTGCACTCGGGCATAACGGACTCGGGGCTGTCCGTATGACGAATGACCGCGGTGAGCTTTTCCCGAACAAAGCGTTCGGTGTCAGCCAACGATAGCAGTTTGAGCTCTTTTTTCTCGACGCGCTGCTGGGGATATTTGGGATTGGATCGCGCCTGCGCCTTGGCCCAGTCGGTGAAGACGTAGTTGATCTGGCCGTAGTCTTCCTTGATGCGGCGGAGATCGCGGCCGGCGTCGAGCCAACGGTACAGGCTGAGCTGCAACCGGTGATCGTCGTCGCGTGTGCCGAAGAGCCAGCTGTAAGCCGAGCTGGTCTTGTTGTCGTTGACGATGCCGTCGAACACGGCGTCGAATTTGCCGCCGATGGTGTAGGAGACGCCGCCGATCTCGATGGTGCGAAAGCACCGCTGCTCGAGATAGATAGGGATGATGTCGTTGCTTGCTCGCACCGTCTCGTCGGTCGGGTTGATGGCGATGCGGTCGATGGCGTCCTGGGGGTAACCCAACAGCCTCATCGACTTGGCATAACCGATCGTCCAGGCCTTCTCGATCGAGTCATGGATCGACTGACCGAGCTTCCGGGCGATAAAGCCTTCGACATCATCGGTACGGTTCTGGGGCGGTATCCGCTTTGGCAGGACAATTTGCTTCAACGGCTTCATCAGCGTCGTCACCGAAATATAATTCGGCGTGCTGATGTAGTCGTACTCGTCATGGAGAAGCCAAACGGCGAGCGGCAGACTGATGCCGGTATTATTGGTGACCTTCATAACATTCTCCATGACAACAGACACGAAAAAACCCCTGGAATATTATCCCAGGGGTTATCTTCGTACTGATCGTTAGTTAGTTGATGGCGGCTGACTCACCCATCAGGGCCGAATATGCTGCCATATCGACGAAATCGTCTTCCTTGAACTTGCCGCGTTGGCCGCGGACCATTTTCAGGATGACCATGAAAGCCCAGCCTTCGGTCTCGGTCAGCTTGTGCCCGGAGAAAGCGTTGAAGGTTTTCACGATGGCACCCATCGCGCGTTCCTGGACAACATCACGATCGGCGGCACGCTGGCCGAGC
>Ga0326734_1000308_pt1 | contig 13808 bp, 15 predicted proteins | sample 15_GP2_1315_FD_207944 | JGI IMG/M metagenome (GOLD analysis project Ga0326734, IMG submission 207944) | Glacier ice microbial communities from Ngari, Tibet, China - 15_GP2_131.5 | ecosystem: Environmental > Aquatic > Freshwater > Ice > Glacier | place: China: Ngari, Tibet | collected 2018-07-18 | reverse complement strand
ATGGGCGCCGGCGCTGACGCAAACAAAGCCGCATGGCACTGCTCGCTTTGAACCAGCGACTGTTCGGCAAGCTTGCGCCCGGTGATGTCCCGCACGATGGCCGTGAACAGACTGCCGCCGGGGGCTTTTACCTGCGAAAGGGAAACATCCATTGGAAACTCTTCCCCATTGGCGCGCAGCCCAAGAATCATGAGGGTGGAACTTGCAGTCCTTAGAGCGATTGACGCTGCCTTGCCGAAAAGGTCAAGGAAGCCGGAATATTCATGGCGAAAGGGCTCGGGAACCAGCTTGTTAAACGGTTGACGCATCACCTCCTGGCGTGGCCAGCCAAACATTTTTTCAGCCGCCTGGTTGAAAAGAACAATTTCCTGCCGATGGTCCATCGTGATGATGGCATCCATGGCCGACTCCAGCACACTGGCCAGGAGCGAGGCGGTGATGGACAACTCAGGTTCAACTTCAGGCTTCATGGCGCGGTACGGCCAAGTGGCCAGCTGTTATTGGACTTTCTGGTTGAAAACCATCTTGAATTTTTGTTGTCACTGCAAAGGTCTTGCATCAACTTGACAAAATTGCCATAAATTTTGCAGTATTGAATAAACATTTTCTAAAATCTATAAATAGTAAAAAATAGTTTTTATATTTTTGACAAATTCTACGTGACCATTTGAGATTTTTAAATCGGGTTTCTTACAGATGTATAAGGCAACTTGCACTGCCAAACAGGCAAAACGGGTTTTATGATGCTGATCAGCCATGCGGCTGCCGACCCTGCAAGCGGGCAGTAGAACGCCTTTGACAACCTGACCTGGAAGCCCCATGGCTGACATCCATATTGACCGTGAACACGCCCTGGGCCTGCCTGCGGCGCGCCAGATCGCCGCCCAATGGGCCCAACAAGCCGAAACGCAATTTGGCTTGGAATGCAACTATCAGGAAGGTGCAGCGGCCGACGTCCTCAGCTTCAGCCGAAACGGCATTCAAGGCACGCTGAGGGTGACAAAAGATGGGTTTGAACTGGCGGCGAAGCTTGGTTTTTTGTTCGCCGCTTTCAAGGAAAAAATAGAAGACAAAATTGTCAATAACCTGGATGCACTGATCGCCAGCAAGCCGGCCGCCAAGCGCGCAGGCAGCGGCGACAAGACGGCCTGAGCAGGCAAAGTTCTACAGCATGACTTACAACCTTGCCCGGTTTGACCTGGTGTCGATCCGCCTGGCTGTGGACTGCGCCCAGACGGGCAGCCTGACGGCAGCCGCCCGGTCATCGCACCTGGCGCTGGCAGCGGCAAGCCGACGTCTGCGTGAACTGGAAAACGCGCTGGGCGAAGCGCTTTTCGAGCGCCATGCGCGCGGTTTGCTGCCGACGGCCGCTGGCCGTGTCTTTGTCAAGCATGGCCTGGGCTTGCTGCAGACCATGGAACAGCTTGGCGCCGAACTGGCCGACCTGCGGCAAGGCATTGCGCGCCATATCCGGCTGTGCTGCAGCACGGCGGCCATCAACCAGTTCCTGCCGCCGCTGCTGGCCCGCTATGCGCAGCTGCAGCCGCAGGTGCGGGTCGATCTGGAAGAACAGGTGTCTGAAGCCGTGGTCGCCGCGCTGTGCGATGGCCGGGCGGATCTGGGCATTTTTGTTGAAGGGCCGGACACGGCGGGGCTGGAAACCCAGCTTTTTCGGCATGACGAACTGGTGCTGGTGCTGCCGGCCGGGCACCGGCTGGCCGGCAGCAAAAAGCCGCTGGCCTTTGTCGATACCCTGGATGAAGAATGGATCACCCTGACGGCCGGTGCCGCCATGCTGATGCAGCAGCAGCAAAGCGCGCTGGCCGCCAACCGGCCGCTCAAGCTACGCATGCAGGTGCGCAGTTTTGATGCCGTCTGCCACATGGTTGCCTCGAGGCTGGGCATTGCCATGCTGCCAAAAACGGCCGCCCAGCCGATCATGCGCGCCATGAAACTGGGCTGGCGGCCGCTGTCCGATGCGTGGGCCCAGCGCCGCCTGCTGGTGGCCAGGCCGCTTGGGCACAACGATGCAGGCATCGGCACGCTGATCGAATTTCTGGTCCAGCCTTCGCAAAATGCGAACACTTCGACAACAAAGCAGTAATGGACGACGGCCTGGCATGGCAGCACACTGCCAGCCATGACCATGACGTTCAATGAAAAAATTCCCCAGGCCGCTGCAGGCAGCCCGCCAGGTCCGCTGGCCGGCCTCAAAGTGCTGGAACTCGGCCAGCTGATTGCCGGCCCCTTCGCCGCCAAGACGCTGGCCGACTTTGGCGCCGACATCATCAAGATCGAAACGCCGGGCACGGGCGACCCGCTGCGCAAATGGCGGCTGCTGAAGGACGGCACCTCGGTGTGGTGGCAGGTGCAGTCGCGCAACAAGCGCTCCATCGCCCTGGACCTGAAGAACCTGCAAGCCCAGGCCATCGTGCGCCAGCTTGCACAGGACGCCGATGTGCTGATCGAGAATTTCCGCCCTGGCGCACTCGAAGGCTGGGGGCTGGGGCCGGATGTGCTGCTGCAACTCAACCCGCGCCTGATCATGCTGCGCATCAGCGGCTACGGCCAGACCGGCCCGTACCGCGACAAGCCGGGCTTTGGCGTGGTGGCCGAAGCCATGAGCGGCCTGCGCCACCTGACCGCCGAGCCCGGCCGGGTGCCGGTGCGCGTCGGCGTGAGCATCGGCGACACGCTGGCCGGGCTGCACGGCGTGATCGGCATCTTGCTGGCGCTGCAGGAGCGCCAGCGCTCCGGTCAGGGCCAGGTGATCGACGTGGCGCTGTACGAGGCGGTGTTCAACTGCATGGAAAGCCTGCTGCCCGAATACAGCGCGTTCGGCGCGGTGCGCGGCGCGGCTGGCAGCGCCCTGCCCGGCATTGCGCCCAGCAATGCCTACCGCTGCAAGGACGAAGGCTATGCGCTCATTGCCGGCAACGGCGACAGCATTTTCAAGCGGCTGATGGGCGTCATCGGCCGCCCTGAGCTGGGCAGCGACCCGGCCCTGGCCGACAACGCGGGCCGGGTGGCCCATGTGGAAAGGCTCGACGAAGCCATCGGCCAGTGGGCCGCGCAGCGCAGCGTGGACGAGGTGCTGGCGGCGCTGGACCAGGTGGCCGTGCCGGCGGGCCGCATCTACACCGTGGCCGACATCGCCGCCGACCCGCATTACCGGGCGCGCGGCATGCTGGACGAGGTGCAAATGGACGACGGCAGCGTGCTGGCGGTGCCCGGCATCGTGCCCAAGCTGTCGCGCACGCCGGGCAGCCACCGCCGCAATGCGCCCGGCATTGGCCAGGACACCGACGCCGTGCTGCAGGAAATGGGCCTGTCGCCCAAACAGATCAAGACACTCAAAGACCAGGGCATTGTTGCCGGAGGAACCCCATGAACACCCCCAGACGCATTTACTTCAATGAAGTTGCCACCCGCGACGGCTTTCAGATCGAGCCGAACTTCATCCCCACCGACGACAAGGTCGCGCTGGTCGATGCGCTCAGCGATTGTGGCTACGCCAAGATCGAGGTCACCTCGTTCACCTCGCCCAAGGCGATCCCGATGCTGCGTGATGCCGAAGAGGTGATGGGCCGCATCCAGCGCATGCCCGGCGTCGAGTACACCGTGCTGGTGCCCAACCTGCGCGGCGCCGAGCGCGCCCTGGAGTCGCGCGCCGACGAGCTCAATCTGGTGATGTCGGTGTCCGAGACGCACAACCTGGCCAACCTGCGCATGCCGCGGGAAAAAAGCTTCGCCGCCCTGGCCGACGTGATTCGCCATGTCGATGGCCGCACGCCCATCAACATTTCGCTGTCGTGCAGTTTCGGCTGCCCGATGGAAGGCGATGTGCCGCTGGACGAGGTGCTGCGCTGGGGCGACCGTTTTGCCGCGCTGGGGGTGCGCGGCTTGACGGTGTGCGACACCACCGGCATGGCGCACCCGGCCCAGGTCAGCCGCATGGTGGACGCGCTGCAGCAGCGGTTTGACAAGCTGCAGCTGACCGTGCACTTTCACAACACGCGCGGCATGGGCCTGGCCAACGTGCTGGCGGCGGTGCAAGGCGGCATCGAGCGCTTCGACGGTTCGCTGGGCGGCCTGGGCGGCTGCCCATACGCGCCCGGCGCCAGCGGCAACGTGACCAGCGAGGACGCCATCCACATGCTCGACGCCATGGGCTACGACACCGGCATCGACTTGCCGCGGCTGCTGGCGCTGGCCCGGCAGTTGCCCGGCATCATTGGCCATGACGTGCCCGGCCAGGTCGCCAAGGCCGGCCGCAGCACAGACCTGCACCCGGCGCCGGATTTCGTGGCCGCGCTGCGGGCGCAGTTCGCATGAGCGCGCTGACTCTACTGGACAAGCTCTGGCAACGGCACCTGGTGCACGAGTTTTCCGGCGACTGGATTTGTGCTTATGAACGGGTCAGGCGCAGCCAGGAACCCTGACTTTTCAACCTTGCGCCAGCGCGGCGCAAGGCTGATAAAAACGCGGCCAAGCACCTCGGATCAATTTAAAACAACCTGGAGACACGACATGAAAAAACGCACTCTGTTGAAACATTTCGCCGTGCTGGCGGGCGCATTGACCGCCCTGGCGGCAGTCCCTGCCCATGCGCAGGACCAAGGCCAATACCCAGGCCGGCCGGTTACCGTCATCGTGCCCCAGGCCGCAGGCGGGGCCAACGATGCAATTGCGCGCATCGTCACGCAAAAACTGGGCGAGCTCATGGGGCAGACTTTTCTGGTGGACAACCGGCCGGGTGCCGGCGGCAATGTCGGCACTGCACAGGCGGCCAAGGCCAAGCCCGATGGCTACACCCTGGTGCTGACGACCAACAGCGCGCACGTCATCAACCCGTCCATCTACAAAAGCACCGGTTTTGACCCGGTCAAGGATTTCGAGCCGGTCGGCCTGGTCGCCAGCGCGGGCTACGTGCTGGTGGCCAATTCGGCGTTTCCGGCCAACTCGGTGGCCGACCTGATCGCGCAGGCCAAGGCCAAGCCCGGCCAGATCAGCTACGCCTCGGCCGGCAACGGAACGCTGAACCACCTGATCGGCGAGATGTTCAAGCGGGCGGCGGGCGTTGACATGCTGCATATTCCGTACAAGGGTTCGGCCGGCGCGGCAACCGACGTGGCCGGCGGGCAGGTGCCCGTGTCGGTGCAGAGCCTGCCTTCCTCGCTGGCCTTCCTGCAGTCCGGAAAAATCAAGGTGCTGGGCGTGGCGAACGAAAAGCGCCTGGCTTCCCTGCCCCACGCGCCCACCATTGGCGAAACCCTGCCGGGCTTCGGCTCGACCCCGTGGTACGGCCTGCTGGCGCCAGCCGGCACGCCCAGGGACATCGTCGCCAAGCTGCAGGCCGCGCTTGAAAAAACCCTGGCCAGCAAGGAGGTGGCCGACAAGCTGGCGGCCCAGGGCTGCGAAGTGCTAACCGGTAATCCGGTGCAGTTTGCAGCCTTGATCAAGGACGACTTGCCGCGCTGGAACAAGATCGTCAAGGACTCGGGGGCGCAAATCGACTGATGGACCCAGCCTTGTTGCAGACACCTTCAGAACACGGCAGGATGCTGGGTTCACCCAGACGCAAGGACACCGCATGATCGACCACCTGGACCACCTGGTGCTGACCACCACCGACGAGGCGGCGTGCGTGGATTTTTACACCCGCGTGCTGGGCATGGCGCTGGAAAGCTTTGTCGGCGGCACGCCGCCGGTCGAGCGCAAGGCCTTGCGGTTCGGCGCGCAAAAGATCAACCTGCATGTCAAGGGCCGCGAGTTCGAGCCCCGGGCGCACCTGCCGGTGCCCGGGGCGCTGGACCTGTGCTTTCTGGCCAGCATTCCGCTGGCGCAGGTCATCGACCGGCTGGCCCAGGCGCGCTGGCCAATTATTGAAGGGCCGGTCCTGCGCACTGGCGCCACGCAGAAAATCCGCTCGGTTTACGTGCGCGACCCGGACCTGAACCTGATCGAAATTTCCGAGCCCGCCTGAGCGCGCCTCCCAAACCAGAGACAACAATGACCCTTATTTCCCGCAGAGCCCTTATGACTACCGTCGCCAGCCTCAGCGCGGCCGCCTGGCTGAACCCGGTGCGCGCCCAGCTCGCCGGCAAGCCGCTGACACTGATTGTTCCCACGGCGGCCGGCGGCACCACCGACATCGCCGCGCGCATGCTGGCCGAGCCGCTGGGCAGGATATTGCAAACCTCGGTGGTCGTGGACAACCGGGGCGGCGGCAACGGCAACATCGCCGGCCAGCTGGTCGCGCGCGGCCCGGCCGACGGCTCCAGCCTGCTGGTGCAGTACTCGGGCTACCAGTGCATCACGCCGCTGATCCAGCCGGTGGCCGGGTTCGACCCGGCCACCAGCCTGAAGCCGCTCGGCCACCTGATCGACGCGCCGCAGCTGCTGGTAGTGCGCGCCGATTTCCCGGCCGACACGTTTGCCGACTTTCTCAAGTTTGTGAAGACCAATCCGGCCAAGGTCAACTACGCCTCCAGCGGCAACGGCTCGTTGCAGCACGTCACCACCGAGCTGCTCAAGGACCTGACCAAGACGTTCATGGTGCACATCCCCTACCGGGGCACCGGCCCGGCGCTCAATGACCTGCTGGCGGGCACGGTGGACTTCACCATCACCACGCCGCCGCCGCTGCTGCCGCACATCCGCGCCGGCAAGCTCAAGGCGCTGATGGTGACCGGGCGGACGCGGCTACCGGCGCTGCCGAACGTGCCAACCGCCCTGGAGACGGGCGTGCCGCTGGTGGCCTCCTCCTGGTTCGCGGTGTATGGCCCGGCCAGCCTGCCGCCCGACCTGCAAAGCCGCCTGTCGCTGGCCATCGGGCAGGTGGTGGAGTCGGACAGTTTCAAGAAACGCGCGGAAGACCAAGGCGCCAAAGCGGTGGTGATGAACGGCGCCGAGTTGGCCACGCTGGGTGCCAACGAACGCAAGATGTGGGAGCGCATTGTGAAGGTGGCCAACATCAAGGCCGATTGAAAGTAGCGGCGCCCATGCAGAATTCCGTATTTTTAAGCGCCGCTGCCAGGGGTTTCAACCCTCAACCCAGTTCATTGATCAGGTCGATGTACTGCTGCATCGCCTCTTCCGGCGGCGTGGCCTTGAGCCGGCTCCAGGCATCCCATTTGGCGCGCGCCACCATGTCGGTGAAACCGGGCTTGTTCTCGGGGTTGTCACCGATACTGCCCTGCTTGTAGAGGGCGTACAGCTTCAAAAGCGTGGCGTTATCGGGCCGCTCGCTGAGATTTTTGGAGTCCAGCAAGGCTTTTTCAAATGCGGCTTTCAGGTCTGGCATGGAGAATTTTCCGTTTTTATAAAAGAAATCAGCTGTAAGCGCATACACCGTGTGCGCTTACAGCTATTTTTCTAATAGCATAAAGGCGCGAACCGCCGGGAGGCAATTTCCAGCAGGCCGTCAAAGATCAGATTTTCGACCAGTTCGAACTCTACCTTCATGCTGGGCGCCATTTTCCAGCCCGCGCCGCCGGTCATGATGCATTCGGGCGCTTGCCCGCAATGGCGGGTGATGTTGTCGACCATGCACTGCACCGCACCGGCAATGGCAAACGTGCCGCCGCTGGTCAGCGCGTCGCTGGTGTTGGTCGGAAACTCCCGCACCTCGCCGGTGGGCACGTGCAGCCCGGCGGTTCCTGATTCAAGTGCGCGCAGCATGATGCCGTGGCCGGGCAGGATGATGCCGCCCAGAAATTTGCCGGATGCGTCGATGGCTTCGACCGTGACGGCCGTACCGACCATGACCACCAGGCAGGGCCTGTGGATTCCCCGTGCCCGCAGCCGGTGGTGCGCGCCGATCATGGCCACCCAGCGGTCAGAACCCAGCCGCGTGGGGTGGTCGTAGCCGTTGGTGAGCCCCGCTTCTTGCGCACTGGAAACCACCCAGCGTGGCAGCACGTCCCAGATTTCCATCTGTTCGGTCAGGCGGCGCTTGATGGCGTCGCCGGCCACGACGCAGCCCAGGATCGACGAGGGCTCGGCCAGGCCCTGCCAGTCTCCGTCAGCCAGTTTGTCGATATTTTCAAGAAATACCGCGCCATGGGCCAGCAGCTTGGCGCCTACCACCGGGGCGTCATACTGGGCCCATTTCAGGCGGGTGTTACCCACATCAAGCGCTAAAAAAGTCATTGGGCTGAATTATGAACACCTTTACACAGCGTCCGGCACCTGATCGATGCAGGTTTTCCCCTAACTGGGGCTATCTTGCTGGCACGGTGAAATCAAACCGGACCGGCAGGCCAGAACACCGGTCTGCACGCCCGGCGCGGCAAACCGTCAATGCGTTTCACTGCTTTTACGTTTGCATCCAGGGCAGCCCCCGCAGCCGCCAGCCTTCGCGGTGGCCGCGCTGGGCTTGATCGTTGGCGCTGCCTTCGAAGCCCTCCAGAATGTTGTAGGCCTCCAGGCCCATCGCGGCGGCGCGGCGGGCCGCCGCGATGGAGCGAATGCCGCTGCGGCACAGCAGCACGACTTTCTTGCCCGCAGGCACGGCAGCCCTCAGTTCGGTGTCAAAACGCTCGTTCAGCGCCATGCCTGGCCACTGTTTCCAGGCCACGGGCACGGCGCCGGGGACAAAGCCGACCCATTCGCGTTCGGCATCGGTTCGCACATCGACCAGCACGGCCTCGCCCGACTGCAGCCACTGCCAGGCCAGCGGCGGCGCAATGTCGCCGGCATAGCCGCTGGCGCTTTGCACGCCAATCCCAGCTATTGAATCAGTAGGCATATCAAGTCCTGTCATGGTTAAACCCGGTTCCTTTCCAGCCTGGCAACCGGTAGTGGTGCTTCAGGCGTAAAAATAAGTGTATTCCTTCGTGCAGCCCCAATGCTGGCATGCAAAATCGGCAAAAACACCCTTAAGTTTGGAGAATTCATGCCCTCAAAACCTGCCGATTTACCTGTTTCACCGGCTTTGCCTGGCCTGCTTGCCGGCAAGGATCTGGCCGCGCGGCTGCTGCAATGGCAAGTGCCGCTGACGGACGACGCAGGCGCCGGAAAAAAGAAAGGCAAGGCCCGCAAGATGGCTGAATTTGATCCCGGTGCCAAGCCTTTTTCCAGTGGCGACAAGGCAGGGGACAAGGAAGCGGTCGAAGCGCTGGCATTGGAACTCGATGGGCTGCAAAACCTGTTCTATGCCGACCGGCGCTTCAAGCTGCTGGTGATCCTGCAGGGCACGGACACGTCGGGAAAGGACGGCACGCTGCGCGGCGTGTTCAGCCGCATGAGTCCGCTGGGCGTGCACACGGCGGCCTGGAAAGCGCCAAACGAAGACGAGCGCGCCCGGGACTACCTGTGGCGCATCCACCAGAAAGTGCCCGCCAGCGGCGAGATCATGATCTTCAACCGCAGCCATTATGAAGACGTGCTGGTGCCGCCCGTCAACGGCTGGATCACGCCGGCGCAATGCGGGCAGCGCTACCGGCAGATCAATGACTTTGAACGCATGCTGAGCGAAAACGGCACGGTCATCCTCAAGTTCATGCTGCACATCAGCTTTGAGGAACAGCGCAGCCGGCTGCAGGAGCGGATTGACGACGTCAGCAAGCACTGGAAGTTTGCCATGGGCGACCTCGAGGCGCGCAAGCAGTGGAAGCCCTACCAACAGGCCTATGAAAACCTGCTCAATGCCACCAGCACACCCTGGGCACCGTGGCATGTGGTGCCTGCCGATTCAAAAACCCACCGCAACCTGATGATTGCCCTGCGGGTTCGCCAGGCGCTGCAGCAGCTTGGCCTGCGCTACCCGCCCGAAGACCTGGCGCTGGAAGGTATCAAGGTGGTTTGAAAGCCCCGTGGTTAGCAGCGGGGCCGAAAAAGCTGGATTTCAAGCTTTATCGGCCTTTTGCGCAATACGCGCCTGCTTAAATAGCTATATTTTTAATAGCTAAATAGTCCCCGCTTAATGTCCGCCGCCCAGGTAGGCCGCCCTGACCGCCGGGTCATCGCGAAGCTTCGAGGCTTCGCCATGCACCGAGATGCGGCCGTTTTCAAGCACATAGCCGTAGTCGGCCACTTTGAGCGCGGCCGCGGCAAACTGCTCGACCAGCAGCATGGTGACGCCGCGCGACTTCAGGTCGGCGATGATGCGGAACACCTCTTCCACCAAAATGGGCGCCAGGCCCATCGAGGGCTCGTCGAGCAGCACGATTTCCGGGTTCAGCATCACGGCCCGCGCCATGGCCAGCATCTGCTGCTCGCCACCCGACAACGTGCCGGCCAGCTGCATGCGCCGTTCCTTCAGGCGGGGAAACAACTCCATCGCTTTTTCCAGGTCGCCCTGCACATCGCCCTTGGGGCGGCTGCCGGTCAGGCGGGGGAAAGCGCCCAGAATCAGGTTGTCGGTCACCGTCATGGTGGCAAAAACACGACGGCCTTCGGGCGAATGGGCCAGGCCCTGCTTGGCAATGGCGTAGGACTCCAGCCCGTCGATTCGCTTGCCGTGCAGGTTGATTTCACCGGCCGTCGGCTGGATCATTCCCGAGATGGCGCGCATGGTGGTGGTCTTGCCGGCGCCATTGGAGCCGATCAGGGTGACGACCTTGCCCTTGGGCACTTCCATTGAAATGCCGTGCAGGACCTGCACCTTGCCGTAGCCGGCTTCCAGATTTTTGATACTCAACATGGTGTGCTTGTCCTTCTTTATGCTGCCGTGCCGCCGAGGTAGGCCTCGATGACCTTTTCATCCGCCTGCACGGCCGCTGGCTTGCCTTCGGCAATTTTCTGGCCGAAGTCCAGCACCGACACGGTGTCGCACAAGCCCATCACCACGTCCATGTGGTGCTCGATCAGGATCACGGTGATGCCGTGGTCGCGGATCTTGCGGATGATGGCGATCAGCTCCTTGATGTCGGGCGCCGTCAGGCCGGCGGCCGGCTCGTCGAGCAACAGCAGTTGCGGGTCCAGCGCCAGCGCCCGGGCGATTTCCAGCAGGCGCTGCTTGCCATAAGGCAGGTTGCGCGCTTCCTCGGTCGCCAGGTCGGCCAGGCCGACAAAACGCAGCAGGCCCATGCCGCGCTCGATCGCCGAGGTTTCCTCGCGCTTGTAGCGCGGCGTGTGCAGCGCCACATCGACGATGTTGCTGTTGAACGTGTGGTGCAGGCCCACCTGCACGTTTTGCAGCGCTGTCATTTCACCGAACAGCTGCACGTTCTGGAAGGTGCGGGCAATGCCCGACAGTGCGATGTCGGACGAGGTGCGTCCGATCACCGAGCGGCCCGCAAAGTCGATGCTGCCGGCCGTGGGCACGTAAATGCCGGTCAGCACGTTCATCATGGTGCTCTTGCCCGAGCCGTTCGGGCCGATCAGCCCGTGGATGGTGCCGCGCTTGATGTGCAGGTCGACCTGGTTGATGGCCTTGAGGCCGCCGAACTGCATCAGCACATCTTTGGCAATCAGCAAGTCGCCGCCTTTTTCCAGCGCGCCCGCACTGGCAGCCACGGCGATGGCGTCCTTGCCATGGTCGGCTCCCGCCGTGTCAAGCCCTTCGGTCACGGGCTTGCGCACATGAAACAGGGCGCGCACAAAGCCGACGATGCCGTTTTGCAGGTAATACACGACGAACAGGATCATCAGGCCGAAAATGCTCAGCCGCCAATCGGTGATCGACTTGAGCCAGAAAGCAAAACCGGCCAGTGCGATCGTGCCCACGACGGGAATCACCATGGCTTTCACCGTGGTGATTTTGCGCATCACGCCGATGGCGCCGCCGACGGTCATCAAAACGGCAAGCACCAGGGCAACGGTGCGGAACATTTCCAGGTCGTCCAGCAGCTTGGGCAAGATCACGATGATGGCTGCGCCCAGCAAGGCGCCCGAGCGGGTCTTGCGCCCGCCCATGATGACGGCCAGCAGGAACAGCACGGTCAGCTCGAAGTTGTAGGTATTGGGGGAGATGTACTGCTCGGAATACGCGTACAGGCAACCGGCCAGCCCGGCAAAACCGGCGCTGATCACAAAGGCGTAGACCTTGTAGCGGTACACCGACACGCCCATGCAGTCAGACGCGACCGGACTGCCGCGCAGCGCCTCGAAGGCGCGGCCCAATTGCGAGCGCAGGATGCGGTGCACCACCACCAGCGACACCACCATCAGCCCGAAGGTCAGCCAGTAAAAACCGTGCTCGGAGAGCTTTTCGCCAAACAGCGAAGGCTTGGGGATCGTGATGCCCAGCGGCCCTTCGGTGAGGAAGGTCATCTCATTGATGAGAATCTGGATGATGGTGCCGAAAGCCAGCGTCACCATGGCCAGGTAAGGGCCAGTGACGCGCAATGCCGGCAGCGCCAGCAGCGCGCCAAAAGCCGCCGTCACCACAATGCTGGCTGGAATGATGAGCCACAGCGGCGCGCCGAACTTCATGAACAGCACGCCTGCGGTGTACGAGCCGACACCGAACAGGCCGGCATGGCCGAGCGACACCTGGCCGGTGTAGCCCACCACGATGTCCAGGCCGTACAGCAAGATGGCGTAGATCATGATCGTGCCGATCATGTGGATGTAATACGAGTTGCTGGTAAACAGCGGCGCGGCGGCCAGCAGCACGAGGCCGAGCACGGCGGCAATCAAGGTCTTGCGGTTCATCTTGAATTCTTCTTAGACTTTTTTGATGGCGGATTTGCCGAACAGGCCGGCCGGCTTGAAGGCCAGCACCAGCAGCAGCAGCACCAGGCCCGGCACGTCCTTGTAGCCGGTGGACAGGTAGAACCCGGTGGTGGTTTCAGCCACGCCCAGGATGATGCCGCCGACGATGATGCCCATACCGCTGGTCAACCCGCCAATGATGGCGACGGCAAAAGCCTTCAGGCCCAGCACCGAGCCCATGGTGGCGCCGGTCAGGGTCAGCGGGGCAATCAGCGCACCGGCAAACGCAGCGGTGGCCGACGACAGCGCGTAGGAAAAGGTGATGACCAGGCCGGTGTTGATGCCCATGAGCTTGGCCGCGTCGCGGTCGTTGAACGTCGCGACCACAGCCTTGCCGTAAATTGTCTTGCGGTTGAAGAACTCGACCGCCAGCATCATCAGCACGGCGCCCACCACCACCAGGATTTCCATGGGCAGCACATTGGCGCCCAGCACTTTCATGGGCGCTTCAGGCAGCGGCGAAGGAAACTTCAGGTCATCGCGGCCCCAGATGTTTTCTGCCACGTTCTTGAAAATGATACCCAGCGCAATGGTCGACATGATCCAGCCGAACTCGCTCTTGATCTTGATCGCCGGGCGCACGCCGATGCGTTCGACCAGGCCGCCCTGCAACAGTCCGAACACGATCACCAGCGGCAGCATCAGCCAGTAGTTCACGCCCAGGTTGACCAGCGTGAGTCCGACCATGGCGCCCAGCATCAACGCATCGCCCTGGCCAAAGTTCAGCGTGTCGGACGTCTGGAACGTCAGCTGGTAGCCAAAGGCAATGACTGCATAGATCATGCCCAGCGCAACGCCGCTGTAAATGAGTTGAAGCAGGATTTCCATAATTTTTGTTCCGCAAAAATGTTAGTTCGGGCAGTGCATGTCAGCCCAGGGCCATAAAAAAAGCACCGCGTCGGCTGGCGCGGTGCCTGTTTTCAAAAATCGGTCAGCTTACTTCTTGACGCGGATTTCAGATGCTTTTTTCTGGTCTTCTGCATAAGCATAGACGACGCGCTGGCCCTTGACTTCACCGAACACCGGAATGTTGGCCGTGATGGCTTCGTGGTCCTTGGCCGAGAAGGGTTTGTTGTACGTCGTGATCACGCCTTCAACCGGCGTCTTCAGGTCTTCCAGCGCGGCCTTGATCTTGGGGCCGTCGG
>Ga0326734_1000307_pt1 | contig 13820 bp, 9 predicted proteins | sample 15_GP2_1315_FD_207944 | JGI IMG/M metagenome (GOLD analysis project Ga0326734, IMG submission 207944) | Glacier ice microbial communities from Ngari, Tibet, China - 15_GP2_131.5 | ecosystem: Environmental > Aquatic > Freshwater > Ice > Glacier | place: China: Ngari, Tibet | collected 2018-07-18 | reverse complement strand
CGATCACCGATCGCCAGGGCAACGCCCTGTCGTGGGCGACGTCCGGCGGTGCAGGCTTCAAGGGTTCGCGTAAATCGACCCCGTTCGCAGCGCAGGTTGCGGCTGAAGCTGCAGGCAAGGTCGCTGTCGAGTGCGGCGTGAAGAACCTCGAAGTACGCATCAAGGGCCCAGGTCCTGGTCGTGAGTCGGCAGTTCGCGCTTTGAACAACCTGGGCATCAAGATCACCGAAATCCAGGACGTGACGCCAGTGCCGCACAACGGTTGCCGTCCACCAAAGCGTCGCCGTATCTAATACGCCGCACTTTGCTGGAAAGATTGCCGGTGCAGTTGCCGAATAGGGTATACTGCCCGGCTGTCGCCGCCTGCCGCGCACCTGCGCCGGGTATTGAAGCCACCGTCCGGGCTACAACAGATCCGGACTAGCGCCTGGCGCATCTTTCGAGATGTCTCCGGGGCGTGATCATCAAATAAAAGGAAGCATCGTGGCACGTTATATCGGACCTAAAGCAAAATTGTCCCGCCGTGAAGGTACGGACCTGTTCCTCAAGAGCGCCCGTCGTTCGCTCGATTCGAAATGCAAACTGGACGTCAAGCCAGGTCAGCACGGTGTCAAATCCGGTGCCCGCACGTCGGACTACGGCAACCAGCTGCGCGAGAAGCAAAAAGTCAAGCGCATGTACGGCATCCTCGAGCGCCAGTTCCGCCGCTATTTCGCTGAAGCGAACCGCCGCAAGGGCAACACCGGCGAAACGCTGCTGCGTCTGCTGGAAGCGCGCCTCGACAACGTCTGCTACCGGATGGGCTTTGGCTCGACCCGCGCCGAAGCGCGCCAGTTGGTCAGCCACAAAGCGTTCACCGTGAACGGCAACGTCGTCAACATCGCTTCCTATTCGGTCAAGACGGGCGACATCGTCGCCGTGCGCGAAAAGTCAAAGAAGCAAGTGCGTATCGTCGAAGCGCTGTCGCTGGCGGAACAAATCGGTATGCCAAGCTGGGTGTCGGTCGATGCGAAGAAGATGGAAGGCACATTCCGTTCGTTCCCAGAGCGTAACGAAATCGCCAACGACGTCAACGAAGCGCTGATCGTCGAGCTGTACTCGCGTTAAGCGGCTCCGTGCGGACGGCGCAGCCGTCCGCCAAAGGGTCGCCCTCGCGCACGCGGGGGGCTTTTTAGTTGTAATCCAGTTGTATCTCCGCCCGCTCATGAACAAGAGCGGGCGTTTTCACTAATGCCATCAGCCTTATCGGCGTAACGAGCCGAGGGTATTGAAAAGGACATTTCATGCAAAACAGTTTGTTGAAGCCACGTATTATCGATGTTGAATCCCTCGGCGCCGGTCACGCCAAAGTCGTGATGGAGCCGTTCGAGCGTGGCTATGGCCACACATTGGGTAACGCGTTGCGTCGCGTGCTGCTGTCGTCGATGGTCGGCTATGCGCCCACCGAAGTGACGATCGCCGGCGTCGTGCACGAGTATTCGTCGCTCGACGGCGTGCAGGAAGACGTGGTTGACCTGCTGCTGAACCTGAAGGGCGTCGTCTTCAAGGTGCACAACCGCGATTCCGTCACATTGACCTTGAAAAAGGAAGGCGAAGGCGCGATCCTGGCGTCGGACATCGACTTGCCGCATGATGTCGAACTGATCAACCCTGATCACGTGATCGCGCACCTGACCGCCGGCGGCAAGCTCGACATGCAGATCAAGGTCGAAAAAGGCCGTGGCTATGTGCCAGGCAACGTGCGCCGCCTGTCCGAAGACACCAACAAGACGATCGGCCGGATCATCCTGGACGCCTCGTTCTCGCCCGTGCGCCGGGTGTCGTACTTCGTTGAATCGGCGCGTGTCGAGCAGCGTACCGACCTCGACAAACTGGTCATCAACATCGAAACGAACGGCGTGATCACGCCGGAAGAAGCGATCCGCCAGTCGGCCCGCGTGCTGGTTGACCAGCTCAACGTGTTTGCCGCGCTGGAAGGCACGGAAGCGGCCGCCGAAGCGCCATCGCGCGCTCCGCTGGTCGATCCGATCCTGCTGCGTCCGGTCGACGACCTCGAGCTGACGGTGCGCTCGGCCAATTGCCTCAAGGCCGAAAACATCTACTACATCGGCGACCTGATCCAACGTTCGGAAAACGAGCTGCTGAAGACGCCGAACCTGGGACGCAAATCGCTCAACGAAATCAAGGAAGTGCTCGCTTCGCGCGGTTTGACCTTGGGCATGAAGCTGGAAAACTGGCCGCCTGCCGGTCTGGAAAAGTAATTTTGTAGCATCTGGCCGGGCGCTGTGCCCGGCTGGCATTTTTAACCATTTTTAAAACCGGTCCGCGGTGCCTTACCTCACCGATCGAAGAACTGGAATAAAAACACTCGAAAGGATTTACCATGCGTCACCGCCACGGCCTTCGCAAGCTGAACCGTACTTCGTCCCACCGCCTCGCCATGCTGCGCAACATGACCGTTTCCCTGCTGCGTCATGAAGCCATCAAGACCACGCTTCCTAAAGCCAAGGAACTGCGTAAAGTGATCGAGCCGATCCTGACCATGGGCAAGACCGACACCCTGGCCAACAAGCGCCTGGCATTCGCCCGCCTGCGCGACCGCGAAATGGTGTTGAAACTGTTCGCCGAACTCGGCCCGCGTTATGCAAACCGCAACGGCGGCTACCTGCGCATCCTGAAAATGGGTTTCCGCGTTGGCGACAATGCCCCGATGTGCTACGTTGAACTGATGGACCGTCCAGAAGTCACCGATGTGGAAGATGCCGTAACGACCGAGTAATTAGCGCGCTCATCGTTAGCATCGTCACCATTAAAGCCAGGCTCAGCCTGGCTTTTTGTTTTATGCGGCGGCGCAAGGCGCGGCCGGACGCGAACGCTGGCACGGGTGTACCATGCTGGCTGTGCCCGGCAGATGGGGCCGGTGTTGCAATTGACAGGAAAGCCATGACCAGTGTTTCGTTCCGTTCCGCTCACTTTCGTTCGCCGCCGACGCGGCTGACGCGCGCGCTCGCGTTGTTGTCTTCATTATGGTTAGTGTCGTTGCTGCTTGCGGCGATGCTTGTCCCTGGCCACGCCGCCGCCTCTGCCGACAATTACCTCGAGCCCGACGCCGCCTTCAAATTTTCAGCCCGCATGCACGACGCCGGCACCGTCGCCATCACCTACGACATCGCCGACGGCTACTACATGTACCGCGAGCGCTTCAAGTTTACGGCCGAGTCGGCAACCTTGGGCATCCCCATTTTCCCGGCCGGCAAAGTCAAGTTCGACGAGACGTTTCAAAAGAACGTCGAAACGTACCGCCATTCCGTCACCATTACGATCCCGGTGCAATCGCCCGGCCTGTTCACCTTGAAAGCGACGTCGCAGGGCTGCGCCGATGCCGGGCTGTGCTATGCGCCGCAGGACGCCAGCGCCCGCCTGATGGGCAGCACCGTTGCGCTTGCCACGCCGGTCCAGGCGACGTCGATCGGCGCGCCGGCGGCAGCGCCTGCGATCAGCCTGCCCGCGGCGAACGTCGCCGCCTTGCCCGCCGCGCCATCCGAACTGGGCGGCATCAACGCCGTGCTGGCCGGCGGCAAGCTGATTACCATCATCCCCGCCTTCATTTTGCTCGGCCTTGGCCTGGCATTCACCCCGTGCGTGTTGCCGATGGTGCCGATCCTGTCGTCGATCATCGTCGGCGAAGGCGCGCAGGTGCGGCGCGCGCGCGCCTTGCTGCTGTCGATCACGTATTCGCTCGGCATGGCACTGGTCTACACCGCCCTTGGCGTGGCGGCCGGACTGCTCGGCGAGGGGCTGGCGGCGGCGCTGCAGAACCCGTGGGTGCTGGGCAGTTTCGGCATCCTGATCGTCGCGATGGCGCTGTCCATGTTCGGTGTCTACGAGTTGCAACTGCCGGCCTCGCTGCAGACCCGGCTGGCCGCGGCGTCGGGCCGCCAGGCGGGCGGCAAGCTGGCCGGCGTGTTCGCGATGGGCGCTATTTCGGCGCTGATCGTCGGCCCGTGCGTGGCGGCGCCGCTGGCCGGCGCCCTGATGTACATCAGCCAGACCCGCAACGTCGTCATCGGCGGCGCCGCCCTGTTTGCGATGGCGGTCGGCATGAGCATACCGCTGTTGCTGGTGGGCATGTCGGCCGGTGCGCTGCTGCCGCGCGCCGGCGCCTGGATGGATGCGGTCAAGCGCTTTTTCGGCGTGCTGATGCTGGCCATGGCGATCTGGCTGGTGTCGCCGGTGCTGCCGGCGCTGCTGCAGATGGCGCTGTGGGCGGCGCTGCTGATGGGCTATGGTTTCTTCCTGATGCGCCCGGCGCGCCATTGGGGCGCCACCGCGCTGGGCGCCGCGTTTGCCGTGCTGGGCGTGCTGCAGCTGACAGGCCTTGCCAGCGGCGGGCGCGATCCGCTGGCGCCGCTGGCCCACCTGGGCGCCAGCGCTAGCCGAGCTGAGGCGCAGGGCCTGCGTTTTACGCGCGTCAAGACAGTGGCCGACCTCGACGCCGCGCTGGCGCGCAGCGGCGGCAAGACCGTCATGCTCGACTTTTACGCCGACTGGTGCGTCTCGTGCAAGGAAATGGAAAAGCTGACGTTCGTCGATCCCGCCGTCAAGGCCCGGCTGGCCGACAGCGTGCTGCTGCAGGTCGACGTCACCGCCAACGACGCCGACGACAAGGCCATGCTCAAGCGCTTCAAGCTGTTCGGGCCACCCGGCATCATCCTGTTCGATGCCGGCGGCGCGGAAATCCCCGACAGCCGCGTCATCGGCTACCAGGACAGCGCCAAGTTCACCGCCTCGCTGGCGCGGCTGAAATAGCCGGCGCTGCGGCGGGCGGCAATGCGTTCCCGATCCGCCGCACGGCTTGCCTGTCATTGACGGCGCCGCCACGGCAGCCCCGGCGGCGCATGCGCGCACACTTTGTATCACTATGTTTCGGCGCCAGAGGTATACACATGCCGATACAAATAGGCTGTTCAGTGCCGCTGTTACTGGCGATAATCGGCGTATGGACACCCCCTCTACCATTCTGATCGTCGACGACGACCGCGACATCCGCTCCCTGCTGGCCGACTACCTCGAGTCGAGCGGCTACCGCGCGCTGGCCGCGGCCGACGGGCTGGCGATGTGGAAAACACTCGACGAAGCGCGGCCCGACCTGATCGTGCTGGACCTGAACCTGCCGGGCGACGACGGCCTGACCCTGTGCCGCAAGCTGCGCGCGCACTCGAGCTTGCCGGTCATCATGCTCACCGCGCGCAACGAGCCGCTCGACCGCATCCTCGGCCTCGAGATGGGCGCCGACGACTACCTGCCGAAGCCGTTCGAGCCGCGCGAACTGCTGGCCCGCATCCGCAGCGTGCTGCGGCGCAGCCATGCGATGCCGTCGAATACGCCGTCCGACAATGCCCGGCAGATGACGTTTTCGGGCTGGACGCTGGATCTGACGGCGCGCCACCTGCTCAACCCGGACGGTATCGTCATCATGCTCTCGGGCGCCGAGTTCCGCCTGCTGCGCGTGTTTCTCGAGCATCCCAACCGGGTGCTCAACCGCGACCAGTTGCTGAACCTGACCCAGGGCCGCGACGCCGATCCGTTCGACCGCTCGATCGACATCCAGATCAGCCGCCTGCGCCAGAAGCTGGGCGAAGACGCGAGATTGCCGCAAATCATCAAGACGGTGCGCAACGGCGGCTACGTGCTGGCCGGCCAGGTCACGGTGGAGCCGCACGCGTGAAGGCATTCTTCGGCTCGATGACCGGGCGCGTGTTCTTTACCCTGCTGCTGGGCATCGTGCTGTCGGCGGCGCTGACGCAATGGCTGGCCGACGCCGAACGCCAGCGCGTCATCGAAGGCTACCGCGACCTGCACGCGCTGGAGCGCTCGGAGCAGCTGATCATGGCCACCGAGGTGGTGCCGGCGTCGGCCCGCCTGGCCTACCTGGCGGTGGCCAACCGGGCCGGCATCCGGCTCGAGGAAATCCTCGGCGCGCTGCCGCGCGCGCAGGCGCCGTCACCATTTGCCGCCGCGCTGGCGCAGCGCCTGGGGTCGGCCTACAAGCTCGAGTCGATCGCCGCGCGCCCGAGCGCCTGCAACGTGCCGCGCACCCAGGCGAGCATGTTCGGACCCACCCAGGCGCAGTGGCGCGGCGTCTGCGAGAGCGTCGACGTGCGCTTGCGCGACGGCGAATCGCTGCGCCTGTCGATCCTGCCGCCGCGCTCTTCGCTTACCGCCGGCAAGACCGACTTTTCCACCATCATCGCGCTGTTCCTGGTCAGTATCGCCGTCCTTGCCTACCTGGTCGCGCGCATGACCACCCGTCCCCTCGGGCGTCTGGCGCAGGCCGCCAAGGACCTCGGCAACGACATCAACCATCCGCCGCTGGCTTTGAGCGGCGCCAGCGAGATCCGCCAGGCCAGCGCCGCCTTCAACGCGATGCAGGCGCGCATCCGCCAGTACATCTTCCAGCGCACCCAGATGCTGGCCGCCATCACCCACGACCTGCAAACCCCGCTTACCCGATTGCGCCTGCGGCTTGAAAAAGTCACCGACGCGGAGCTACGCGAGCGCCTGGTGGGCGACCTGTCGGCGATGCAGGCGATGGTGCGCGAAGGGCTCGACCTGGCGCGCAGCATGGACACCACCGAAACCATGCAGGCCCTCGATGTCGATTCGCTGCTCGACAGCGTGTGCGCCGACGCCAGCGACGCCGGCCAGCAGGTAGCGCTCAGCGGGCGCGCCGCGATGGCGCTGATGGGCCGGCCGATGGGCCTGCGGCGCTGCCTGGTCAACCTGATCGACAACGCCGTCAAGTACGGCCACCAGGCCGCCGTCACGGTCGAGCGGATGGCGGGGGCGGCGCGCATCCGCATCCGCGACGCCGGCCCCGGCATTGCGGATGCCGAGCAGGCCCGCGTGTTCGAGCCGTTTTACCGGGTCGACAGTTCGCGCTCGCGCGAGTCGGGCGGCACCGGGCTGGGCCTGACGATCGCGCGCAACATCGCCGAACAGCACGGCGGCACCCTGGCGCTGGCCAACCACCCTGACGGCGGCCTCGAGGTGACGCTGGTGCTGCCCGAGCATTATCCCGGAAAATGACGCCGTCCTGTATGCGACAATGCCGCCCTGCGCATCGGCGCTCACCCGCGCCATCGACCTTACCCAACATGACACAGCCGCCATGCCCGGCGGCCGGGAAAACTGCATGAACAAGAACAATATCGGCGTCATTGCTGTCGCCGTCGCCATCGTCGGCGCCTCCGCCTGGTACCTGCGTGCAGCCGGCGAGCCGCCTACGGGCGCCGGCGCCAGAAGCGGCGCCGGCCAGGCGCCGACCATCGTCAACGTGGTCAAACCGCAGCGCCAGGACGTGCCGGTGGTGCTGCAGTCGAACGGCACCGTTACATCGATCAGCAGCGTCGAGTTGCATTCGCAAACTACCAGCATCATCCGCAAGGTCCACATCAAGGAAGGCCAGTTCGTCAAGGCGGGCGCGCTGATGTTTTCGCTCGACGACCGCGCCGACGCCGCCAACGTCGACAAGGCGCGTGCCCAGGTCGTCCGCGACCAGGCAACGCTGGCCGACGTCGAGCGCCAGTACCGGCGCAGCGCCGAACTGGTGGCGCAACATTTTCTGGCGCAAAGCGCGCTCGACACGCTGCGCAGCCAGGTCGATTCGGCGCGCGCTGTGCTTGGCGCCGACCAGGCCGCGCTGCGCGCCACCGGCGTCGCCGCCGGCTACAACATGATCCGCGCGCCGCAGGCCGGCCGCGTCGGCGCCATCAACGTCTACGCGGGCAGCCTGGTGCAGCCGGCCACGGCGCTGACCTCGGTGACCCAGCTCGATCCCATCACCGTCTCCTTCACGTTGCCGGAGTCGGCGCTGGGCGGCCTGCTGGCGGCGCACCAGCGCGGCGCCGTCGCGGTCGAGGCAAAAGCGGGCAGCGCTGCCGTCGCCAGCACCGGCCGGCTCAGCTTCATCGACAACGCCGTCGATCCGGTGGCCGGCACCATCCGCGTCAAGGCGCAGTTCGACAACGGCGACAGCGCGCTGTGGCCGGGCCAGTACGTCAACACCAGGGTCACCGTGCAAACGCTGGGCGACGCCATCGTGATCCCGCAGTCGGCCATCATCAACAACACGCGCGGCACCGTCGTCTACATCGTCGACGCCGACCAGTCGGCGCGCCAGGTGCCGGTAGCGCGCCTGCACGCGTTCGGCGCCAGCGTTGTCGTGTCGGGCCTTTCCGGCAGTGAACAGGTGATCACCGAGGGCAAGCAGCACCTGCGCCCGGGCGGCAAGGTCAAGGTCGCCGGGCCGGACGGCGCCAGAGCGCCGGCAGCGGCGCGCGTCGCCAACAAGGACGCACCAGCATGAACCTCTCCGAACTGTGCATTCGCCGCCCGGTGATGGTGGTGCTGCTGTCGATCACCCTGGTACTGGTCGGCATTCTCGCCTACCGCAGCATCCCGGTGGCGGCGCTGCCGAGCTACAACACCCCCGTCATCAACGTTCAAGCCAACCTGTCCGGCGCCAGTCCCGAGACGATGGCGTCGTCGGTCGCGCTGCCGCTCGAAAAACAGTTCTCGACGATTGCCGGCATCAACCTGATCACGTCCAGCAGCACCCAGGGCCAGACGTCGCTGACGCTCGAATTCGACCCTTCGATCGACGTCAACGTCGCCGCAATCGACGTCCAGGCGGCGCTGCTCGGCGCCCAGCGCCAGCTGCCGCAGGAAATGACGGAGCTGCCGTCGTACCGCAAAGTGAACCCGGCCGACGCGCCGGTGCTGTTCATGACGATGAATTCGCCGTCGCTGAGCTTGTCGGAACTGAACGACTACGCCGAAAACCTGATCGCGCCGAGCCTGTCGACCTTGCCGGGCGTGGCGCAGGTGAGCGTCAATGGCCAGAAGCGCTTCGCGGTGCGGGTGCGCGCCAGGGCCGAGCTGATGAACGCGCGCAACCTGACGATGGACGAACTGGCGCTGGCCCTGCGCGCGGCCAATTCGAATTCGCCGCTCGGCATTCTCGACGGCCCGAGCCAGACGCTCACCATCCAGGGCAACGCCCAGCTGATGAAGGCGGCCGAATTTGCCGAACTGATCGTTGCCAGCCGCAACGGCGTGCCGGTGCGCCTGAAAGACGTCGCCACCGTCGAAGACAGCTACCAGTCCGTCAAGTCCGCCGGCAGCTACAACGGCGAGCGCTCGATCGTGCTGCTGGTGCAGCGCCAGCCGAACGCCAACACGGTGCAAGTGGTCGACGCGGTGCGCACACTGCTGCCGCGCTTCCAGGCGCAGTTGCCGGCGTCGATCGAGATCAACCTGGTCAACGACCGCTCGGTGTCGATCCGCGAAGCGATCCACGACGTCAACCTGACGCTGGCCGGCACCGTCGCGCTGGTGGTGCTGGTGATTTTCCTGTTCCTGCACCGCGCCGCCGCCACCTTCATCCCGGCCGTCACGATGCCGATTTCCCTGCTCGGCGCGCTGGCGCTGCTCAACTGGCTCGGCTACAGCCTGAACAATGTGTCGCTGCTCGGCATCACGCTGGCGGTCGGCCTGGTGGTCGACGACGCCATCGTGGTGCTGGAAAATATCGTGCGTCACATCGAGATGGGCAAAAAGCCGATTCAGGCGGCGCTCATCGGCGCCCGGGAAATGGCGTTCACCATCGTCTCGATCTCGATCTCGCTGGTGGCCGTGTTCATCCCGATTTTCTTCATGCCCGGCGTGATCGGCTTGCTGTTCCATGAATTTGCGGTTGTCGTCGGCCTGTCGATCATGGTGTCGGCGCTGGTGTCGCTGACGCTGGTGCCGATGCTGGCGAGCCGCCTGCTGCCGCCCCACGTCGAAAACGGAGACGGCGAAAAAAGCTTCATCGGCCGCCATTTCGAGGCCGCTTTTGCGCGCGTGCGCAACGGCTACGCCAGCTCGCTCGACATGGCGCTGGCCCACCGCAACGTGGTGCTGCTGGTGGCGCTGGCCACGTTTGCGCTGACGGTGGTGCTGTTCGTGACGATTCCGAAAGGCTTCTTTCCCGAAGAAGACCTGGGCCAGATCCAGGTCAGTACGGAAGCTGCCGAAGACACGTCGTCGGCGGCGCTGCTGGCGCTGCAGGACAAAGTGGTGGCGGTGATGATGGCCGACCCGGCCGTCAAGGACGTCACCTCGTTTACCGGCGGCGGCAACAGCGGGCGCATGTTCATGGTGCTGAAAGCCCGCGGCGAACGGGCCAAGATGCCGGAGGTGCTGGACCGATTGCGCCAGGCGACCCGGCCGATCGCCGGCATCGCCGTCTATTTGCGGCCAATCCAGAATTTGCAGCTGGGCGGGCGCCAGAGCAAGAGCCGCTACCAGTACACCTTGCAAAGCGTCAGCTCCGATTCGCTCGGCTTGTGGGCCGGCAAATTCCAGGAAGCCATGCGCGGCGACGCGAATTTTCGCGACGTCACCAGCGACTCGCAGAACCGCGGCCTGCAGGCGCAGCTGACGATCGACCGCGACAAGGCCAACACGCTCGGCGTGCAGATGGCCGATGTGCGCACCGCGCTGTACGCCGCGTTCGGCGAGCGCCAGGTGTCGACCATCTACGCGCCGGCCGCCAGCTACAACGTGATCCTGGAGGCGGCCGAAGCGGACCGCCAGTTCGACGACGCGCTGTCGCGCGTGTCGGTGCGCAGCAAGGGCGGCGCGCTGGTTCGGCTTGACAGCATCGCCAGGGTCGAGCGCACGGTCGGCCCGATCTCGGTCAACCACCAGGGCCAGCTGCAGGCGATCACGCTGTCGTTCAACCTGGCGCCGGACGTGCCGCTCGGGGTGGCCACGGCCGCCATCGACAAGATGGGGCGCGACATGGCGCTGCCGGCGTCGGTGATCACCAAATACGGCGGCGACGCGGCCGTGTTCAAGGATTCGCAGTCGAGCCAGATCATCCTGATCCTCGCCGCGCTCGGCGTCATCTACGTGCTGCTCGGGGTGCTGTACGAAAGCTATATTCACCCGCTGACGATCCTCGCCGGCCTGCCGTCGGCCGCGGTGGGGGCGCTGTTGACGCTGCGCCTGTTCGGCCTCGATTTGACGATGATCGCCATCATCGGCATCCTGATGCTGATCGGCATCGTCAAGAAGAACGCCATCATGATGATCGACTTCGCCCTCGACGCCCAGCGCCACGGCGGCATGACGCCGCAGGAGGCGATCCGCGAAGCGTGCATCCTGCGCTTGCGGCCGATCCTGATGACCACGCTGGCCGCGCTGATGGGCGCCTTGCCGATCGCGCTTGGCCTGGGCGCCGGCGCCGAACTGCGCCAGCCGCTCGGCCTGGCGGTGGTCGGCGGATTGCTGTTCTCGCAAGTGATCACGTTGTACATCACGCCGGTAATCTACCTGTTCCTCGACCGCTTCAGCGGCACCGGGCCGATGACCGACATCCAGCTGGCGCAGTTCGACGCGCCGCATCGCAGCGTTCACAACGTCACCGCCGCCTCCGGTCCGGCGGCAACGACGGACCCCGCCGGCGCGTGCATACTTAAGTAAGGCTTGGCCGATACATCCTGTCACAACCGCCAAGTGGGCTATCTTGTAAGCTACGCCAGTTCCGGCGCCGTGCGCAGCTTGCGCAAACCGGTTAGACTGGCGCCTCTTGCGCGGGCTTTGACGCCGCTCCTTGGAAAGCCGTACTCATTTTGCGTGACCACTCCCATTTTTCGCCGGAAAACAACGGTACCTGCGCGCATTGCGGCCACCCGCTTTCGGTGGAGGTGACGCCGTACGGCGTGCGCGGCGCCAACCGTACCGGCCTGGTCGTGACGGTGCTGCTGCACCTGCTGCTGGTGGCGCTGTTTTTGCTCGCCAAGGACACGCGCGAAAAGCGCGCCGCGCCGTCGGCGGGCGCGACGATGGTGTACCTCGCACCGCTGCCGCCTGGCAAACCCGAGCCCAAACCGGCACCGCAACAGCAGCAATCTCCCAAAAAAACGCCAAAAACGCCGCCGGTGCAGGTCAAGCGCTTGCCCGATACGATTACCTTGCCCAATGAAAAGCCGGTAAAAGTGGTGGACGCCGAGCCCAAACCGGTAGTCACGCCGCCGCCCGAAGTCGACATGCAGGCTTACATCGAGGCGCGCCGCAAGGCCAGGGGCGCAAAAGCGCCGAGCGAGCAGCCGGTCGAGGAAAGCGAGAACGCCCGCGCCACGCGCATCGCGATGGCCAATATCGCGGCAGCGAACGGCCGCAGTCACGGTGACGACCGCAACGAAACGGGTGGCGTGTTCAGTATTTCGAACAAGACGTTCCACAGCGCCGAGCTCAAATTTCGCGGCTGGAATCCGAATTTCAAGCGACGCTGGCTGCAGCAGTTGACGGTCGAGCAGGGCGCCGAGATCGATGTCGAAACGGCCATCGTCAAGAAGATGGTCGAACTGATCCGCAAGGAGAAGACCGGCGACTTCGAATGGGATTCGCACCGCCTGCAACGGGTGGTGACGATGAGTGCGCGGCCGCAAGACAGCGCCGCGCTGGAAGCGTTCCTGTTCAAGGAAATGTTCCCTGAATACCGGAATACCGGACGCGCTCGCTGACGCGTCCTTGATCACCCCGCGGCGCCATCGATGCAAGCCGGCGCCGTGCGGCATCTGCGCAGTCTTGCTGCATGATGCGGCAACCCCATTTTGCAGCGGTTAAATTATTATTTAATTATTAATGTCAGCGTACCACAGCTTGCATTAACACGTCACATGCTCTGACACGCCTCGGTTGATCCCGGGGGGGGCTGTCCGATCTTTCCCGCACATCCATGCCAGACGCCCACGCTGGTGCTGCGTTGTTGCGCCACCGTTTCGATGGCCTGTTTCAATGGCCTCTCATGGTACACGCAAATTCGGCTGAATAATGTTCATTTGCATAAGTGTTCCGTATCTTTAAATAATGTCAAAGTCGCTTGGGTAATCCATTATATTTGTTGTCATTATTAAATTTTTTGTGTTCGGAAAAAGGAGTTTTTTCCACGCCATCAGCGATATTTTCTTATTAATACCAATTTGCATCATTACAGGCATGGTTGCGTAATGTGAATAACTATTAAGTATGTGATTTCAATATATTTATTGTTAATACTTGTGTTGTATTAAAACTGAAAACAACAAGGATATCCAGAAATGAGATCACTCAAGAAGGCAAGCTTGCTGCTGTCGGCCGTTGGTTGCGGCGCCGCGTTGACGGCGTCGTGCGCGTTTGCCGACCAGGTGCCGGGAACCCAGATTGACGAACCGCTGCGGCGCCCGGCCCAGCCGTCCAAACCGGCCCCGCGCGACCTGCTGCAGGTCAGCCCGCTCGACACGGCCACGCCGGTGATGAACAACCCCGGCGTGGCCATCGCGGTGTCGCAGTTCCGCTTCAGCGGCAACGCCTCGGTGCCGGCCGATACCCTGGCGCCGCTGCTGCGCGCCTTTCTCGGCAAGTCGCTGACTCTGGCCGAACTGAACGACGCCGCCGGCGCCGTGCGCAGCTACTACCGCAGCCATGGCTGGTTTCTGGCGCAAGCGTACATTCCGGCCCAGCAACTCGTCGATGGCATCGTCGAGATCGCCGTGCTCGAAGGGCGCATCGATGCCCTGACGGTCAACGTGGCGCCGGATGCGCCGATCGGCGCCGAGTACGCCAACGCGCTGGTGGCCAACTATCTTCGCAGCGGCCAGACCATCACTGAAAATGGTCTCGAGAGCCCGTTGCTGCTGCTGCGCGACGTGCCGCGCATCGACGCCAAATCGGTCATCGACCCGGGCAGCGTGCCGGGCACCGCCAGCATCACTGTCAACCTGGTCAAG
>Ga0326734_1000306_pt1 | contig 13823 bp, 15 predicted proteins | sample 15_GP2_1315_FD_207944 | JGI IMG/M metagenome (GOLD analysis project Ga0326734, IMG submission 207944) | Glacier ice microbial communities from Ngari, Tibet, China - 15_GP2_131.5 | ecosystem: Environmental > Aquatic > Freshwater > Ice > Glacier | place: China: Ngari, Tibet | collected 2018-07-18 | reverse complement strand
ACATTCACGTCTACCCGGGCCGGGTCCATTTCGACATACAGCGCGTAAACCGGCTGGCGGTGGCCGTGGAGCACGTCTTCATAAGCGCTGCGGGCTGCGTGGCTGAGCACCTTGTCGCGCACGAAGCGGCCATTGACATAGGCAAACTGCTGGTCGGCGCGCGAACGGGCGGCGTCTGGAATGCCGGCGCGGCCCCAGACGCGCACGGCGGGCCGGCCATCGGCACGCCGGGCACTGCTTTCGTAATGCACGGCAACAGACTGCTCGAAGAACTCCGTACCCAGCACATCGGACAGACGCTGGTCATGGTGGCTCAAGCTGGGCGCGCCGGGCCATTCGCCGGCGCAGGCGCGCCACTGCTCAACCAGCCTGCCTTCATGCCATATGGCAAAACCCACATCGGGCCGTGCCAATGCATGGCGGCGCACGGCTTCGATGCAGTGCGCCAGCTCAGTGGCGTCGGTCTTTAAAAACTTGCGCCGGGCCGGCGTGGCGTAAAACAGCTCGCGCACCTCGACGCTGGTACCGCGCGCTCGCGGCGCCGGCTTGAATTCTCCAGTGAGGCCGTCCAGCTGCCAGGCGGGGCCGGTGTCCAGCGCCTGCGAGACCACGCTCATGTCGGCCACCGAATTGATTGCTGCCAGCGCCTCGCCCCGAAAACCCATGGTGCCGACCGATTCCAGGTCCAGGAGCGAAGCGATCTTGCTAGTGGCATGGCGGCGCAGCGCCAGCGGCAGCTCTTCGCGTGCAATGCCCAGCCCATTGTCTTCCACCAGAATCAGGCGCACGCCGCCGGCCATCAGCCGCACCGTCACCTGGGTGGCGCCGGCATCCAGCGCGTTGTCCAGCAGTTCGCGGACCACCGAGGCCGGGCGCTCCACCACCTCGCCAGCCGCAATCTGGCTGATCAGTTCATCGGGAAGGTCACGGATGGGGCGGCGCGCGGCCAGAATTTGAAACGTCATGAAGCGCCAATTTTAGGCGCTGCGTCTTGTCAATCTGCAACCCGGCCAGTGTTCAGCGCCAGCCCAAAACAGTGTAAGACGGTGGCGCCTGCTAGAACCGAATGTTTGGGGGACGGGAAAATGCACTGGCTGACCTGTCAAAATCCAGGCCATGGAACTAGCTGCCTTTCTCATCGATTTCATTCTTCACGTCGACAAGCACCTGGAGACCTTCGTGGCCAGTTATGGCCTCTGGGTTTACGCGCTGCTTTTTTTGATCATTTTTGTCGAGACCGGCGTGGTCGTGATGCCGTTTTTGCCCGGGGATTCACTCTTGTTCGTGGTGGGCGCCATGTGCGGCGTCGGGCTGATGAGCTATCCGTTGGCGGTGGGCCTGCTGTTCGTGGCGGCCGTGCTGGGCGACCAGTGCAACTACACGGTTGGCCGGGCCATCGGACCCAAGGTGTTCCAATGGGAAAACTCGCGTTTTTTCAATAAAAAGGCGTTTGACCAGGCCCATGCGTTTTACGAGCGCTATGGCGGCGTCACCATCATTGCCGCGCGCTTTATGCCGTTTTTGCGCACTTTCGCGCCTTTTGTCGCGGGTATTTCATCCATGAACCGTGGCCAGTTCTCGCTTTACAACGTGGTTGGTGCCGCCTTGTGGGTGGGCGGCATCGTCACAGCCGGTTACGCATTTGGCAACGTGCCTTTTGTCAAAACGCATCTGGACAAAATCATCTGGGCCATGATCCTGGTTCCCGGCTTGTTCGTGCTGTGGGGCGCTTGGAGGGCACGGCGCTTGGCCAGTCGTACGCCAGTCCAGTCTTGATGCCTACGCAGCGATTAGGTAGGAGCAAGCAATGAAGATAAAAAAACGACCTGCCGAAGTGATTCGGGGTCGTTTTTGGGGCTGTCCGAAAGCCAGTTGAATGACAGCGACCTAGAGACCTAGGAGCGTGTCAACGTTGGGAAGCTTAATTCTTCTTACCTACTTCATTGCCGATGAGCGCTCCGGCTGCCGCACCGCCGACGGTGGCGAGCGTGCCGCCAAATAGCGCACTGCCGGCAACGCCGCCAAGCACCGCACCAGTGGCCGTGCCGATTTGCGCGTTCGTCGGGTTGGTGCCGCAGCCGGTCAAGGCGATCAGGGAAGCCGCAGCGGCTGACATCAAAATTTTGGTCATCATGGTTTTCACCTTTTCTGTTAAACCAGGCTGATTCGTCAAGGATCATCAAGTGGTGAAACCTTGCCGCAGCCTGTGCATTTAGTGTAATCCCGGGCGTCAAGCGGGACTGTAGGAAGATACCGCCGGCACTCGTCATACGGTCATAGCTTTGTCAATCCCCATTTTTAAAGCGCGCGGTTGCGTGCCAGGGGTGGATTCTTGGCAAAGTAACGCGAAATCCCGCGCATCAACGCATCGGCCAGCTGGATCTGGTAGCTGTCGCTGCGCAGCTTGGCCTCTTCTGCCGGGTTGCTGATGAAGGCGGTTTCCACCAGCACGCTGGGAATGTCAGGCGCTTTTAAAACCGCGAAACTGGCCTGCTCGACCCGGGGCTTGTGCAGCTTGCCGACGTTGCCTATCTCGCCCAGCATGGCACTGCCCAGCTTCATGCTGTCGTTGATTTGCGCCGTGGTGCTCATGTCAAACATCGCCCGCTGCACCTGCGCATCCTTGGACTTGGTATTGACGCCGCCCACCAGGTCGGCAGAATTTTCCTTGTCGGCGATCCAGCGCGCTGCGCTGCTCGAGGCGCCTTTTTCACTCAGGGCAAAGACACTGGCGCCCTGCGGCGCGTCGGTAAAAAAAGCGTCGGCATGCAGGCTGATGAACAGGTCGGCCTTGACACTGCGCGCCTTTTGCACCCGGACATGCAGCGGCACAAAGAAATCGGCATCGCGCGTGAGGTAGGCGCGCATGTTGGGCTGCTGGTTGATGCGGTCGCGCAGGCGATGCGCAATCTGCAGCACCACGTCCTTTTCACGGGTGCCGCCGGGGCCGATGGCGCCGGGGTCTTCGCCGCCATGGCCCGGGTCCAGGGCCACGATGACCAGGCGGTCGGTCTTGTTCTCAAAGTCGGGCGCCGAATCGCCTCTGGAAAAGGACGCGGTTTCGGTGGGCTGCCGGGGCGGCGGCAGGTTGCCGGAAAGACGGTCTTTTTCTGCAGAGGCGACGACTGGCGGCCTGGGCGCGGTGGGGTGGGCTGCATTGGCCGCCACGCTGGCGGACGGCATGGAGGGCATCGACGTTGCCTTTTCCGATTGCTGCGCCATGAGGTTGCCCAGCGGATCGCTGGTGTTGCCTGGCGCCAGTCCTGGCTGCGCCGCAAAGGGCGCTGGAGACTGCGTTTTTGCAGGATCGGCCAGCCGTTCGGCAATCAGCGCTTCCAGCGGGTCCAGGGGCTGGGCCGGGTACAGGTCGAACACCAGCCGGTGCTGGTAGGCAGCCACCGGTGCCAGGCTGAACACCTGCGGCAGCATCGGTTTTTTCAAGTCCATGACGAGCCGCACCACGCCGGGCGCGTTCTGCCCGACGCGAATGCCCGAGATGTTGGGGTCGTCGGACTTGACCTTGGCGACGAGTTCGCGCAACGCCGGGATCAAATCGATTCCCTCGATGTCAACCGCCAGCCGCGGGGGCTGGGGAATAAAGAACTGGCGCGCCTTGATTTCGGTGTCGGATTCGATGGTCAGCCGGGTGTAGTCTTTCGATGGCCAGACGCGCACAGCCACGATGGTCGCTCCCCGGGCGATGTGCTGGGTGCCCAGCAGCAAGACAACGCTGCCCATCTGCAGCGCGTGGCGGCGATTCAAACCGGCAGGAGGCTTCTTGTTTTTCATGCGAGCAACTCCGCCCCCGTGGGGGAATAGGCCGTCAGGGCAATGGCGCGCGATGCATCTGGCTGCATCTCGATGCCGATCACCAGATCGGGCCGGGGTAAATGATCACCGGCCTTTTCCGGCCACTCGACCAGCTTGAGCCCGGGACTCGCAAAAATATCGCGAAACCCGGCTTCTTCCCACTCTTGCGGGTCATTGAAACGATAAAAATCAAAATGCCAGATCGCCAGTTCCGGATTGTGGCCCGAGTCAAGGTTAACTGGCGCCAGTGTGTAAGTTTCAACCACTGCATAGGTCGGGCTTTTGATGCGGCCCTGCACGCCCAGGGCGGTCAGCAAATGGCGCACGAAGGTGGTCTTGCCGGCACCCAGGTCGCCGTGCAGCTCGATCAGCGCACGGCCAATCGCCGGCTTGCAGGCCAGCGCCTGTGCAAAAGACTGCGTGGCGGCCTCGTCCGGCCAGGCCATGTTTTTTACAATCAGCGGATGCCAACCTGTCATCAGTGGAACAGTCATCAATTCGTTTCTCAAATTCAAACATGGGCGCGGGCGCTCGGATTTTCGCAGACCGGCATCGCGGGCGTTGACTTGTCTTCGGCAGAACCCGGATTATCGGCCTGGCTGGCCGCCGGATTTCACGGGGACATGCATTACATGCAGTCGCATGGCCTGAAGAGAGCCCGGCCGGCCGAGTTGATTCCCGGCACGGTCAGCGTCATCACCGCGCGAATGGACTATTTGCCCGCTTCCACGCCCCACCTGCCGGGCGAGTGGCAGGCGCTGGAGTTCAGCCGCCTGGGGCAGCCGGCCGAGGGCATTGTCTCGGTCTATGCCCGGGGCCGCGATTACCACAAGGTGATGCGCGCCCGGCTGCAAAAACTGGCCGAACAGATCGGCGCGCATGTCGGGCCGTTCGGCCACCGGGCGTTCACCGACTCGGCGCCGGTGCTGGAGGCCGAGCTGGCGTCGCGCAGCGGCCAGGGCTGGCGCGGCAAGCACACGCTGCTGCTCAACCGCGAGGCGGGCTCGATGTTTTTCCTGGGTGAGATTTTTGTCGACATCGCGCTGCCGCCCAGTGCGCCGGTCACAGCGCATTGCGGCAGTTGCCAGGCGTGCATCGACATCTGCCCGACGCAGGCCATCATCGCCCCTGGCAAGCTCGATGCGCGGCGTTGCATTTCTTACCTGACGATTGAGCACGCCGGTCCCATTCCGTTGGAGCTTCGCCACTTGATGGGCAACCGGATTTATGGCTGCGACGACTGCCAGCTGGCCTGCCCATGGAACAAGTTTGCCCAGCGCAGCAGCCTGCCCGATTTTGACGAACGGCTTGGCTTGACGGGGCAGCAACTGGAAACCTTGTTTGAATGGACCGAAGAAGCGTTTTTACGCCTGACCGAAGGCAGCCCGATCCGCCGCATTGGCCATGAGCGCTGGCTGCGCAATGTGGCGGTTGCCCTGGGCAATGCCTTGCGCAGCGGCGTGGCGGACCCCGCCAGCCTGCGGGCAAGTTTGCAGCGCCGCGCCGACCACCCCAGCGCCGTGGTGCGCGAGCATGTGGCCTGGGCGCTTGGCCAATGAGGCTGCCAGATGCGATTTTTGTGACAAAAATAGCCATTTGCGCATGTATTGCATGCCTAATTAGCTATCAATAAAATAGCATGTAGTGTGGCGCGCTGGATGCCATCAATGCAGCAGGCCCAATGCAAACGGCAGGCTCACCACGCCCAGCAGGGTGGACAGCGTGACCAGGCCGGCCACATAGCCCGCGTTGTAGCCCATGCGCGCCGCCAGCACATAGGCGCTCGAAGCCGTCGGCAAGGCCGAAAAAGCCAGCAGGATGCTGGCCTGCACCGCCGACAAGCCAAAGGCCCGGGCCAGCACCAGCGCCACCAGCGGCGTCAGGGCGTGGCGGATCAGCAGCACTGCGCAGCCCAGGGTTTTTGCCTGGGACAACTGGCTGAACTGCATGCCGGCGCCGGCAGCCATCAGGCCCAGCACGATGGCCGACGCCCCGATGCGCGACAGCGTGGGCACCGACCAGTCCGGCAGGCTGAAACCCAGCAGGTTGGCTGCCAGACCGGACACGGTGGCCAAAATCAAGGGGTTGCGCACCAGTTCGCCCAGAAAACCGCGCCTCGCGTGCCGCGCCATGGGCCACACCGCCGCCACATTGAACAGCGGCACGCAGACGCCGATCAGCACGGCGATCAGCTGCAGGCCCTGGCTGCCCGCCAGCCGCTCGGCCAGCGCCACTCCGATGAACGAGTTGAAGCGAAAAGCCACCTGGGCGCTGGCCGCATGCTCGCGCCGGTCGATGTGCCGGCGCAAGCCCGGCAGGTAAGGCAGGCTGTAGGCCATGGCGATGCCCGCCAGTCCCAGCGTCAGGCCAGCGCCAATCAGGTTGGAGGTCGCGCCCAGGTCAAGCGGGCTCCTGACAATCGACTGGAAAAGCAGGAGCGGGAATAAAAAATAATAAACCAGGCTTTCCAGCGGTTCCCAGACCGAGCGGTTCAGGGCGGTATGCCGGCAGAGCAGGTAGCCACAGGCGATGAGCGAAAAATCTGGAAGGAGCAGCTGGAGGTAGGGCACCGGGCGAAGAATAACGCACTGCATCGGGGTTAGCCCTTATGCGTATTCCACAGGTGAACGGGGCAAGGCTTGCGTTTACGATCCATGCTCATTTCATTGCAAGGAATCGATCATGAAAAAAAGAGATTGGCTGGCTTTTTCTGCCATCTGCCTGACGGCGGCGTCGAGCGTGGCATGGGCCCAGGGCTACCCGAACAAGGTCATCAAGCTGCAAATTCCGTTCGCGCCCGGCGGCACGACCGACATCATCGGCCGCGTGATGGCCGACCCGCTGGGCAAGGCCCTGGGCCAAGTCGTCATCGTGGAGAACAAGGCGGGCGGTGGCGGCGTGATTGGCGCGACTGAAACCGCCCGCGCGTTGCCCGATGGCTATTCGCTGGGCATAGGCACGGTGTCCACCACCGCCGCCAATCCGGCCATCAACCCGAAAATACCCTACAACCCGCTGACGGATTTCACGCCGATCATCAACATTGCCGCCACGCCGAACATCATTGCGGTGCACCCGAGCTTTCCGGCGCGCAACTACAAGGAGTTTGTGGCCGAACTGAAGAAAAACCCGGGCAAATACTCGTTTTCGTCGTCAGGCACCGGCGGCATCGCCCACCTGCAGATGGAACTCTACAAAAACCTGAGCGGCACCTTCATCACGCACATTCCCTACCGCGGCTCGGGTCCGGCCTTGAACGACACCGTCGCCGGCCAGGTCCTCGTCATTTTCGACAACCTGCCGTCCACCTTGCCCTTTGTCCAGCAAAAGCGCCTGATCCCGATCGTGGTGGCGGCGCCCGAGCGCATTGCGGCGCTGCCCGACGTGCCGACCTTCAAGGAAGTGGGGCTGGAGCCGGTCAACCGCATGGCGTATTACGGCATCCTGGGGCCCAAGGGCTTGCCCCGAGAAGTGGTGGACCGGGTCAATGCAGGGGTGAAAAAATCGCTGGAAGACCCGGCCGTTCGCAAGCGGATCGAAGACACGGGTTCGCTGATCGTCGCCAACACGCCCGAGCAGTTCGCCGCCCAGATCAAGGCTGAATACGAGGTGTATAAAAAGGTCGTCGAAACCGCCAAGCTCAAGCTGGAATAATCTGGCCTGCTGCTGCCCTGTAGGGGGCTGCCTGAAGCAAAGGCAGCCTTGCGGCAGGGGCGCAAAATCTTGTTTTTTATCAAAGCCGCCACACCATGCACCTGCAAAGCCAGTCCGCCATCGACGCGTTCATCGACGCCCTGTGGCTGGAGGACGGCCTGTCCCGCAACACGCTGGCAGCCTACCGGCGCGATCTCACGCTTTTTGCCGTCTGGCTGAATTCGCAGGAGCAGCTGCACCGCCAGCTCGACGAATGCAGTGAATATGAAATCAACGCCTATTTTTCATTTCGCCACGCCGTCACCAAGGCCACCTCGGCGAACCGCTGCCTGACCGTGTTCAAGCGCTACTTTCGCTGGGCGCTGCGCGAAAACCTGATTGCCGCCGACCCCACGCTCAAGCTGGCGTCAGCCAAGCAGGCCTTGCGCGTCCCCACGGTGATGTCCGAGGCACAGGTCGAGGCCTTGCTGTCAGCGCCGGATGCCGACACGCCGCTCGGCCTGCGCGACCGCGCCATGCTGGAGACGATGTACGCCAGCGGGCTGCGCGTGAGCGAACTGGTGGAGCTCAAGACCTTTCATGTCAGCCTGAACGAAGGGGTGCTGCGAGTGCTGGGCAAGGGCAGCACCGAGCGGCTGGTGCCATTTGGCCAGGTGGCGCGCGAATGGATCGTGCGCTACATCGCCGAGGCCCGGCCAACGATCTTGGGCGGCCAGCAGACCGACGACCTGTTCGTCACCAGCCATGGCCACGGCATGAGCCGGGTGATGTTCTGGATGCTGGTCAAGAAGTACGCGCTGCGGGCCGCCATCCATTCGCCCCTGTCGCCCCACACCCTGCGCCATGCATTTGCCACCCACCTGCTGAACCATGGCGCCGACCTGCGCGCCGTGCAGATGCTGCTCGGGCATGCCGACATTTCCACCACCACGATTTACACGCATGTGGCCCGTGAGCGCCTGAAGTCGATTCATGCCGAGCACCATCCCCGCGGCTGATCCACATCCGCCCTTTACGGGCTGCGTTCTGCCCGGCCATGCCTCAATCTGTCAGCAACTCCCGCATTTCGCAAGCAAAACGGTGGGAATGATTTTTCCACTGGACGATGTCGGCGCGCAGTTGCCGAACCTGGCCTTCGAGCAACTGGATGTGTTGCTGTTCAGCGCTGCCGGCTCTGAAAGGCGTGACCAGAGGATCTGCTTCAAAAGGATGGGCCATTCGGTAAGCCGCTGGCCCACCGGCACCGTCGGGTTCAAAAAACCTGATTTTTGCCTTTTGAATCAGTTGCTTCATCATCTTGAGTCTCCGTATTGCAGCCGTGCACTTGGCTATAAAATGACATTTTTCTAAATGTATCGCGCTCTTTCCAGGTTGTGTGAAGGATGCATGGGCCGTTTGGACTACCAAAACTCAGGCAAAACCCTTGTGGCACTGCGAAACCTGGCACCAGGCAAGCTTCAAGCAGCGGCGCACAGACTTTCCAGTTCGGCATCGCTGAACCCCGCCTGGCGCCTGGCTTGCAGGTTCAGCGGGCCTTTCAGGCGCGGCGCGCCGTATTGTTCGGCCAGCAGTGCGTAGGTGGTGATCGGCTCCAGCCCGCGCTGCTGGCACAGGTGGCGGTACCAGTGGTTGCCAATGGCCACGTGGCCGATTTCGTCTTTCAAAATGATGTCCAAAATGGCCACGGCGCGCAAGGCGTCCGGCGTGCCGACCTTTCGCAGCTTGGCCTGCATGGGGGGCGTGGCGTCCAATCCGCGCGCCTCCAGGGTGCGTGGCACCAGCGCCATGCGTGCGAGCACATCGCCTTCGGTTTTGCGTGTCATGTCCCACAACCCGGTATGGGCGGGGAAGTCGCCATAGTCATGGCCCATGGACTGCAGATGGGCTTGCAGCAGGCTGAAATGCAGTGCCTCTTCTGCCGCCACGGTGAGCCAGTCCAGGTAATAGGCCGGCGGCAAGCCGGGAAAGCGCCACAGCGCATCGAGAGCCAGGTTGATGGCATTGAATTCGATATGCGTCACCGCATGGAGCAGGGCAGCCAAGCCTTCGGGTGTGAACGGCGAGCGCCGGGGCAGGTCCAGGTGCAGCCGCAATTCTGGCCGCTGCGGGCAGCCCGGCAGACCCGGCGACGCCACGAGGATGTCGTTAAATGCTATGAAAAGTGTAGCTGCTTGCGCATGCAGTGAATGCACAAGCAGCACTTTTTGTTGTGGATTGGGCTCCATGAGCGCTTGTTGCGCCAGCTGGCGCATCTCAGGAAGTGGTGGCGTTGCGGTCATGCCTCAATTGTCGTTGATGCGTTTTTTCGGCCGGAAAGCGAACCTGGGCGCCTGGCCTGGCGCTTCCTTACAATCGAAAGCTGTTTTCACCCGCTTGACCGCAAGGAACCCCATGGCCATTTATCAGCTGGACGACATGCAACCCTCCCTCCACGAATCGGCCTGGGTGGCCGACAGTGCGCAGGTCATCGGCCAGGTCACGCTGGCCGAAGGCAGCAGTGTCTGGTTTGGCGTGGTGGCCCGGGGCGACACGGCCGCCATCCACGTTGGAAAAGGCGCCAATATTCAGGACAACAGCGTGCTGCATGCCGACGAGGGCATGCCCCTGGTCATTGGCGAGAATGTCACCGTGGGCCACCAGGTCATGCTGCACGGCTGCACCATCGGTGACGGCTCGCTGATCGGCATCCAGGCCGTGGTGCTCAACGGCGCGAAGATCGGCAAAAACTGCCTGGTCGGCGCGGGTTCGCTGGTGACGGAAGGCAAGGAGTTCCCCGACGGCTGCATGATCCTGGGCAGCCCGGCTAAAGCGGTTCGGCAGCTCTCGCCTGAACAAATCGAGGGTTTAAAAATGAGCGCCCGGCACTATATGGACAATGCCCAACGCTACAAAGCTGGCCTTAAAAAGTTGAGCTGAACGACACCAAAACATGACAATTTCCAAGATCCAACCATTACAAGCCAAACACCATTGCGCAAATGTGGGCGCAATAGCGTTCCAAGCCAGTCGGGGCCGCGGAACCGGCTTTGCCGGGCCGCAAGCGCAACAGCCCCCCCGGGGGGCAGTGCAGTACGCGAAGCGACAAGCGTGGGGGCTCCATGTCTGAACTTCACAAATTTATTTTCGACGGCCTGCCGGTGCGCGGCATGATCGTTCGCCTGACCGATTCGTGGCAGGAAATCCTCAAGCGCCGGGAGGCTGCCGGCGGTTACCCGGAGCCGGTGATGCACCTGCTGGGCGAGATGACGGCGGCCGGGGCCTTGATGCAAAGCAGCATCAGCTTCAACGGCGCGCTGGTGCTGCAGATTTTTGGCGATGGCCCGGTGAAACTGGCGGTGGCCGAGGTGCAACCCGACCTAAGCCTGCGCGCCACCGCCACCGTGACCGGCACTGTCGAAACGGACAGCACATTGAGCCAGCTGGTCAATGTGAAGAATGGCGGGCGCTGTGCCATCACGCTGGACCCGAAGGACAAGTTCCCGGGCCAGCAGCCCTACCAGGGCGTGGTGCCGCTGTTTGGCGACCGGCATGAAAAAATCGAGAATTTGAGCGAGGTGCTGGAGCACTACATGCTGCAAAGCGAGCAGCTTGACACCCGCCTGATCCTGGCGGCCGATGGCAACGTGGCAGCGGGCCTGCTGATCCAGCGCCTGCCGGTGAAAGGGCAGGGCAACCTGGAAGGCCAGATTGACCGCAATGCCAATGAAGACCAGATTGGCGTGAACGAGGACTACCAGCGCATTGCCCTGCTGGCCGGCACGCTCAAGCGCGAGGAACTCCTGAGCCTGGATGTGGACACGATCTTGCGCCGGCTGTTCTGGGAGGAGCCCCTCACGCGCTTTGAGCCGCTGACGCCCAGCTTTGCCTGCAGCTGTTCGCTTGAGCGGGTGGGCAACATGCTGCGCGGCCTGGGAACGGACGAAATAGAAAGCATCATCGCCGAGCGCGGCAAGGTCGATGTGGCCTGCGAATTCTGCGGTGCGCAGTATGGGTTTGATCCGGTGGATGCCGCACAGCTCTTCACCCTCCCGATCCAGCAGCAGCCGCCGACCTCGACCGTTCAGTAACCTGTCTGCGCTGGCCGCGCGTGCGTCACGTGGTGCTGGCGCGCCCTTGCAGCAGGGCTGTCAGCAGCCGGTGTTCGCATTGCGGGTCGCTGCACTTGTCGCACATCCAGGTCCAGGGCTGTTTTTTCTCGCCGCTTCCGGCAACATCCAGTTTGGGGCGATCAATGGGCGGCGTTGCCAGGCTTTCGACGGCAAGCAGCGCCTGGGCAAGACGCTGCGCCGCCGTGCCATACAGCACCCGGTAGGAAACGGCGGCAAGCGCCAAAGCGTTGCGAATCGAATCGTCTGCTGTTTTCCAGCCGTACTCGAAATCGAGCTGGTTCTTGGGTCGAAGGGCGGCAGGGGCTTCCAGCCCAGCCAGAAAAACCAGGTGACAGCCTGCCAAGCCTGCCGGCAGTGCAGAAGTGTGATGCCCTGTGACAAGCTGCAGGGGCGGGCCGCAGCCTGCTGACACTTGGTCCAGGCCTGCCGCCAGTTCCGCCAGCTGCTCAGGGCAGGCGCCAAGCAGGGCAATTTTCAGCACGGCCGTCAACGCCGTATCGGCAGTGGGTTGCACCAAAATGATTTATTGGTTGATCTGGACGAACATTTCATTGGGCTTGACCATGCCCAGTTCGCTGCGGGCTTTTTCCTCGACCATTTCCAGGCCTTCCTGCAAGTCCTTGACCTCGATGGCCAACTGGTCATTGTCTGCCTGGCGCAGCTTGTTTTTGGCAAGCTGGTTCTGCAATTGCTGCTGCATTTGATGAACATCGGGAATGCTGCCCCGGCCACGCCAGAGCTGGGCCTGAAAAACGACCAGCAGCGCCAGCAAGATGACAGGAGCAACGAAACGATGGCCCATGGCGCAAGCAGGCCGGTTCAGCGCAGGTTGTAGAACGCCGCGCGGCCAGGGTAGGTGGCAATTTCGCCCAGGTCTTCTTCAATGCGCAGCAGTTGGTTGTACTTGGCCATGCGGTCGGAGCGCGAGAGTGAACCGGTCTTGATCTGGCCCGCGTTGGTGCCCACGGCGATGTCGGCAATCGTCGAATCCTCGGTTTCACCCGAGCGGTGCGAGATCACGGCGGTGTAGCCGGCGCGCTTGGCCATTTCAATCGCGGCGAAGGTTTCGGTCAGCGTGCCGATCTGGTTGATTTTGATCAGGATCGAGTTGGCAATGCCCTTGTCAATGCCTTCCTTCAAGATTTTGGTATTGGTGACAAACAGGTCGTCACCGACGATCTGGACATTCTTGCCCAGGCGATCGGTCAATATCTTCCAGCCGTCCCAGTCGCCCTCGGCCATGCCGTCCTCGATGCTGATGATGGGGTATTTGTCCACCCAGGTCGCCAGCATGTCGGTCCACTCCTGCGCCGACAGGCTCAAGCCTTCACCGGACAACACGTACTTGCCATCCTTGTAGAACTCGGACGCTGCGCAGTCCAAGCCCAGCGCAATCTGCTCGCCGGCCACGAAACCGGCCTTGTCGATGGCTTCCAGGATCATCTGGATGGCCGCCTCATGGCTGGGCACGTTGGGCGCAAAGCCGCCTTCGTCGCCCACGGCAATGCTCATGCCCTTGTCGTGCAGGATGGTTTTCAGCGCATGGAACACCTCGGCGCCATAGCGGACGGCTTCGCGAAAGCTCGGTGCGCCGATCGGGATGATCATGAATTCCTGCAGATCCAGGTTGTTGTTGGCATGCGCGCCGCCATTGACCACGTTCATCATCGGCACCGGCATCTGCATGGCCGCGCTGCCGCCAAAGTAGCGGTACAGCGGCAAGCCGGCCTCTTCGGCGGCTGCACGGGCCACGGCCATGCTGACGGCCAGCATGGCGTTGGCGCCCAGGCGGGACTTGTTCTCGGTGCCGTCCAGTGCAATCAGCGTGCGGTCCAGAAAGGCCTGCTCGCTGGCGTCCAGGCCCAGCACGGCCTCGGAAATTTCATTGTTGATGTAGCCGACCGCCTTCAGCACGCCCTTGCCCAGGTAGCGCGACTTGTCGCCGTCGCGCAACTCGATCGCTTCGCGCGAGCCGGTGGAGGCGCCCGATGGCACGGCAGCCCGGCCCATGACGCCGGACTCCAGCAGCACGTCGCATTCGACGGTGGGGTTGCCCCGGCTGTCAAGAATCTCGCGGCCGACGATGTCAACAATTGCGCTCATTTTTCGTCTTTCAATTAAAAATTAAAATTACAAACCAAAATTATTTTCAAGGTAACCATTTTTCTTGGTCACCCGGTCCAGCGCCAGCAGCGTTTCCAGCAGCGCTTTCATGTGCTTGAGCGGCACGGCGTTGGGGCCGTCGCTCAT
>Ga0326734_1000305_pt1 | contig 13868 bp, 24 predicted proteins | sample 15_GP2_1315_FD_207944 | JGI IMG/M metagenome (GOLD analysis project Ga0326734, IMG submission 207944) | Glacier ice microbial communities from Ngari, Tibet, China - 15_GP2_131.5 | ecosystem: Environmental > Aquatic > Freshwater > Ice > Glacier | place: China: Ngari, Tibet | collected 2018-07-18 | reverse complement strand
TTTAAAATAGCTAAAAAGGCTTGACCTAAACAGATATTTGTGTATAATAAAAACTGTTAGCATAAGTATTACGAAAGGAAAAAGTAATGGCTAAAAATAAGCAAAAAATTGAAGATACATCAGAAGATGTAACAGAGAAAAAAACAGTGAAAAAGGTTACAAAATCAAAGACTGTAAGCACAATAGCTGTTATAATGGGTATAGGAAATCTAGCCGTGATTGCATCAATCGCATATAGTGCCGCTGTTATCGTACTAGGTACAGAGGGAATTACCCCATTAATTTTAATCACACCTATGGTAATATTTGCCCTAGTTAAACTGATTAAACAATTTATTAAATAAGGAGAAAATAGTCCACCAAACTCAACAGGAAATTAGTACACATACTAGAGAGAGGACTTGCCTATGAGTGTCAAACGAATAATAGTAGTCGGAGTTTCCGTTATAGCCTTAGCAGGGTTTATAACACTAGGAATCGCTGATGCAGTTAAGAGAAACGACCAACTCGAATTTCAAAAGGTTGAACTGAAAAGTAAATCTGTTGAAATACAACAACTGAACAATAAGTATGAAAAACTCGATGAAGACCTACAAAAGGCTCAAGAGGATAAGAATACTAGCCAACAAGAAATTGACAGGCTAAAACAACAAGAAGCTGAGTATCAGAAGGAAAAAGAACGCCTTGAAGCTCAGTTACAAGCTAAAATTGAAACCAAGAATAGGCTAGCTGTTGCCTCTACTAAAGTAGTAAACACAGCAATACGTTCACAATCCGCTTCCGCTTATAGTGGAGGTGGTAATTGTGTCCAATGGATAGCACAAGCTGGTATTACAAATCCAATCGCATCAGAGCTTATTACTCGCGAATCTGGTTGTAACCCTTGTATTGTTAATGGTGGTGCTATAGACTGCAATTACTCAGGTAATCGTGCTTATGGTATTCCTCAAGCGCTTCCAGGAAATAAAATGGCTTCACACGGAGCAGACTGGAAAACCAACCCAGTAACACAACTTCGCTGGATGCAAGATTATGTAATGGGGCGTTATGGTTCTTGGGAGGCTGCTAAGTCTTTCCATGATGCAAATAACTGGTATTAAATATGAAACATTTATTTATTAAACCAGTTAAACCGCATAGACCAATGCTTCGGTTATTTGTAGTAATAATCGGAGCTATTATCCTACAAAGTATTACATTCCCACAAAATGCAAATGCTATAAATATAGGAATGACAAATCAATCACAGAATACTAACACATTTACTCTATTAGAGCAAAATGAACAAAAGTTAGATGAACTCAATAATTCTTTTAATCTTAAACAAGAATCACTTGAAGATAAAGCAGATGAAGTTGAGAAGCTCAAAAATGAAGCTAGTGTAATAATTAGCGAAAAAGACCAACTAGAAAATAGAGTTGCGTCACTAAAACAAGAATTAGCCGAATTAGATGATATGTTTGTACGTATCTCAGGTTATGCAGGAAATGCCGCAGGGAATAGCTATGCACTAGGTAATTGTACTTGGTACGTAAAAGATGTGCGACCAGACCTTGCTAATTTTATGGGTAACGCTAATATGTGGTATTCATCTGCTCAAGCTTATGGCTTCAAAGTTGGAATAAAAGCAAAAGTAGGTGCAGTAGCTACAACTCAAGTGGGTTGGGCTGGACACGTTGCATATGTTGAAAAAGTATCTCGTGATGGTCAGTTAATCACAATATCAGAGATGAATTACGGTGCTTTATACCAAATGAATACTAGAACAGTTCCATCTAGCGACTTTAAATATATTTACGAAAAATCATAGTTGTATCTTAAATACTTTTCATTTATAATAAAAATATAAACGAAAGGACATAGGATGAATATAACAAACGCAGAAAGTCTAGCCCTTATAGCAATGTCCGAACACGGATTAATCTCAGAGGGCTGGACTTTTTCTTTTGATAGAGCTAAACAACGATTTGGGTATTGTAACCATACAGCTAAACGAATTAGCATTAGTAAAACTCTTACAGAATTAAACGAAGAATTAGAAATCAAAGATACTATCCTACATGAGATTGCACACGCCTTAACTGGCTTAGGTAATGGACATAACTATAGATGGCGCATGAAATGCGTTCAAGTAGGTGCTCGTCCAGAACGTTGCTACAGTAGTGCAACTGTAATACAACCTACACATAAATGGCTAGGAACTTGTCCAAATGGTCATAACACTAAACGAATGAAGCGAATGAAGCTTAGTTGTTCTAGGTGTCAGCCAACATGGAATCCTAAATATTTGTTCATTTGGACATTAAATGAAGAATTGGTGTTGAATTCTTAATACTTTTCATTGATAATGATTATATAAATCAACGAAAGGATTTGAAATGGAATTACTAGAAAAAGCAGAATTAGGAATTAATGGAATAGGTATGTATCAGTTAGCAGATTACTACATGTCAGCTGAATCAGTTGAATATGGAGAAGAACTTTAATGTCTTCTTATCAACAAACTTGGGATAAAGTAGTAGCTTTAAAAAATGCTGGACAATCTGAACAGCGCGGCGGTGCAAACATACTGACAGAAGATGATATACAGACTATTTGTGCAACTATAGATTTTTTTGGTGGTGATTATCGTCAAGATTATTTTGACCTAAGTGTTAATGCTCGACCTATTGCACCTCGCTATCGTGTATTCGACTGGTTAGGAATGCGTGTAATGAACGGTCGCGACGAGCTTTCAACTAAAGTGCTTGTCCATAGTTTTATTAAATCTGGCGGTATACCTACTAAGTTTATTCAAGATTTACGTGAAACTGATTACGATATTGATACTAGCTGGGAAAATATTAAGTTATGAAAAAAATAGTAATTAATAATCTAGATTTAGAATATTCTATCGACACTTATGGAATGTTTAAGGGTGATAGTGTTGATGAAAGTGAATCAGAATATTATGCAGAGCAATATCAATTAACAGAAGATGAATGGCGTTCTGTAAGTTTTAATTACGAACATAAAGATATTGTAAAATCTTTAGCTATTGAAAGTGTTAGTAATCTTCATAATGGTTTGGTTGGTATTGTTGTTTTAGATATTAGCAAACCAATTAAAACAGGTTCTCCTAAGTTTTATAATTATACTACGGATTGGTATATTGCTGAATGGACTATAGATGAAGTACAACTTAAGAAATATATCTTAAATCGCTTTAATAGTTATCGTGATTGGGTTTTACAATCTTCATGGAGTGCAGAATCTAGGAGAGAAGACCAAGAAATTGAACTACTGGCAATGCTTGAATATTATGCACTCAATACTTATACAGTTGACGATTACAATCAAGCAATGTGGGAACAAGAGAGCGAAATCTATTACAATCACATGTCATTAGATGAAGAATCTCAGAAACTAATAGAAAGTAAAGAGGAACTAAAATAATGCGAGCATTAACTGCTGGACAAAAGAAATTACTTGATAAGTATATTGTTACTTACAAAAACGAAAATGTGAATCTATACACTGTTGACGATTTAACAGACCATCAATGGTTAGTAATAGAAAACCTAAATAATACAGAAGTACTTTGGCAAAATGCAAATCGCTATATTAGCGATAAAGCAATTGAAACAATATGAGTTTTATTTGGGGTAATAAAGAAGATGAAAACGACTGCCCTAACTGCTTTGAATTAAATAGTATTATGTCTAATTCATCTGGTGACCATTGGTGCGATAACTGTGGTTGGCAAGCAGAAGACGAAGAAATAGTAGAATAAGGCGTTTTAAGCCGTTTTAAGAGCAGTATAAAAGCGTCTGGTATACTTTTATAGTTTTGATACTACTAAAGCTCCTAGATGCTTTAAAAGATGTCTGAGGCACATATAAACACAAAAGAGGCATTTAACTGCCTCTTTTTACATTCCCCTGGAACTCAATCCCACACATATTATTATACGTTAAGAGATTAATTTAGCCAACTCTGCTGGCTTAAAGCCAACCACAAAACTATTTTCACTAGTAGTAACAGGTACAGACATCATTCCAGTCTTCTTGAACAATTGCTCTCGCATTTGTGGGTCTTCTGTTACGTCAACTGTATTATAATCTACATTTTTAAGCGTTAAATATTTCTTTACCATAGGACAATAACTACACGTTTTGGTTGTGTATACTGTAATCATTTTTAGCTCCTTACTATTTTATATCTATTTTAACTATAGCAGGTTTACTTGAAGTTTTCGGGTAAGAAATCAGGAATTTCTGAAATAAATTGCGATGCTTCTCGTTCTTCATGTAACATATGTGCTCTCAAGTCACATTCAGGTACGTGTCGCATATTTAAAAGTTGTGGATATTGATGTTCTATTACATATTCTGCAATTGTTTTGTAAACATCTCCATGAAATTGCTCAAATAAATACATACCACGATTTGTTTCTTGTTCCTCATCAAGACGAACATATATGTGATTAATACTTGAATTTTCAATTTGTATATTTCCTAAAGCTGTTTTGCCTAGGAATGTATACAGAACTGTATTTTCTGGTGTAGTCTCAAATTCTTGGTCACCATTAAAGGTTATTTTTATAAATTCACTCATGTTTTCATTATAAAGCAAAAACCACTCCATGTAAAGAGTGGTTTTATTTTTGCTTTATTTATATTTATCGAATACTTTTACGAGTAAACAGATTTACAATTGCTAGTAATACTACTGCACCTACAATGCTCATTAAAAAGCCTGAAAGTGTTAGTTCTCCTAGTTCAGCTTGTACGCCAAAGATTGGAGCAAGTAATACGTTTGCTAGAAAAGCACCTATAATACCCACGATGATATTAAGAAGAATTCCCATACCTTCGTTTCGATTTAAGATGATACTGGCAATCCAGCCAGCTAATCCGCCAAGAATTAGTGTTAATAAAATACTCATATTTTCCTCTTTCTATTTTGTTGCTGCTACGCTTGTTGGTTCAACGTAGACAGGCTTTTGTGTAGAACCAAGTAATACGCCAAATTGTGGGAACTTGCGTTCAAGTAAGCGAGCGATAAGGTAATAGGCAGCTATTACTGTACCTGTTAATCCAGCTACTAATTGAGCTTGAATAGATTCTTCTACTACGAATCCATATTTAACTGCCAAGAAAGATAAGATTGTACCTATCAAAATTGGTGTATATGTACGGATGAGTGATGTTACAAAGTTTGTCATTTTTTTATTTTCCCTTTATTACTATTATACATGAATCAATTTTAACAATTAAATTATAATTTATTTCACGTTTCTTATTACTGGTATGCAAGCTTCACCTTGTTCTGCTAATAATCTACGCATATCGTCAAAAGAAATCTTACATTCTCCATTAATACCCCAGTCTATTCCCCATGAATTATGTAAAGTAAAATACTGACCTTTTATACTAACGCCGTTACAAACAATAGCATGACCACCAAGTAAATCACCTTCAACACGTATAAATCCCTTAGAATCTATATCATACATACTCTTATACCAATTTACTCCAAGCACAGCAGGTCCTTGATAGCCAACAGCTAGAATTAAGTCATCGAGTCCAAATGCCCAACGATACTCTTTCATATAAGCCATTTCTTGAATTGTCTTAGCACCAGCTAGAACACTAGTACCTTCATAACTTTCACCGTCCCATTCATCAATTTGTTGTGCTCGTTGATATACTGCTCGTGCTGTTAAGTTAGTAACCCCAACAACTTCTTTTGGACGACCAGCAAGTTCGTGCGACCAAGAAAATCCTACACAAGCACCTTCAGAACCTTGGTCAAGCCATGAGTTTACTTTCCATGTATAGCTTCGCGGCTTTTTAGTTGCAACTAATGTGCGGATTGGATATTCCCGACTTTTTTCATCAAAATGTACAATACGGTCTAAGCGTATATCTTTAGTTATTGAACCGTCTTTTAATTGAGTCATTATTTTCCTATGCTTTAAAGTTTTTAAATAGATTTGTTAAAAAATCAACAATAGATTTAACAATTTTTTCTAATGCAGAAATGCGTGCTTCAATATCACTGTCCACATCTTTAATTTCAATATCACTTGCATATACTATTTCAATGGCATATTTTTCACCTTCAAGAACTAGTAAGTTTTGACCTAGTACTTGCGTTGCGTAAGTAATACGAATAGGTGTATTAATTGGAACTTCTTTTAATACTGTACCATCTGTTAGATTCAAAATAGGAGTGATTGAACGTGTGTATATAGTTCTATCTGCAATATCTTGAAGATTTTTCAACCATTCTGGTTTTTCAACGATAGGCACTACAGCAGGAATACCAAGGTCATCTGCTAACATACCATTACTTACACCTCTGGTTATTGAATATGAAGACAAGTAATATTTTTTACCACCAATAGTAGTTTCTTTAGCAATATCAACTTGCGTTCCCTTTGGAATAATAGTACTCGGTAATACTTCTAATGTTGCCAAATTAATAACAGGTGTACCTTCTGCTCTTAATACCGTAAGTTTAGTATCTGTAATATCAACTAAATTTCGCACCCATTCAGGTTGAACAACTACAGGAGGAATAACAATATTAGGGTCGGTAGATTGTAATTCATATGTATCAAATCCCTGACCTTTATTATTTTCAAAAGAATATTTAGTTAGATAGTATATGTAATTACCAACTCGTGTTTCGGCAGCAATTTCAAATGGTATACCCTTAGTAAAGTTTTTAATTACATTTGCAGTTGAGTTTAAATCTCGAAGAGGCGTAGTATCGTCAATTGCATAAAATACTTTAATATTATCCCATTTCTTTAAATTACGTTGCCATTCTGGGCGTGTATCAACGGGTTGTGCAGGTGTTGGTACAATGCCGTTATATAATGCGAGTGCCATAGCGTGTAGTCGATTTAAATCGTAGTTTCCAGGACATTGTGTTGCTGTCCAAGAATTATGTGTACGAAGTGGAATAATACGTCCATAATATTTCCAAGTATCGGCAATATCTTCTGCGGCTGTTTCGTAATCTTCTTGACGACATCGAGGGTCAAGCTCAAAACCTAGAGAAGTGGCATTACCCTGAGCAGAACCAGCATGCCAGCCAGCATCTGAATAATTTACCATAACGGCAACACGACGACCAGTACCAGTAATAATATCATGTGCAGATACCTGTGAACGAGTTTGGCTAAACCAAGACACCACACCTTCATAAGTCGGATTAGTGCTAGGACTTCCCCACCAGTGAATAGTAATCCAATCGATTGAACGATTGAATCCATAAGCAGCCCTAACTTGTGCGTTGGGTGTATAGTTTGGTGAATTTTTTGAATAGTCTACGGTATTTCTGCCCATAATTTGATTCCTTTGTTTTATATTTTAATTATAGCAATAAGCTATTAATTTTGTAGTGAAGCAGGAGGTAAAGATTCTAAATCTAAACTAGAATTGATAGGTAGCTGATTTGTGGCACTTGTTGCGTCAATTACGACAGGATATGAATAAAACATTTGTGTTACATCCTGCTTTAATGGATTTAAATCATAAGTGAGTCGTAGTTTTATTTTATATGTGTCTGGTTCAATATCATATGGAATTAAGATTAATAATTGATTATTATGGCAACCTTTTTGGCTACTGTCTTTAGTTAGCGGTAAAAATATTTCGTTTCTAGCACTTTCAAAACTAATTCTTAATTCACCTACGACACTTGTATTTTTACAATAATCGGCAGTTAAGAATACAACGCCACCAGCTGTTGGGCGTTCACGAATTGTTCGTGTTGGGAATGGTTCTTTATTGAGGGTAATAGGTTTTTCACTAGCCGTTGCCCAGAAAAACATAATACCTAGAGCAATTGCAACAATGATAAGTGCAGCAACTACAATTCTATTTATTCTTTTGGATTTCTTAGATTCTTTAGGTGGTTCTGGATTATAGATTGGAGGTTGTGAATTAGCTTCCGCTCTTTTAGTGTCTGCATCATTCATTACTGTGCTCCTATCACTAAAGCTACTAATGCACCTACAACAGCAACTAAAATTAAAGATACCACACCATATACAATTTTCTTTATTGGTTCGAATTCTTCTTTAGTTACGTAATTATTTGATACTTTTGTATCGATAGCATTCATTTTTTCTTTAATGTATGTTAAGTCGTTTGAAATAACTGCGAGTTGTACGCGGTCATCGTGATTGTTTGTGTTATTTTCTGGCATGTTTATGTTCTTCCCCAAGCTATGAGTCTTATTTCTATACCAAACGAAGGTGAGTTTGATTGGTCTGATGTACTATTACAAACTGAACCAGTTGCACTTGCCCCGCCAGTTCTATATCTTGAATCTATTGTTATTGTTGTATTTGCTAGTATAGGATATAATACTCGACTACTACAAGTTGTAAAAGAGTTCGTTATTGATACATAATATGACTTACCAATAGCTGAATTATTTACTGCGATAAAAAATTGTCCATCAGGCGCAGCACCTGGATTTATTAGTGCATTGGCATCAATATCTAGCATTTCGTTTGTTGCACCTGATGTATAATTGAACGATGTACCAGTTATTGAATAGACTGTGTTGGCTAGTGTAAATGATTGTCTTGTTGTGGTTCCTGTGCTACCTGCTTGGATTATATGGGTAGGTCGAACCTTTGGTGTTGTTGCCGCGCCTTGTGCAAGTTTGGCTGTTGAAATTATTCCATCTATTATTTTTATAGATGAAATTGAGTTGTCTAATACTGAATCAGTATTTATTAATCCAGGTGATAAAGCGATACGTACTCGTAAATCAACAATGTTTGCATTTATAGCTGTTGTACTTGCCGCATTTACTCTTACTGTAGCAAGTATTATATAAGGATTACCAGCTCCTACAGCAGTTTGGATTGTTGTTCCATTTGGAATTATTGGAACTGCTGCTGGCGTACCATTTACTGATGTAAACTTTGCTATTCCTGGATTATTAACTGGCGAAGCAGATGTTGCCGCACTTTTATCGATATAAATAACGATAGCAGATAATCTTGGGTTTGCTGGGTCAGCAGTTGTAATTGTTACGTTTGTATTTACGTCGCTCCAACCAGTATATGCAAATGAACCAGTTAAATCTGGTATGCGAAATGTGCCTGGTGTTATTTTAACTCCCATACCTATTGTATCAAGTTGTGTAACTATCAAATCAGTAGATTGTAAAATATTTCCTACAAAAGCATTAACTGGAAACTTATAATGGCCTTCTTCACTTGTTTTTCCGTTGCCATCACGATTACTTAAATATATCGGCATTATATTGTTCTCCGCCAAGCATAAGTAGTTATATATGGAGGCATATTATTATGAGAAGCACCACCACCTGCGGCATTACTAGCAGGAGGATTACCAGCAAGGAATTCACCACCTGCGGCATTATCTGTTACCATGATACCATCACCACCCCTGTCATTAATTGCAAGCGAACCAGTTCCACTAGGGAAAAAGACTTGCCAACGATTAGCATGTGTGTGTGAAGGCATTTCGGCAGTACTCAACGTAACTGTTGAGGCTCCACCTGTTGCACCTGCGGCATAGGTAGCATCACTTGTTCCTGCGCCAAGAACCATACGCCCTTGTGCGTATGCGACCCATGTACCAAATCCGAGGATAGTCTCTGGATTGTTTGCGTTTGTAGCATTGAAATAAATACTTCCTATAGGATAAACTATAGGTAAAATTACAGAAGCTATTGCAGAAGATTTTAAAACCTGGTCTTGTAAACCGATAGAAGTTCGTAAATCAACTATATTTGCATTCGAGATAGTATTTACATTTACCCCTACACTTATTGTAGCAAGTATATAATATGGATTAGCCGCACCTACTGCTGTTTGTATTTCAGTACTAGTACTAGCTATTGGTACAGCAGAGGCAACGCCAGAAACAACTATTATTTTTGTAATATTTGGATTATTTGGTGGGGCTGGATTACTTGTAGCAGATTTGTCTACATAAATTACAATACTATCAATACGAGGATTGGCAGTATTTGCAGTAGGAATAATTATAATCTGTTCTGAGCTAACCCATCCAGTATAGGCATACGTACCTGATTCAATTCTATAGTCACCTATAGATACTTTTACATTCATAGCAACTGGACTATTTTCAATTACTTTTAAATCATCAGGTAATAAACTAAATCCTTTGAGCATACGAGTTTGAAGCCTATAGTGACCCTCCTCGCTTGTTTTTCCATTACCATCACGATTAGATAAATATATCATTATGCTGTTCTCCGCCACATATAAACAGTTATATAAGGAGCTAGATTATTCTGTGAAGTCTGCGCACCTCCATTTAAGTCAAAATTTAGATTTCCGTAAACCGATTGTGAAGCAGCCGTTGTGCCATTTGGAGCAATATAACTACCGCGAACATCTCTGCGTACATTAAATACACCGCCTACATCGATAAATTGTGAACCGCGCTCTCCTGAGTGAAGTCCAATACTACCTTGTACATTAGGAAGATTAGATTGTATCAATGTTGTTGATTTTGTTCCACCTGTTTCTCCTATAGTATCAAATTCTACTTGAGATGCATCTATACCTACTAGTACGCGTCCTGTACCAAAAGCTATCCATGTACCAAACCCTAATAAAGTTGCTGGATTAGTGGCATCTGATGTATTTGTATAAAGAGAACCTATTGGGTACATTACTGGACCAATAATAGACTTAAGATTAGCAGATTGAAGAATTTCATCAATTAAGCTTACTCTAACTCTTACATCTGTAATATTTGTATCATTTACAGTAGTAACTCCTGCATTAACTCTTATTTCTGCAAGGATAGCAAAAGGATTACCGTTTCCTATTACAGTTTGTATTGCGGCTGTCGTTGGAGCTACAGGTATACTAGCTGGTGTTCCTGGGATAGCTAGTAATTTAGTGACACCTGGATTATTTGGTGTTCCAGGAGCAGTTGCTGCTGTCTTATCTACATAAATAATAACTAAACTAATTCTAGGATTAGCAGAATCAGCTGTAATTAATGTAAGAGTTTCTTCGCTAGTAAGCCATCCTGTATATGCATAACCTTCTGGCGTATCAATTCTATAGTCACCAGTTCCTACTTTTACTCCAAGAGTTAAAGGTGATGTTTGAGTAACTTTTAGGTCATTTGTTTTAAGTACTACGCCTTTAAGAATACGAGTTTGAAGTCTATAATGTCCTTCTTCACTCGTTCGTCCATTTCCGTCGCGGTTACTTAAATATATTGCCATTGTTACGCTGTTCTTCTCCACATATATACAACAACATATGGTTGTAAATTGGTATGAGATTGTCCGTTACCCTTAGATGTTGTAGTAAAACTGTGATTGTGGTCACCATTACCAGACGTTGTGCGTCCTTCTTCTCTATAACCTTCCCAAGCTACACGACCATTATTACCAAAGGGCGCTGTAATAATATTACGTACAATAGAATAACTGTGTGAGTGATTACCATTTACGCTTGTTGTGCCAGCGTGATTGTGATTAGGCATTTGACCTTCTGTAATAGTTACGTCTTTAGCACCACCGATTGCTCCTAATGTAGCAAAATCTATATCGCCAGTATCTTGACCAACTAATACTCGACTTTGAGCAAATCGTGTCCATGTACCAAAACCAAGGAGCGTTGAAGGATTTGCCGAGTTAGTAGCGTTTGAATATATTGAGCCTACAGGATATAATATTCCTGCAATGCTATTAAAAATAGTAGTATAATCTAATAAATTATTAGATACTTTCATTTGTTGACGCATGTCTGTAATATTAGAGTTAGTTACTTGTGTTGTACCGCCGTTTATCAATACAGAGGCAATTACATAGTAGGGGTTACCAGAACCAACTGCAACTTGAATTGCACTTGCAGAAGGTGCTATAGGACTAGCAGCAGCTGAACCTTGAACGGCCATGAACTTTGTAATCCCTGGATTATTTGGTGGACTTGCAGTTGTGGTAGCCAATTTATCTACATAAATAACAATTAAGCTAATACGAGGATTAACAGGAGCAGCGGTAGGTATTGTAACCGTTACAATTGCATCATTCCAACCAGTAAAAGCGTATGAACCTGATTCAATGCGATAATCGCCTGTATTTATATATACACCTAAAGTAAGTGGAGATGTTTCACTCACTTTTAGGTCGTCTGTTCCATAATTGAAACCGCTAACAATCTTAGTAGGTAGTCTGTAGTGACCTTCCTCGTTAGTTTTGCCGTTTCCATCTCTGTTGCTTAAAAATACTGTCATGTTTGTTTTTCTTTATACTTCTATACTTATTATACCTGAAATCAAGGGTTACTGATTTAAGGTATGACTGTTACAGTAGCAGTTCCTTTCTTAGTTGAATAAATCATTATATCCCAGCCGTTAAATAACCCATTTGTGACATACCAACGTCCGAAATAATTAGGGTCTGGTATTAGGTCTTGGTCACTACCATACTGAGTTCTGTCAGTTGAGGTATTATAAGCCTTTGCAACAAAAGAGCCTTCAACATCTGGCGTAAAGTCTAATCGATACTTAGGAATAGTTTGCCCTGAACCACTTGCTGGGCTTGGCATACTTAATTGAGTTCGATATACAATCCAACTGTCGCCACCTATGACTTGTCTTGTTTTGAGGTCGCGGATATTAGTTTGTATATTTTTTATTTTACGTGTTAATTCATTGTCCATATTATTGTCCGTATGCAATTAATGAATCACCACTAGGTGTTTCTTCATATATTTGTATTTGACCTAAATCAGTTGAATCTACTCCAAACTTAAGCTTAAAGGGTGTATTTGCGACACCTTCCATAGTTATATAAAACTTCATAATTTGAGGATTTGCAAGTTCTTCGGGTGTAAGATAAAAAATCCAGTCAGAAACTGTCACTGCGCCAGTTGTCATAGTTGCTAAACCTGATTTAGCTGAATAGTCAAATGGACCGCCGTTGTATTGACCAAAAACAAAGCATCGTGCAAAAGGTGCAATTTGGTCACGAGATATATATGTAACTACAAAATTTTTTCGTGATGAATTCCCAAACCCATTTGTGTTTGATGGCAAGTTTCCTGTAAAATCCCATTCATTATTTGTTACAAGTCGATATGTGATAACTGAGTCAGTTCCAACCGGCTGTGTAGCTTTAAAGTCTCTTAAATCGTCTTCTAAACGCTTTACCTTTTTATAAATATCTGAATTTTGTTCCATATTATCCTTGTGATGATGTTGGTGCAGACTCTACCGTACCTTCGTCGGTTGCGGCTACAGTGAATTCCGCAGAAAATCCCGGGCTTAAGGGTCCACGAATATCTACATTCCATGTTAATTTACTGTCACCTATATACCCTACAATAATATTAAAGTAGAATACTTTAGGGTAATCTCCACCAAAACCCTTATTTACAATTTGAGTTCCATCGGGATTAAAAAATTTCATAGTGAGCCTTCCATATGGATTAGTTTGGGTTAGTGCGGTGAAGGTTACACGACGATAAATAGCACGACCTTGAGGGCTAAAGGTAGGGTTACCAGCGGCATCAAAACCGCTTAGACCATTATATATTTCAGCCTGAACGCGACCATTCGCAGCGCTAATTTTAGTAGCCAGAACACGACGACCTACAAATTGTCTACCCTTTAATTCTTGAAGGTCTTTTGTTGCTTTATCAATCATATTAACTAAGTTTACGTCTTTTATTGAATAACTACCCATTATTGACTCCATTTTTCTAATTCAAGACTAATTTTTTCATCAAACTCTTGATTTACGTCTATGTTTAGTTTTACAATTCTATATAAACCATTAACATAATCGACATAAGAACTTTTATCGACACGAATATAAATAGCATCACCTAGTTC
>Ga0326734_1000304_pt1 | contig 13893 bp, 21 predicted proteins | sample 15_GP2_1315_FD_207944 | JGI IMG/M metagenome (GOLD analysis project Ga0326734, IMG submission 207944) | Glacier ice microbial communities from Ngari, Tibet, China - 15_GP2_131.5 | ecosystem: Environmental > Aquatic > Freshwater > Ice > Glacier | place: China: Ngari, Tibet | collected 2018-07-18 | reverse complement strand
CAAACAAAGGAAATGCGTTGAAAACCATTAAAAGTAATTTCACTAAGGAATTAGACTATAAAATAATACTTGTCCCTAGGGAAAAGAAACAAAATGCTGGTAGACCAGAAGAGGAAATAATGTTAAACATTGATACTTACAAAACATTATGTATGTTGGTAAAAACACCTCAAGGAAAGGAAATAAGACGTTATTATGTAAAATTAGAAAATATTTATAATAATGTAGTCAAAAAGGAGATTGAAACTACGCAAAAATTATTAGAAACTGAAAAAGAAAATACTGTAAAATTATTACAAGAACAAAACAAAATTATTGAAGAAAAAGAAGTTGAACTAGAATATACTAAAAAAGAATTACAAAAAAAATCCATGTCCAAAATAAAAAAATGGTATAATCAAGAACCAGGCGATACAGTATATGTTGTAAAATTAGATTGTGGATTAATTAAATTAGGTAAAAGTAAAAAAGTATCAGATAGAGAAAAACATTATACTAATGATAATATTGGTGATATGATTTATATTAAAAAATGTTATAATTGTGATTTAACTGAAAAAGTTATACATCATATATTAGACAAACATAGAATTGAATCAAATAGAGAATGGTTTGATATTTCTAATGAATTAGCAATTTATACAATTAATACAGTTTGTGATTTTCTTGATAAATTTATTAATTTTAGTGAAGAATTACCAAATTCAAATATTAAAGAAAATTTAAATATTTCAGTAACGAAATTAAAGAAATTATAAAAACAGAAAATATCGAAATTAAAGAACCTATATTAAATAAAATTGTAAATATAGAATCAAATGAAGATGTAATTAAGAAATTTATTGACGAATATTGTGAATTAGACGAAAGTTATTATGTATTAAGTTATGAAATATTAGGTGCTTATAGATTATGGTCTAGTGGTTTTAATCTAAAAGATAGAACATATTTTACACAATATATGAAAAAGCATTTTACATCTAAGAAAAAATATTATAAAGAATATGACCAAACATATTTATTAGTATATTTAGGATTAAAACCAAAAGATTTAATTGTTGAACAAGAAAATAAAGATATATTACATAAATATGAAGAATTTGTATTAAATAAATGTAAATATAATTATACTTATAGAATAAGATGGACTAATTTTATTGATGAATATACAAAATGGTACACTGATAACTATCCTAATTATATTTTTTCAAAAGAAGAAAAAATTAATTTGGAAGCATATATAAATAGACATTTTTTAAAAGATAGAATTAATATGCCAGTCAAAGCATACCAGAGATTTTTTCAAGACACATGTCTTTGAACTAAAAGGCATGGCATTCTTTTGGTCGAAAACAGTACATGCCTGGAGGCTTGCACCTTAAACAAGGAAAGCATTGAAGCTTGTCAGCTTAAATGAAAAAGCGCATCCAAACCATGATTTGGAGGGTTTTAATGCTTTCAATGCAGCTTTAGACACTTGATATATATAACTTATGATAAATAATTGGATCTCCAGAATATCTGAAAAACTAAATTTAGATAGTCAAATTATACGAAATTTAATAAAAAATAATAAAGTTAAAGATAATTATTTATTAGAATACAAGAATAATATAGATTTATTAGAATAAAAAATCAAAAATTAAAACTTAATCGTCTTACAATAGGAACATTATTAAAATATTCATTAGCCGCATCTTCTCCAGCTTTACAATGCTCTGCTTCAGGAAACAGCGCTTTCCAATAAAGTATAAAATGATACTCCCACAAGCGTATTAATTTTACGTTTTATTTAATAACTAAATTAAAGTTTTGAATAAAATGTTTCAATAAAATTTTTTTATTGACACATATTAATGAATGATAAAGAAAATTTTCCAGATTCACCAAGTAGTAGTTTATCTTTAGATTCTATATCATCTTTTGAAAGTAGTTATACACCGTTATCAGAAGCACCATCTGATGTAAGTCCAGGTATAAGTCCAGGTATAAGTCCAGGTATAAGTCCGCAAAGTCAACTTTTTGAAAATGAAAATGAACAAGAAAATAATGAAAATAATGAAGAAAATAATGAAAAAAATAAATTTACATGGGAACTGTTAAATAAAAAATGGCAAAGTGTATTATTAAGTAATTCTTTTTATGTAAAAGATTGTTCGGGTGATGGTAATTGTCAATTTAGATCATTAGAAGAAGCTTTTAAAAAATCCGATAAAAAAAATTCGCATAAACAACTAAGAAAATTGTTATCGGAACACATATTAAATTTATCTGATGACGATTTTAATAATATTTTAAATAGTTATATAGAAGAACAAAATAATGAAGAATTTTATGGAGATTGGGATCCTTCTAGAATTAAAAATAAAAAACAATTTGCAAATGAAATTAAAAAAAGTGGTTTTAATTTTGAAGGAGATCATATTACATTAGGTTTACTTTCACAAATTTTAAAAATAGACTTTTTAATTTTTAATGAACATGAACATAGTATTACTCCTGTTGAAAATGATAATCCACAAATTATTATATTAAACAATATTAAATCTGGTAATTCAGGACATTATCGAACGGTTGGTATTAAAACCGGTAAAAATATTGAAACAATATTTAAAAGAGGATTTTTACCAGAATCTTTATCTAATATTTTAGATAAAAATATATTCTTTAAAAGTCACATATCTTTATTATATGAAGTATTAGATAATTTTACATGTAATGAAGTTATTTTAAAATTAAAAGAAATAATGTCTAATTTATCTGATTCAGATAAAAAATTAATATGTAAAATTTTAGCAACATTTGTTAAAGAACATGATACAAAAAAAGTATCAAAATCACCAAACAAAGAACCAAAAGAAAAAGAAGAACCTGATATACATCTTAAAAAGAAAACACCAATAAAATCAAAATCAAAATCAAGATCAAGTTCTAAGAAAACTAGAAATTCAAAGACTAAATCTAGAAGTGCTAAGAAACGAACATCTACTAAAAAGGCTAGAACAAGTGCTAAGAAAAGAACATCTACTAAAAAGACTAGGTCTTCTACTAAAAAGGCTAGAACAAGTGCTAAGAAAAGAACATCTACTAAAAAGACTAGGTCTTCTACTAAAAAGACTAGAACAAGTGCTAAGAAACGAACATCTACTAAATCTAGAAGTGCTAAGAAAAGAACATCTACTAAAAAGACTAGGTCTTCTACTAAAAAGACTAGAACAAGTGCTAAGAAACGAACATCTACTAAATCTAGAAGTGCTAAGAAAAGAACATCTACTAAAAAGACTAGGTCTTCTACTAAAAAGACTAGATCTTCTACTAAAAAGGCTGGAACAAGTGCTAAGAAACGAACTTCAATTAAATCTAGAAGTGCTAAGAAACGAACCTCTACTAAAAAGACTAGGTCTTCTACTAAAAAGGCTAGAACAAGTGCTAAGAAACGAACATCTACTAAAAAGACTAGGTCTTCTACTAAAAAGGCTAGAACAAGTGCTAAGAAACGAACATCTACTAAAAAGACTAGGTCTTCTACTAAAAAGGCTAGAACAAGTGCTAAGAAACGAACATCTACTAAAAAGACTAGGTCTTCTACTAAAAAGGCTAGAACAAGTGCTAAGAAACGAACTTCAACTAAATCTACAAGTGCTAAGAAACGAACATCTACTAAAAAGACTAGGTCTGTTAAGAAATCAACAAAGGCTAGATCTATTAAAAAAACTAAGAGATCACCTAAGAAGAGAATTAGTAAACCAAAGAAAGTATAAATAAAGATTTTAATCTTATCAATTTCAATAAAATTAATTTATTGAAATATATTAAATAACATGGATTTAGAAACAGCAGTATACTTATTTATAGCGTTAGTTTTAATCTATTTTATAATGTGTTCAAATAATCATGAAAATTTTGATCAAAGAGAATGTTCAAGAAGCGATATTAATAATCAATATTATCGTTATAATGTTAATACAATCAATAGACCAGTTAGACCTTATTAAATGTTTTGAAGTTCTTAACTAAAAATGAGCGTATCTTAAACTTGAATCATAAGGTGTTAGTATAGGTTTAGTTTTTTTAACTGGTCCAAGATATTCTGTAAAATACTCTATTACAGGTTCATTATGTTCAGCAGAACTAATTGGTTCAACTGGTTCAATCGGATCATTTGATTTATCTACTACACCATTAATTTTATCAATTTGTTTTTTAATATTATCTATTTCGGAAAGTATATCTCTTGAATTTATATATACTTTATCCTGTGTTATTTTTAAAATATTATTGATATATAGATTATTTTGGGAAGTAATTTTAAAATCACTGATAATACCTTTAGCATTTATAGCATTATACATCTGAGTTGTTCCAAAATCTATACCGGTTTTAGTAGAAGGAATCATACACATTTGACCATCAGTACACCAAAGACTATTGGCTTGTAAATATTCATTTGTTACTTCGCCATTTTTTCCTACAGGTCCTTGTGGTCCAATTGGACCTGCTGGCCCTTGTGGTCCTAATGGCCCTTGTGGTCCAATATTTCCTTTTAATCCAAGGGATTGAATTATACCTGACATCCTTTATTATATTAGTTAAATAAAATAATTTATTGAAATTAAACAACAAAAAATATAGTAAATATTCATTATTAAGAGACTCTAATAGTTTTTGATAAGTAATTATAATTTATATTAAAAATAATTACTTAAAAGTTTATTTAAAGATAAATATATTAAAAATATTAAAAATATTAAAATGATTAAAATGATTAAAATGATGTTTGTTTTAATTAATCTTGGTATAGTTTATGCTCTTTCATGGAGATGCGAATACAATGAATTTGGCGATATTTCATCAAGTCATTTTTTATATAAAGAAGATAACGTAAATCAAGTTAAATGGTTAGAAAAAACAGAATATTGTAGAGCAAAAGGAGATCCTAATGTATATAATGATGCTGGACAAGGAAAATGTGAATATTCTCGTGGCTTATGTTATTGGAATAATGGGAATTGTGAAAATACAAATCGGGGTAATGATCCATTATCAGAATGTCAAGATTTAATTAATAATAATATTTTAGTTGAAGGTATTGATAATGGAAGAAATGTACAACCAGTAAATGAACCAGTAAACGAACCAGTAAATGAACCAGTAAACGAACCAGTAAATGAACCAGTAAACGAACCAGTAAATGAACCAGTAAATGAACCAGTAAATGAACCAGTAAAATGTAGACGAAAATAAGTTTTTATTTTTAAATTGAATATTTTATTTAATTACTATTAATTAAATAAGATGTCATTGTTATATATCTTTAGCGATGGTAATTGCAAAGGTAATGGTAAAAAAAACGCAAGAGGTGGTTATTCAGTATATTTTGGAGAAACATTATCATTTTCACAATTTAACACAACTATAATTGACACTAACCAGCCTACAAACAACAAATTAGAACTTTCTGGTATATTATATATATTTAAAGTGTTGGCTGAAAATCCTAGTTTATTTAAAGACATAAATGTTGTTATAGTTTCCGACAGTTTGTATTCAATTAAATGTATAGACGTTTGGAGTAAGTGTTGGGCTAAAAATGGGTGGAAAAATTCAAAGAAACAAGATGTCAAAAATAAAGAATTAATTCAAGAAATTTTAAATTTAAAATATCAAGTTAATGTTAAGAATCAATGTATAACAAAATTTAGGCATGTATTTTCACATCAACAAGAACCTGAAGATAAATCAAGTATCGAATGGAAACTTTTTAATGGGAATTGTATTGTAGACACAAATATTAATAAAATGCTTGAAAACTAATCTATTAAAATTTTATTTTTAACTTTTTTAAAAAAGTTTTAGTTAAAAAATGAATTTTTATTTAATTTAAATATTAAATAAGATGAATCAAAGTGAAAAAATTTCAATCAATATTATTGGATATGGATATGTTGGTGGGGCAATGGCTAGTTTATGTGAAAGAAATAATGTAGAATATAATGTGTGCGATATTCAAAAAAAAGAAGGTAATTTTAATTATTTTAGTAATATACAAGAATTAGTAAATTTTAGTGAAACATCTGGTGATATTAATTTTTACGTTATTGCAACTCCTACACCTAGCGATTCAGAAGGTAATTGCGATGTATCAATTGTAAAATCAGTGTTAGAGCAATTAAATAAGACAATTACAAAAGAAACTTACACCATTATAAAATCTACAATTGTTCCTGGAACAGCACTAATTTTTAATGAACTTTTTCCAGAATTAAATATTGTATTTTGTCCTGAATTTCTCACAGAAAAAAATTATTTAGATGATATTTATAATGTTCAATTTGTGTTACTTGGCATTCCACCTAAATTTGATTTAACAAAATATCAAAAAGTTTTAAAAGTAATAAGACTATTTTATAAACATAATAATCAAATAGATATTCTAATGAGAAGCTATGAAGAATGTGAATTATTTAAATATACATTAAATACATTTTTTGCTACAAAAATTACATTTTTTAATGAAATTCATGAATTATGTGAAAAAATGAATGTTGATTATCAAAAACTAAAAGAACTTTTTAAACTTGATTCTCGTGTAGGTGACTATGGGACACAAGTCCCTGGACCTGATGGAAAATTTTCTTTTTCTAAAAAATGTTTACCTAAAGAGATAAAAAGTATGATTAAATTCCAAGAAAAATTAGAATTATCAAGTGAATTTATGAGTTGTGTTAAAAAACGTGGAGATTATTTCAGAATTAAACAAGTTAAAAATTGAATTTTATTTTGAAAATATTTATAATATTTATAAATCTAATGACATTAGAAAAATTTAAAGAAGATTTTAAAGATTTACCACCTATTTTATATAAATTACTAATTAAACATTTTAAATTAAATGAATCTGGATGTATACATAGAGCTTATACAGAATATTATAATTTAATGAAAAATAAACAGTGTATATTATTAGATTTTTATAATACAGAAGATTTAGAATATTTACAAGTTGAACCTGAAATTAATTGTGTACTTGAACTTGATAAAGATTACTTTTTGTCGCATAAATTTACATTTGAAAAAATATCTAAAGATGAAACTATAGCTTATTTTAAAAACAAAGAAAATTCTTTTTATATTATACAAGATCCTGGTAGTGTTGGTGATTATAATTGTTGTGCTTCAATTATATTACGATACAAAAGCAATTAAAAATTGAATAAATTAAATTATTTAATTTATTAAATGGAAAAAGAAATAATCAAAGAATTTAGATATCATAATAATTTTCTTAGTAATTTTTCTAGAGATCCAGTTCTTTATTGTGATATTTTATTTAAAACTTCAGAACATGCATATCAATGGGCAAAATGCGAAACAGATGATGATCGTATGTTAATATTGTCATGTGATACTCCAACTGAAGTTAAAAAATATGGACATCTTATTAAATGTGATATAAATGAATGGGATCATAACAAAGTAAATATAATGGAAGAAATTTTAAGATGTAAATTTTCAAATAAAAATCTTAAAAAAAAGTTATTAAATACAGGTAAAGCAGAATTAATTGAAGGAAATTATTGGTGTGACCGTTTTTGGGGTAAGTGTTCTTGTCCAAAATGTAAAAATAAAGAAGGTAAAAATCATTTAGGCAAGTTATTGATGAAAATTAGAACCGAATTTTTAAGTTAACTTAAATTCCAATGCGATTTAGGTTTTGGTTTAATTAAATAATGTAAATGAGGATTTTCTTTTAAAAAGTTTTCAAAATGTTTTGATTCACGTTGTTCTAATTCTTTACATTTTTCATTTTTATGTTTATATTTTTTTCTTCCATAAGCTTATTGTGTTTATTTAAAAGTTTATTATAAGCATCTTCAACAATTATTAATATAATTAATCAAAATAATTTATTTTATTTATTTTCTTTAATTATATTAATATAAATGTCAAATAAGAATCCTTTAATTTTTGATTATACAAAAAACTCTGATTTTTCAAAAGAATCAAAATTCAGTTCTGAAGATTGTAATCAGGGCCAACAAAATAACGAAAATCATAGTATATTTAAATACATGACTGATACAAATATGTATATTAATAAGAATCGTTGTTTAGATGATACTCCAAGTTTTATGCCTTATATAAGTACCGGTATTCCTACACAAAGTATTGATATTGAAAATGATCTTAGAGGTGTAACTAGACCTAATACAAGATGTTCATCTAAAAAATGGCAATCACCCGACCAAGAATTAATTGAAACAGTATCTACTGTCCCAGTATATAATAAAGAATTATGTAAACCAGAACAAAAAATATTACCAAATGGATACACTCCCGTTTTAAAATGGAATGGTAAAGAATTTACTTTTTAAAAAAAGTAAGCAAAAATCTTGAATTTTATATGATACACTTTATATAAAAATGTTAATTTTATGAATCGATCGCGTCGCTAGGGCGCGAAGACCTATTTATCAGAATAACTATAAGTTTGACTACTTATATATCTGGTTTGTTGGTTTTCTTGACGTAAATTTTCTGATTGTACAGCTACATTGTTAGTTTTTTTTCTTGTTATATCATTAACAAGACCAAATGTATCATGTTTTTTCAATAAACCAATTTGTATTATTCGTACCTCAAGTAAATGATCCCAGATATCATTTAATTCTTCATTTCCTGGTGTAAATCTCAATTTTTCTAAAATCTCAAATGAATCTTCAAGATTAGCAAGAGAAATTAAAAGTTTGCTTGTCATGTATTTATTGTTATTTAAAAATATTTTTAAATAAAAAATTAAACAAAATGATAATTTATGAGAGTTTAATTGCATCGAAAGCACTAACTGTACCAGAAAGATAACATTTAGTACCATCAGATGTAAGTTTAATACAATCACCTACTTTTGAACCAGTAGTTGTAGAAATAATAGTGCTAGCTGCTGCTAACATGTTACCAGAAGTACCAGCGTATGGAAAGTTAACAGTTCCGTAAACACAAGCAGATGGAAGAGTAATAGTATGAGCACCAGTATTTGCTACAACAAAAGTAAGATTAAGTCCTGGAAAAATACCTGGAACCGAAACAGCTGAACCACCAGTTGCGTTTAATGTAACTAATTCACCAGAAACAGCAGGACCAGCGACAAAAGTACTTCCAGCTAAATTTAATACTGTACTTGTATAACCGAGATTAACACTTTGAAAATCATGAGGAACTAAATAAGACTTGGACATTTTTTATACTTTATATAAATAAAAAAAATTTTGACAATTAAAGTTAAATTAAACTTTTAACATATTTTTTCAGAAAACTAAAGTTTACTTTAATTTTTTAATTTGTTTTGTTTAAGTAAAGAATCATGCCATTTACATTTAAAAATTATATAGAAAATTACGATTCTGGATACATTACATTATTTAAACAATACATACCATTAAATTCACTTCCAGATAGAGTTTGTTCATCAAAATGTATATATAATATTCTTCGCGATGAACTTCAGTTAAATTCATTCAAACAAAAAATATTTAGAGAAACTTTTAGTGAATATTTTAAACTTAAAATAAGCGTGTATGGGTATGAAAGCCCATACGACGATGTTAAAATTGAAAAAGAATTTGTTAATCGTTAAATTTATTTTATTAACTTATATTAAATGACAAAAGATTATACAACAGTTTTAATTGAAGCAATCGTTGTTGGTGGACTTTTAGTAGCACTTTTTTATACAGTAAAGAGTATTATACCTAATTATTCAGAAATGATTCAGTTATTTGTCACAGGAGCAGCTTTTCATATTTTATGTGAAATATCAGGGATTAATTTATGGTATGTGAAAAATTATGTTGAAATTTTAAATAAGAAATAGCTATAAGAAATAGCTTATAAAAAATTGAATTTTATTAGAATCTAATAAAATTTACACATTATGCAAAAAACCAATAATTATTATAATGATTATCAAACTTTAAATATTTACCGTAATGAATCATTTGGATTTTCAAATAACGAACAAGACAAAAAAACTGATTATCAAAATTCTCTTTATTCAATTTATTCGGATGAAAATTATTCGGATGAAAATTATTCGGATGAACAAACATACCAAGAACCACCGATAATCGATAAGAAAGAGTATTTTCGATTTGAAAGAAATGTGAAAGAAGAAAAAGTAATAAGTGATATTATTAGTTTTTATACAAACGGTGAACCTGTTATTTCAGAGTTAATTTCATTACCTATTTCGCCTGAAAATTTAAAAAAATTAAAAAATCAGTGGAATAAAGAAGATAAATTCTCAATGAAAATAAATAAAAAAGAAAAAAAAGAAAAGACTGTTTGGAAAAGAATTAGTGATTCGTTTAAAAAACAAAGTTCTCCAAAAAGATCTTTGTATGATATATTAACAAAGTAATTTGTTAAGATATGAAATTTGTAATTTGTATTGTTGTAAATAGGACCTTCGGGTCTTATTTTACATTTAACCAAATATTAATGAACTTAAGCGGTCTTTTTCATGTTTTTGTAATAGATCATTATTATTAAAAGGTGTATCATCTGGTATATTTGATGGTAAAATGGTTGTATGATCATTTACATTAGTATACAACTCTACACCTATATCACTTAAATCAGCTACAAATGGAGTTGCTTTGCTAAAAGCAACACGTTCATCCATAGTTTTTAATAGTATTGGATTTTCACATTCGCAATGTCCATCGACGTAATCTTTATAAACTTTTCCTTGTTTTTGGCATATTGGATCACAGCTAGATTTTTGATCTTGATTATTATGTATACTGCAATCGGTATTTCCATCACATACTTGTGAAGTCGTACGTGTAAAATAATATATAATTGCTAAAATGATTAAGCCTATTAAAATACCGTTCATCTTATCTTATATTATATTTAGATAAAAAAATAATTGAATTTTTTTTAAATTCTATGAAAAATGTAAAGAATTAAGATATGTCAAATTTTAAAGAAATCATTATCGCTGAGTTATCCGTATTAGCTCAAAAAGAAACAATTGATAAAAATGTATTCAAGGTACGAGCTTATCAAAAAGTTATAAAACAAATCAAAACTATTGAAAATATTGAATCTATTGAAGACCTTGTGTCGGTTAAAGGTATAGGTCAACAAATCAAAAAAAAACTCGAAGAAATTTTTGAAACTGGAAAATTACGTTCTGCTGAAAAAGCTAGGAAAAATAATAATTTGAAATTATATGAAGATCTTATGAAAATTCACGGTGTTGGTGTTAATAAAGCGAAACAGTTAATAGAACTAGGAATTGAATCGATGGAAGATCTTTTAGAAAAATTAGAAGAAGACCCTGATGGTTCTATATTAAATACTCAACAAAAAATAGGAATAAAGTATTATCATGATATAAATATGCGTATTCCAATAAAAAAAATGGAAAAACATGACCTTTATTTGCAAGAAACAATAAAAGTAATTGATCCTGATATCCTTATTTCTACAGTTGGCTCTTTTAGAAGAAAAGTTAAGGAATCTGGTGATATTGATATTCTTGTTTCTTTTAATCGTAAAAGTTCAAAAGAAGAAAGATCAGAACTTTTATTAAAAGTGGTAAAAGTTTTACGTAAAGAAAAATATATTCAAGATACTTTAGCATTAGGAAACAAAAAATGTATGTGTGTTGTAAAATTAAAAAGACACCGTGTAAATAGACGACTTGATATTCTTGTTACTTCAATTGAAGAATTAGCATTTGCTAAGCTTTATTTTACTGGTGATTATAATTTAAATATAAATATGAGACAAGCAGCAATTGATCAAGGTTTAAGATTAAATGAATATAGTTTAACACGTAATAATAAAAAAATATTATTAAAAACAGAAAAAGAAATATTTGAATATTTAGGATTTGAATATATTGAACCAGAAAACCGAAGTAATGCTAAACTAAAAAAATTGAATTAAAATAAAATATTGATATAATTAATGCGGTTATGTATAAAAGATAGATGTTATAAATATTCAAGTTTTAATTTTGAAAATGAAAAAATTGGAATATATTGTAATAATCATAAAAAAGAAAATATGATTAACATGTCAAAAAAAAAATGTATAGAAGATAATTGTAGTAAAAAACCAAATTTTAATTTTGAAAATGAAAAAAGTGGTATATTGTAATAATCATAAAAAAGAAAATATGATTAATGTTGTTAGTAAAAAATGTTTATATGTAAATAGAGCCTTCGGGCTCAAAAGTTATTTTGACAACAATTATACATATCAGTCCATAATTTTAAATTTGTTGTTTTTGGTAAAGGTGTTTTTTTATACGGTGGAAAAATCCATCTCGGTGGGAACCTAGTCTTATCTGAACTTAAATATAATCTAGGGTTTGTATATTCGGATAATTGATTTGATTTGTAAATACAAGGATCTAAGTCGTCATCTTTTTCAATAGAATAATTAAAATCAGGAACATCTTGAAATTTGATATCTTGAATAATTTTTGTATTATTTTGAATTTTCAAGTTAGGATCTATTTTAGAATTATACCAATTATCTGAAAATTTATTTTCATCTGAAATAGATTTTTTAAATTGTAAATCATTGATATATGCTTCTTGATCAACATTATTTATTTGATCACCTTCAAAAACTAACAAGTTTGGAAATGTACTAGGTACTTTATCAAAAGCTTTATTTAAAGCTTTTTTTTGTACTTGTATATTTAATTTGTTATCACATAAAGCTTTTTGTTTAAATGGGAAGGGATTGAGCCCCCCAACGGCGCTTAAAGGTTGAACAGCATCAAGTTCGTTTTTAAAATTATTATTGAGATCTATTAAAAAATTTGAATAAGGTATTTCTTTTGGTACATATTTAAGCTTGTCTTTTTTATATGGGTCGAATAACGGCATAAAATTTTCAGTAGTCGTTAAGAAAAATAAAACTAAAAATAAAGTTACAAGTATTAGATACCACATTAATATAAACTTTTAAAAAAAGTTTAATTAAAAAAAAGATGAAATTATAAAATTTAAAATTATTTTATTAATTATAATTAAATGAATAATTTTAGAATCTTAAAAAATACAATTGGTATGTCAAATTCAAATTATCTTAAAGTAATAATGGGACCTATGTTTTCAGGGAAGAGTTCTAGTTTATTAACCGAGTGTAATAGGTATAAATTTATAACTGATAAAATGGTTGTTGTTAATTCTATATTAGATAAACAAAGACATTCTGATATGAAAATTGATGAAAATGGTGTAGGGCAATTAAAAACACATGACTCAAAAACATTTCCAGCTATTATGTTAAAAAATTTAAGTGAATTAAATACAAATAAATTTTATAATAAAAAGTATTTAGACTCGTCTATTGTATTAATAGATGAAGGTCAATTTTATAGTGATCTTTATTCATTTTTAAAAGATGAATTAGCTAAACCGGGTAATAAAAAATTTATAGTAGCAGGACTCAGTTCAGATATTAATCAAAATCCAATAGGTGATATAATTAAATTAATACCATTAGCCGATGACATCATTAAATTATCAGCTTTTTGTGTATATTGTAAAGATGCGACACCTGGTAATTTTACAAAATTATTAATTTCATCTAATTCAAATTCAAATATTAAAGTTGGGGCTAAAGATATGTATGCTCCTGTATGTAGAAAACATTTCTTTGAAAATTAATGTTTCTTAGATCTCTTTTTAGAAGAACGTTTAGCTTTTTTAGAAGAACGTTTCTTAGTACTCTTTTTAGAGCTTCTTTTTGTAGAACGCTTTTTAGTACTTTTCTTTGAGCTTCTTTTTGTAGAACGCTTTTTAGTACTTTTCTTTGAGCTTCTTTTTGTAGAACGCTTTTTAGTAGAACGCTTTTTAGTACTTT
>Ga0326734_1000303_pt1 | contig 13898 bp, 11 predicted proteins | sample 15_GP2_1315_FD_207944 | JGI IMG/M metagenome (GOLD analysis project Ga0326734, IMG submission 207944) | Glacier ice microbial communities from Ngari, Tibet, China - 15_GP2_131.5 | ecosystem: Environmental > Aquatic > Freshwater > Ice > Glacier | place: China: Ngari, Tibet | collected 2018-07-18 | reverse complement strand
ATCGCACTTTGAGGAGTACTACCCTATGTCGAATCAAAAATTCAAATTAAAGCCGTCGGTGATGCTGGTCGCCGCCGCGTTCGGGCCGTGCCTGCTGCTGCCGGCAACGGCTTTGGCGGCCGGCCAGGCGGGTGATTCCGCCGCCCCGAAAATGGAGCGGGTGATCGTGACCGGCTCGTCGATCAAGCGCATCGATGGTGAAACGGCGCTGCCGGTGCAGATCCTCAAGCGCGAGGACATCGACCGCATCGGCGCGTCGTCGACCGAGGAGCTGGTAAAGCAGCTCAGTTCGCTGAGCAGCAACGGCAGCTCAACGACAGCGGCCAACGCCTCCGGCTTCGGCGGCGGCAATATCGCCACGGTGTCGCTGCGCGGTTTGGGCAGCGCACGTACGCTGGTGCTGGTCAACGGGCGCCGCGTGGCAGTGTACGGCGGCGGCTCGGCAGGCGCGGCCGGCTCGTCGGTCGACATCAACAGCATCCCCTTATCCGCCATCGAGCGGGTCGAAGTGCTCAAGGACGGCGCCTCGGCGGTGTACGGCAGCGACGCCATCGCCGGCGTGGTCAACTTCATTTTGCGCAAGGATTTCAAAGGCGTCGAACTGACTGGCACCTACGGCCAGCCTGGCATCGGCGGCCACGGCAAGGACAAGAAGGCGGGCATCTTTGCCGGCATCGGCAACCTGGCCGAGAACGGCTACAACGTCACCTTCGGCGCTACCGTGCAAAAGACCGACCCGATCTTCGGCGTCGACCGTCCATACGCCAACCGCCTTAACGTCGCCGAGCAGAACGACCTGCTGTCGTCGATTACATTCCCGGCCAACGTCGCGCTGTACGGCAGCGGCGTGCTGGTCAACCCAAGGCTGCCAAATTGCGGGCCGGTGTCGCAGGTTTCGCCGTATACGCCGACCCGCTGCAGCTTCGACAACAGCCCGTTCGCGTCGATCCAGCCAGAGTCGCTCAAGGCGAGCGTAATGGCCAACGGCCGTTTGACCCTGTCGCAAAACGCCGAAGCTTATTTCGAGGCCAACTACACCAACAACAAGATCACCTCGACCACCCAGCCAGTGCCGATCGCCTACAACGCGATCACCACCGCCAGTAACCCATATGTGCCGGCCTACAAGCGGCTGATCGCGCAATACCCTGCGCTCGCCACCCGGCCCGCTTCGGCACTGGGCGGCTTTGTGCTGGTGCCGACCAGCCCGTATTACCCTGCCGCCTTTGCCGCCGCCAACGGCATGGCCGGCAAGCCGCTGCTGCTCAATTACCGCGACGTCGCCAACGGAGCGCGCCAGACCCGCGACAACGCCGAGAGTACCCGCTTCATGACGGGCGTGCGCGGCAACAAGTTTGGCTGGGACCTCGATGCGGCCCTGCTCTACAGCGAGAGCCGGGTCAACGAGGAGCTGTTGACCGGCTACGCGCAGTATTCGAAAGTGCTGCCGATCCTCAACAGCGGCCTGATCAATCCGTTCGGCGAGACGCTTGATAAAACCGCGCTGGCGCAAGCCCAGGCGGCCGAGTTCCGCGGCACCAGCTACGCCACCAAAACGTCGATGACCTCGCTCGACCTGAAGGGCTCGCGCGAGCTGTTCACGCTGGCCAATGGCGCGGTGGCGCTGGCGCTTGGCGCCGAGCTGCGCCAGGAAAAATTCGCCTACGACCCGTCGGTGGCAATCCAGACCGGCGACATCGCCGGCCTCGGCGGCAATGCCTTCCCGGTCACCGGCAAGCGCCGCGTGTCGTCGGCCTTTGCCGAAGTGAGCGTGCCGCTGGCGCGCAAACTCGACTTCGATGCGGCCGTCCGCTACGACAATTACGCGGGCGTCGGTCACACCGTCAATCCGAAGGCGTCGCTGCGCTGGCAGCCGACCAATACGTTCCTGCTGCGCTCGTCGGTCGGCACCGGTTTCCGCGCGCCGTCGCTGACCGACCTGTACACCCCGCAGGCGACCAGCGTGACGGCCAACGGCACGCGCGACCCGATCCGCTGTCCTGACATCAAGACCGGTACGCCGGGCGACTGCAGCTTCCAGTTCACCACCGTCACCGGCGGCAATCCGAACCTGCAGCCTGAAAAATCGCTGTCCTACACAGTCGGCGTGCTGCTCGAGCCGGTCAAGGAACTGTCGGTTAGCTTCGACGCCTTCCGCGTCAACCTGAAAAACGCCATCGTCGGCGGCGGCCTGTCGTCGAATTATTTCCTCGCCAACGCCGAGCGCGCCAAGCAGTACGAAGCGTTCATCCTGCGCGGCGCGGCGGACGGCAACGCCAGCGGCGTCGGCCCGATCACCGGCATCCTGCAAACCAACGCCAACCTGTTCAAGACGCAATTGGCCGGTGTCGACGTCGACGCCAAGTACGGCCTGCGTTTCGGCTCGGGCAACCGTGTGACGACGCGCGTCAGCGGCACCTATCTCGCAAAATACGACGTGCAAGGCCCGTCCGGCGCCTACACCAGCGCGCTCGACACGGCACTGAACGCCGGCGGCGGCGTGGTGCTGCGCTGGAGGCACACCGCCAGCGTTGCTTACGAGACTGGCCCGTTTAGCGCGTCGCTGTCGCAGAACTACCAGAAGGGCTACGTCGACGTGCTGGGCAACCGCGCACCGGCCGGCTCGACCCCGCGCAAGGTCAAGGCTTACCAGACCTTCGACGCGCAGCTGGCCTACAACGGTTTCAAGCCGGCCAAGCTGTCGCTGGGCGTCAAAAACCTGACGGACCGCACGCCGCCGTACACCAACCTGACGTCGAACTTCCTCGGCGGCTACGACGTCAGCTATGCCGACCCGCGCGGGCGTTTCGTCTACCTGACGGCAACCTATTCGTTCATGTAATAGTAGAGTAATCTTCAGGCCTGCTGAACCCGACCGGTCGGGTTCAGCAGGCCTGCCCGTCCGGTTTTTTACACGATCGCCTTTTAAGGATTTTTGAATGTCCCTCACCGTTTCCCAACAATCGCTGCTGGCGGTCCTGCTGGCCGCGGCCGGCGCCGCTGGAGCTGCCGCAGTAACTAGCACAGTAACTACCACGACCGCCGAACCGAACGCCGGCGCCCGCCAGGCCCAGATCGACGCCATCGTGCGCGACATCTCGCCACAGCGCATCCAGGCCACCATCGACAAGCTGGTCAGCTTCGGCACCCGCCACACGATGTCCGACACCGTCTCCGACACGCGCGGCATTGGCGCGGCGCGGCGCTGGATCAAGGCCGAGTTCGAGCGATGCGGCGCGGTCGCCGGCGGCCGCCTTCAAGTCGCCTTCGACAGCCACCTGCATCCGGTCGACCGGCGCATCTCACGCCCGACCGAGATCGTCAACGTCGTCGCCACCCTGCCCGGCTTGCAGGCCGAATCGCGCGAGCGCATGTACGTCGTCAGCGGCCACTACGATTCGCGCAACACCGACGAGAACGATGCCGTCAATGACGCCCCCGGCGCCAACGACGACGCTTCCGGCACCGCCGCCGTGATCGAGCTGGCGTGCGTGATGGCGCGTCACAAGTTCGACGCGACCTTGGTGTTCATGGCCGTCGCCGCCGAAGAGCAAGGCCTGTACGGCGCCGCCGACTATGCCGAAAAAGCGAAACAGAAAAAGCTCAACATCGCCGGCATGTTCACCAACGACATCATCGGCAGCTCTTACAACGAAGAAGGCAAGCGCGACAATACCCAGGTGCGCCTGTTCGCCGAAGGCATCCCGGCACTCAAGGACATGCCGGACAGCCTGCGCACCCTGATCGCCACCGGCGGCGAAAACGATTCGCTGCCGCGCCAGCTGGCGCGCCACGTCAAGGAGGTTGGCGAACGCTATGTCGACGACTTCAAAGTGACCGTCATCACGCGGCGCGACCGCTACCTGCGCGGCGGCGACCACGCCCCCTTCCTCGACCGCGGCTTCGCCGCCCTGCGCTTCACCGAGCCGGCCGAAAACTTCAACCACCAGCACCAGAACGTGCGCAAGGAAGGCGCGCTGCAGTACGGCGACCTGCTCGAATTCGTCGACCCGGCCTACATCGCGCAAGTAACGCGCATCAACGCCGCCGCGCTGGCGTCGCTGGCGCTGGCGCCGGCGGCGCCGCAGGAAGTCAAACTGCGCACCGCCAAGCTGGATAACCGCACCGAGCTGACCTGGCAGGCCAACGTCGAACCGGACCTGGCCGGCTACCGCGTCGTCTGGCGCGACACCACCGCCGCCCAATGGCAAGGCAGCCAGTTCGTCGGCAAGGTGACGTCGGCCACGATGGCGCTGTCGAAAGACAATGTGTTTTTTGGCGTACAGGCGGTCGACAAGGATGGCAACGTCAGCGTGGCGACGTATCCGCTGCCGGCTCGCTAGGAACTGTCCTGCGTCCGGGTGGCCGCTGCTGGGCCGCCCGGACATATAATTTCTTGGCGGCAGTTAGCGTTTCCAGTGCACGATGGTGTCATTTCCTTTCGACGCCTTTCGCGCGTGCCTTCACCACCTCCCGACTCCACGCTCGTCGGCTTCATGTTCGACATCACCGCGCGCAAGCAGGCCGAAGACAAGATTTTGCAGTTGCAGCGCGAGCTGGAAGTGCTGTCCTACCGCGACAGCCTGACCGGCGTGGCCAACCGCCGCAGGTTCGACACCCTGTATCCGGTTGAATGGGCCAAGGCGCGCGCCACCGGCGGCGAGGAATTCGTGCTGCTGCCGGCCACCGACGAAGAAGCTGCCCGCAGCGTGGCCGAGCGCTGCCGCAAGCTGCTGGCGCGGCACGCGGACACTGTTTATAGGCACGGTCTAGCTATCAGGCGCCCGACCTGAAAGGAAGCACCCCGATCAGCGCGCCGTGCAGCCAGAAAGCGAACACCGCCCACGCCACGGCGCCAATTACGATGGCCATCGAGGTACCGCGTGCGGTGCCGGCGGCATAGGTAATGCCGGCGAGCCGATCGCGCCTGCGTTCAGCGATGAACGCCAGCACCGCCCAGGCCAGGAAGGCGCCGAACAACAGCAAGTCGGCGAGCGTGCCGTTCGCCAGCAGGTGCCCGACGGCCCACGCTTTCACGCCCAACACCATCGGATGATGAAACCGCGCCTTCAGGTGATTGCGCGGCACATAGGCTGCCGCCAGCAGAATGAAAGCGAACAGCGTCAGCAGGCCGGCGGCATGGCGCATCCCTGCAGGCGCGTTCCACAGCACCACTGGCGCCTGCCGCGCAACGCCGTAACCCCAGATGACCAGCCCCAAGCCGACGGCGGACAGCACCGAGAAACCCAGCTTCCAGGAATCCTCCCCCCGGCGCGCGATCTGCGCCTGGCGCCATCCGCCGGCAACCATGCGCACCGAGTGAAGGCCCAAGAAAATTGCCAAACCGATCATTAAAATTGTCATTACTTCGTCCTTTTGTTTGTCGGATTATTCATTTTAAGGCCAAGTTGGCAACTGAACATTTCAATGTTGCGCGCATATCGCGCCGGGGACAGTTTCGCTCCAGGGCGATCCGTGCCAGCGGCAGCTGCGTGGCTCGACAGTTCAGCTAGTGTGGGAATATCCTCAATCTGCCGGGTAGCTGAACGCTGTCACCAGAGGGTGGTCGAATAATCAAGTGTCTTTCGTTATGCCGACGGCAAGGGAGGACAAAGGAGCCGCCATGGCGCTTTTGTCGTCTGTTGGCGCCGGCGGGCACGATGCATGTTTCACTTCTCCACACAGGGTTCCGGCCCGCTTCACTGTACGAGGAATTCCATGCGCCACCTTCTGTCACCCTTGCTCGTCACTATCCTGCTCGGCGTCGCCAGCGCCGCCCAGGCCACCGTTACCAACTACACCACCACCTTGAGCGGCGCCAAAGAAGCGCCGCCCAACACCTCGCCCGGCACCGGCACGGTGGCAGTGCTGATCGACGACGTCGCCAACACGATGAAGTTGAACGTGAGTTTTTCCGGCCTCGTCGGCACCACGACCACCGCCCATATCCACTGCTGCACGCCCGAACCCTTGAGCGGCACGGCGTCGGTGGCGACGATGCTGCCGGTTTTTTCCATGTTTCCGCTTGGCGTCGTTACCGGCACATACAACATGACGTTCGACCTGCTGTCGGCAAGCACGTATAACCCGGCGTTTATCAGCGCAAGTGGCGGCACCCCGGCCCTGGCAGAAGCCGACCTTTTGGCCGGACTGATAGCGGGCACCGCTTACTTCAACCTCCACAGCACGGCTTATCCGGCCGGCGAAATTCGCGGCTTCCTGGTCGCAGCGCCCATACCGGAACCGGGCCACCTGGCAATGTGGGTAGCGGGACTGGCCGGCCTGGCGGGCGTGCGCCGGTGGCGCCGGCGGTAGCTGCATGGCGGGACCACCACGCGTAGGTACCGAGGTACCGAGGTACCGGTCTCGCCTCTTCTGACTTGCAATCTCGGCATGCCCCCAATGCAAGCCGGGTGAAGGCATGACGCCTGGCCGGCGCAATGCGGGCAATGACTTTATAATTTCGCTTGTCAGTGGCTGGTGCCGCGCGCCCGGGCGCGGGACGGTACGGCCACACCGGAATTCATTTAAGGTCATCAATGAGTATCTCATCCATCAAACCTGCATCGGCCGCCATCGACGCCGCCGAATGGCAGGTGCGCGTCGACCTCGCCGCGTGTTACCGTCTGTGTGCATTAAAACACTGGGACGACCTGATTTACACCCATATCTCGGCCACCGTGCCGGGCGAAGCGGGCCACTTCCTGATCAATCCATTCGGCGATCGTTTCGACGAAATCACCGCTTCCAGGCTCGTGAAAATCGATTTGCAAGGCAACATCATCGGCGATCAGGCAAGCCGTGTGAACGTGACCGGTTTTGCCATCCACGGCGCGGTCCACGCCGCGCGCGCGGACGCCATGTGCGTCATGCATTTGCATAACGAGAATGGCGTCGCCGTCGGCATGCAGCAAGCCGGCTTGCTGCCGCTGTCGCAGCATGCGATGCGGTTCTACGGCCAGATCGGTTACCACGACTACGAAGGCCTGGCGCTGTCGCCGCTTGAGCAGACGCGGCTGATCGAGCACCTCGGCGACTATCCGGCCATGCTGTTGCGTAATCACGGCACCTTGATTAGCGGTCGGACGATTGCGGAGGCGTACGTCTTGATGGATACATTGGACAAAGCCTGCGCCTTCCAGTTAAAAGCACAATCCGGCGGCGGCCCATTGAATATGCCGCCGCCCGACGTCTGCGCAAAAACTTACCGGGACTTGATCGGTGACGGCACTCCAGAAGGCATCCTCGAATGGCCGGCGCTGCTGCGCATGCTCGACGTGCTGTCGCCGTCGTATCGCAACTAATATTTTTTAATAAACAAAAGGAAAGCCATGCCAACCATTAACGTTCAATTATTCGAAGGCCGCACGGTCGAACAAAAGCGTGCCTTCGTCAAAGCCGTCACCGAGGCGACGGTGGCGACGCTTGCGTGTAGCGCCGGATCGGTCGACATCATCATCGAGGATGTCAAACGGGAAAACTGGGCGACTGGGGGGAAGCTGTGGTCTGAGTCCGACTGAAAAATCGAGGCCTGAAATCACTGCGGCGAACGTTGCGGCAACTCACCACCGTGCGGCTCTGGTCCGAAACGAAGCGGCAACAAGATATATACCAGCCCCCCGGGCGATTCAGCGCGGGGGTTTGTTCAAAAAAGAGCGTTACTCGGGGGTCTCGGGGTCCTCGTTGGCCCCCATTTCGTCCACAATCCGCTGGCAAACAGCGGAGCGAACCCGGGCCAGCTTTTCAACGTCGGTGCCTTCCATTTCGTAGGCTTCCTTGGCAGTCTCGTTCAAGGCTTGCATCAGTTCGCTAAGCAGGCCGATAGCAGGAAGAATGCTGTCGTGCTCTTTTTTCCATCTGAACAGAAGTGCACCGAGGCCAGCGATAGCGTAGTCTTCCTGCTGCTCGAGCTCGGCGGTGGCGGTGGTTATTTCTTGCATATAATTCCTTTTTGGTTGGCTTACGCCAGTATAGCGAAAGGGGCCCGCGCAGGCAGGCCGGTTCCCGACAGGTCACAGTCTTTGCCGCTGACTTGGACGCTACGTTGGCAAAAACGTTTTTGAAGATACACACTGGCGCTCGCCAAAAATGGACGGCAGCGCTGCGTTGATTATCGTTGAAGAATTTGCTTACCCGTCCGCTACATGGCATCCGACAATCGAGCACGCATAAAAAATGGCTGCAAGCGCAAGCGTGCAACCATTTGATTTTCAAAGCTAATTCTGGTGGGCCTCCCGTGAGTCGAACACGGCACCAACGGATTATGAGTCCGCTGCTCTAACCAAGCATGAGCTAGAGGCCCGAAATCGGTGCGGCGGGAGTTGCGCCAACTCGCCACCGTCCGGCGCTGGTCCGGAACGAAGTGGCGAGAGGATAGGGCGTTTGCCCTGCCCGCGTCAAGCCTTAGTTTCCTTCGAGGAAGCTCTTCAGCTTGTCGGAGCGCGACGGGTGGCGCAGTTTGCGCAGCGCCTTGGCCTCGATCTGGCGGATGCGCTCGCGCGTGACATCGAACTGCTTGCCCACTTCTTCGAGCGTGTGGTCGGTCGACATCTCGATGCCAAAGCGCATGCGCAGCACCTTCGCTTCGCGCGGGGTCAGTGAATCGAGCACGTCCTTGACGACGCCGCGCATCGAGGCGTGCAAGGCGGCGTCCGATGGCGCCAGCGTGTTGTTGTCTTCGATAAAGTCGCCCAGGTGGGAGTCGTCATCGTCGCCAATCGGCGTTTCCATCGAGATCGGCTCTTTGGCGATCTTCATGATCTTGCGGATTTTGTCTTCCGGCATTTCCATCTTGATGGCCAAGGTGGCAGGGTCCGGCTCGGCGCCGGTTTCCTGCAAAATCTGGCGCGAGATGCGGTTCATCTTGTTGATCGTCTCGATCATGTGCACCGGAATGCGGATGGTGCGCGCCTGGTCGGCGATCGAGCGGGTGATGGCCTGGCGGATCCACCAGGTGGCATAGGTCGAAAACTTGTAGCCGCGGCGGTATTCGAACTTGTCGACCGCCTTCATCAAGCCAATGTTGCCTTCCTGGATCAGGTCGAGAAACTGCAAGCCGCGGTTGGTGTATTTCTTGGCGATCGAAATAACCAGGCGCAGGTTGGCCTCAGTCATTTCGCGTTTGGCCTTTCTCGCCTTCATTTCGCCGGCAGCCATCTGGCGGTTGATGTTGCGCAGGTCCGGCAGCGGCAGCACGACGCGCGCTTGCAGGTCGATCAGGCGCTGCTGCAGTTCCTTGATGGTCGGGATGTTGCGCCCGAGGATGGCGCTGTAGGCGTGGCCCGCGTTGACTTCGCCATCGACCCAGTCGAGATTGGTTTCGTTGCCCGGGAAGACCTTGATGAAGTGGGCGCGCGGCATGCCGCACTTGTTCACTGCAACGTCGAGAATCTGCTTTTCGATGTGGCGCACTTCGTCGACCTGGCCGCGCAGGGTGTCGCACAGCTTTTCGACGACCTTTGCCGTGAAGCGGATGCCGAGCAGCTCGTTGGAAATCGTTTCCTGCGCCTTGACGTAGGCTTTCGAGTTGTAGCCTTCTTTTTCGTAGGCTTTGCGCATCTTGTCGAACTGGACCGAGATGATCTCGAACTTGCCGAGCGCTTGCACTTTCAACGCTTCGAGCTGTTCGGCCGAGAAGCCGGCGGCGCCGGAGGCGTTGTTTTCCTCTTCTTCGACTTCTTCCTCTTCGTCGCCCTCTTCGCCTTCGTCGTCGTCGTCGGATGCGACCGGCGGCACGACGACGGCGACGTTGTCTTCGTTGTCGACCATGCCGTCGACGATTTCGTCGATCTTGGTTTCGTCGTTTTGGATGCGGATCGAGGCGGAAATGATTTCGGCGATCGTCACCGGGCAGGCCGAGATCGCCTGGATCATGTCTTTCAGGCCGTCTTCGATGCGCTTGGCGATTTCAATTTCGCCTTCACGGGTTAGCAGCTCGACCGAGCCCATTTCGCGCATGTACATGCGGACCGGGTCGGTGGTGCGGCCGAAGTCGGAGTCGACCGTCGACAGCGCCGCTTCGGCGGCCGCTTCGGCTTCGTCATCGCTGGTGACGGTAGCAACGTTGTCGGACAGCAGCAGCGTCTCGGCATCCGGCGCGTGCTCGTAGACGGCAATGCCCATGTCGTTGAAGGTGCCGATGATGCCTTCGATCGCTTCGGGATCGACGATGTTCTCGGGCAGGTGGTCGTTGATCTCGGCATACGTGAGGAAGCCGCGTTCCTTGCCGAACTTGATCAGGGTTTTGAGCTTTTGGCGGCGGCGCTCGAGTTCTTCCTCGGTCGCTTCGGTGTCCGACGAGAACGCGTCTTTCAGCAACGCCTTTTCCTTGGCCTTGCGGTCTTTCGCCTTGGCCTTGTCGACCGCCTTCAGTTCGGCGCGCTCGACCGCGTTCAGGGCGGCAACTTCATCGTTTTCGGGCTGGAATTCCTTCGGCTTGCGGCCGCGCCGGCCCGGCACCTTGACCGACGGCAAGACGTAGCCGGACGTGTCGATTGCGGCCAGGGTGGCGGCGTCGGTGGTCTGGCTGACGACAGGCGTGGTGCTCGCGGTGCGAGTTTCAGCCTTGTCTGGAGCATCATCCACCTTGGCGGACATGCTTCTTGGCTTTTCAGCCATTCTGGATTCGGGTTTCTTGATTGGCACAGGCGCTTTCGATGTCACAACGACTAGCTTTACGGTGGAATTAGATAAAGTTTGTTGCCGCCCTATCCGGGCCTACGTCTCCCGGCCAACCCTCGCGGGCCAGCCTGGCACTGCTGCACTCTTACACCTTTACATCACATCGCAAACACGTTCCGCGCTGCCGTTTCCGGCAGTAATCTACTGCAACACAGCGGCGGTTGGGGGCGTGAGCCGGATTGGGTGCGAGGCAAACTCGTGTTTGCCGCTGTTGCACATTGCGCCAATGCGCCCAAAGCTTGCCCTAGCTGCCGACGCCACCGTTTCGCGCTGATCAAGAGCCAAACTGCCTGACATACCGTGTCGCTTTGAAAGAGAGGATCATTTCAAAGGACACAATACTTATCGTTTTATTATAGCATGCAGCCCAACTTTTTCCAGTCATGGCAACCCCTTGATATGGAGCAATTTTTACAACTTAGTTATCAAATTAGTTAGCAACCTAATTAGCAACTTATCGCTGCGTCATATCGGCAGCAATTTCGCGCCTCAGCTCTTCTTGCATGGCAGTAATTTCGCGGTAACGAACTCCGATCTGATCTGAGGTCAGTCCGGAAGAAAACAACTGGTTGAGCTCCAGTTTTAATGCGTCCAGTTTGATCTGTCTCACAGCGCCCGACAGCCACAGTTTGACCGCGTCAAGGTCCGATTCGGGTTCAGAAGCGATTTCGGCGATCAGGCTGTCGTATTCGACGCCTGCCTCTTTCAGGTGCTGGGAAAACGCAGCGAAGCCGCCATTCGGCCCCAGTGCCTGGCCGGTCGCTACCAGTTGCCGCAGCCGCTGCGCCGATTCGGCGCCGAAAAAGTCAAAACACTGCAAGGCAGCTTCGTCGAGCTCGAAGCACAGCGGCGGGTGGGCCACCAAAATACGCAGGATCTGCAGCTCGAGCCCGACCGGTTGCGGCCTGCCTTTGCGCGGCGGCGCCCGGCGCGCCACCGACACCGGCTTTGCCAGTTCGAACAACGTTTCGATCTCTGCCGGGGTTGACTGCGTCATGCTGGCCAGCCCGCGCACGATCTGCAGGCGCAGCGAGGTCGGTGCCATCGCCTGCAACAAGGACTTGGCGTCGAACTGGGCGCGGGCGCGCCCTTCCGGTGTCGTCAGGTCGTTTTCGCCCGCCACCTCACGCAGCAAAAATTGCGACAACGGCATTGCCTCATTGATTTCTTGTTCGAACGCTTCGAAGCCGCGCTCGCGCACGAAACTGTCCGGGTCGTGCTCGGTAGGCAAAAACAGGAACTTGATGGCCTTGTTGTCGGACACTTGCGGCAGGCACGCTTCGAGGGCGCGGCGGGCCGCCTTGCGGCCGGCGCGGTCGCCGTCGAAGCTGAAGATGACGCTATCGGTCTGGCGCAGCAACTTTTGCACGTGGGTCGAGGTGCAGGCAGTGCCGAGCGTGGCCACCGCTTGCGGAAAGCCCAACTGCGCCAGCGCAACCACGTCCATATAACCTTCAGTGACCAGCACGTAACCGGCGTCGCGGATCGCCTGGCGCGCTTCGAACAGGCCATACAGCTCGAAACCCTTCTGGAACAGCGGCGTTTCCGGCGAGTTCAGGTATTTCGGCTCGCCTTGATCGAGCACGCGACCGCCGAAGCCAATCACCTGGCCCTTGGTGTTGCGGATCGGAAACATGATGCGTTCGCGAAAGCGGTCGTAGCGCTTCTTGTTGCCGCCGTCTTCATCGACCTTGTCGATCACCAGGCCCGCTTCGACCAGGGCCAGCGCGTCGTAGTCGGGGAACACCGCTTTCAGACTGTCCCAGCCGCTCGGCGCGTAGCCCATGCCGAAGCGGGCCGCCACTTCGCCCGTCAGGCCGCGCTTCTTCAGGTAGGCGATGGCGTTGTCGGCGCCGCGCAGCTGGCCACGGTAAAAGTCGCACGCTTGCGTCATGGCGTCGGTCAGCGCCAGCGACTGGGCCTGGTTGGCGGCGCGCTGGGCCGGCGCGATCTTGTCGTCGGCTTCCGGCACCACCATGCCGACGTTTTGCGCCAGGTCCTTGACCGCATCGACGAAACCCATGCCGGAGTATTCGATCAGGAAGCCGATCGAGGTGCCATGGGCGCCGCAGCCGAAGCAGTGGTAGAACTGCTTGGTCGGGCTGACCGTGAAGCTGGGGGATTTTTCGTTGTGGAACGGGCACAAGCCCATGAAATTGGCGCCGCCCTTTTTCAGCTGGACGTAACGGCCGACCACGTCGACGATGTCGACCCGGTTGAGCAAATCGGTAATAAATGATTGTGGAATCACGGTCGATGAACAGTCTTTATTGAAAGTCAGACTATACCGCCGGGGTCGCATCAGCTTGATTTAGGACAACTGACGGGCTCCGGCGGCTTCCAGGGGGCAGCCCCCTACGTCAGCGCCTTTTTGATCATGGTCGAGACCAGCCCCATGTCGGTACCCTTCGGCATTTTCGGCTTGATGATCGCCATCACCTTGCCCATGTCCTGCGGACCGGCGGCGCCCGAGGCAGCAACTGCTTCGGCGACAGCGGCACCGATCTCGGCTTCCGACAGGCCGGCCGGCATGTAGGTCGCCAGTACGGCCAGTTCGGCCTTTTCGATGTCGGCCAGGTCGGCCCGGTTGCCCGCTTCAAACTGGGTGATCGAATCCTTGCGCTGCTTGATCATTTTTTCAAGGATCACCAGCACCTGCTCGTCGTTCAGTTCGATGCGCTCGTCGACTTCCTTGCGCTTGATTTCAGCCAGGATCAGGCGCACGGTGCCCAGCTTGCCGGCATCCTTGGCCCGCATCGCGGTTTTCATGTCTTCGGTGATTTGTTCTTTTAAGCTCATGTCATCCTCACTTTGAAAGTCTTACTGATGAAGTACAAATGGCAAAACCCGCTGCGGTTATACCGGAGCGGGCCTGCGACGCTTCAGACCATCATCCGGGGAGGCAATCGCCGTCACCGGATCACTGGACTAGCAATCTTAGAATAATTTCTTAGGCAGTTGTTGGCTGCGAATGCGCTTGTAGTGACGCTTCACGGCAGCTGCCAGCTTGCGCTTGCGCTCAGCCGTTGGCTTTTCATAGAACTCGCGGGCGCGCAGTTCTGTCAGCAGACCGGTTTTTTCGATCGTGCGCTTGAAGCGACGCATGGCGACTTCGAACGGCTCGTTTTCTTTAAGGCGAATAGTGGTCATGTAAAAATCAAACCGTTAGATTAGGGGAGGAACGATATTCTAGCATCGTTTTCCGCGCAGGGGAAGCT
>Ga0326734_1000302_pt1 | contig 13899 bp, 9 predicted proteins | sample 15_GP2_1315_FD_207944 | JGI IMG/M metagenome (GOLD analysis project Ga0326734, IMG submission 207944) | Glacier ice microbial communities from Ngari, Tibet, China - 15_GP2_131.5 | ecosystem: Environmental > Aquatic > Freshwater > Ice > Glacier | place: China: Ngari, Tibet | collected 2018-07-18 | reverse complement strand
TGCCCAATCTGGCCGGCCAGCCGGCGATTTATGTGGTGGAGCAATTAAAAAATTTCCGCAACGGAAATCGCAGCAATGAAATCATGAACGTGATTGCCAAGCCGCTTTCCGATACGGACATCAGTGCCCTGGCCGCCTGGTACGAGTCGGTCAAGATCGCCGTTCAAGCACCGTGACATCGGCGGTATTCCTGCAATACTTGCCATCCTTTACCTACCTCGAATGATCACACCCTGCTGGAAGAGTTTGACCTTTTGCGTAGGTCCGAATGGCGCGCTGGCAGTTTGGTGCGTGAAAGCGAACCGGCGACGGCGCGTTATCGCAGCGGCATCACCCACTTTCTGACCATGCTCGACGCCCGGCATTGCCTGGCGCAGCCGCGCCGCGAACTGGCAGGCAGCGAAGCCGAGCTTGCCACTGCCGCCGGGATTCGCCGAAAAATCGGGATATCGGGATATCGGGATCCCGGAGATATACAGGTGGCCAATATCCCGTATTCGAAACGATGATTTGCATTGTATGTGCAGGTGCAGCATAATGGCTTTGTCTCCTCCAGCTCCCTTAAAAGAATTGGATTCATGCCCGCCAAACAGCGGGCATTTTTTTCGCCTGTGACATCGCCGACGGGTGTATTTCCGGCCTGCAAAAGTAAGCTAGCGCCGAACAGGGTAACATGACGGCAATTGGGTCAATCATCAGGGCATATTTATGGCAAATTTTGCAACAGAAACGGTATTGAGCGTTCACCACTGGAACGACAGCCTGTTTTCTTTTACCACCACGCGCGAGCAGAGCCTGCGTTTCGAGAACGGCCACTTCGTGATGATCGGCCTTCAGGTCGAAGGCCGTCCGCTGATGCGCGCTTACAGCATTGCCAGCGCCAATTACGACGAGCACCTGGAGTTCTTCAGCATCAAGGTTGCCAACGGGCCGCTGACGTCGCGCCTGCAGCACCTGAAGGTGGGCGACGAAGTGCTGGTCGGGCGCAAGCCAACCGGCACCCTGATTCTGCACGACCTGCTGCCGGGTAAGAACCTGTACCTGTTCGGTACCGGCACCGGCCTGGCGCCATTTTTGAGCATCATCAAGGATCCGCATACCTACGAGCGGTTCGAAAAAGTGATTTTGCTGCACGGCGTGCGCCAGGTCAGCGAGCTGGCCTACAAGGATGTCATCACCGAAGAGCTGCCGGCCAACGAGTTCTTCGGCGAAGACGTGCGCGAAAAGCTGATCTACTATCCGACCGTGACGCGCGAGCCGTTCGTCAACCGCGGCCGCCTGACCGACCTGATCGACAGCGGCAAGCTGTTCGAAGACATCGGCCTGCCGCCGCTCGATCCGGCCACCGACCGCGCCATGATCTGCGGCGGCCCGGCGATGCTCAAGGACATCTGCGTGCTGCTCGAAGCGCGCGGCTTCAAGCCTTCGCCGCACATCGGCGTGCCGGGCGACTACGTGATCGAACGCGCTTTCGTCGAGAAGTGAGCCGGTAATGGTAATTTAAGCCGGTAGTTCGGCCCAAAAAAAAGCTCCCGAGTCGGGAGCTTTTTTTGTTCATGGCTGCGATTTAAAAGTTGGCCTTGAACTGTACGCCCAGCGTGCGCGGCTCGTTCAGGATGCCGGTCAGGTTGTCGAAGTCGATCGCGCCGACCACCTGCACCTGGTCGGTGATGTTGCGCCCGAATGCGGCCACTTCATACTTCCCATCCTGCCACTTGTAGCCAATCCGCAGGCCGCCCTCGAGCAGCGATTTGGCCTTGTATTCCTTGGCCTCGTACAGGAACATGTTGTAGGTGCTGCGGTAGGCCCAGTCGGTGGCGGCGTAGAATTCGCCGTTTGCCACCGGCGTGCTGTAGCGCAGCGTGAAATTCGATTGCCATTTCGGTGCGCGCGGCAGCGGGTTGCCGTCGATGCGCACGGTGCCGGCAAACGGGCCGGCCGGATCGGTCACGGTGCAGCCGGCGCGCCCGCCCGTGTTGGCGAAGTTGCCGCACTGCTGGACGAACAGCTTGGCATCCTTGATTTCGGTGTCGTTGTAGCTGCCGCCGAGGGTCATGCGCAGCGAATCGCTGAGGATCGCCTGGAAGTCCAGTTCGACGCCCTGACCGGTGACTTTTTCAGCATTGATCAGCTGGTTCATGTTGATCACGCCGCTGCCGGCCGTCAGCTGCTTGTCCTTGACGCGGTACTGGAACACGCTGGCCGACAGGCGCGCGCGCTTGTCGAACAGGTCCTGCTTGACGCCGGCCTCGTACGACAGCGCTTTCTCGGCGCCGGCGAACGACGGACGGTCGCCCAGGCCGAACAGGCGGCCCTGCATGCTCGGTGCGCGGTAGCCGGTGGCGATGCGGGCGAACAGGTTGGTGTCCTTGTCGAGCGCGTAGGTGCCGCTCAGGTCCCAGCTGACGTTTTTGGTGTCGCTGTCGAGCTTGTGCGGGCCGCTGGTCGTCGCTTCGACGCGCCTGGCGGCGAAGTCTTTCGAATCGTTGGTGTAGCGCACGCCGCCGCGCAGTTTCAGCTGCTCCGACACGGTGTAGTTCAGCGAGCCGAACGCCGCCCACGAACTGGTGTCCTGGGTCTGGGTGGCGTAAAACGGACTTTGCGGATTGCCCGGCGCCAGCGAGTCAAAGCTGATGCTGTCGATCTGGATGTGTTCCTTGAAGTAGAACACGCCGCCGATCCATTGCAGCGGCCCGGCGACGTTGGACTCGGCGCGCACTTCCTGCGTGCTCTGGCGGTGGCTTGGCAGCAGGTCGGCGGTTTCGACGACGAACGGGATGTAGCCCGGGCCCATCGGCTGCGCGTAGACGGCGCCAAAACCACCATCGACGTCGGCGCGGCTGTAGAACCTGGCGGTTTCATAACCGGTGATCGAGTGCAGCGTGACGCCGTCCAGGTTCCAGCGCAGGCGCATGCTGGCGCCTTTGGTTTTCAGCGTCTGCCGGTTGACGCCATCGGTGGGGTAAGCGGCGTAGTCGAAACCGTCGACCAGTGCGTTGCTGCCTTGCTTGATGATGTTGGCGCGAAACAGTGTGGCGTTGTTGTCCAGGTCGCGCGCGTGCACATTGAACAGGGCGCTCATTTGCTTGTTCGGCTGCACCAGCAACTGGAGGCGGCCGGCATGGTCGTTGTAGCCTTCGAAGTCGCGCGTGCCGGTCGGGCGGGCATTGTGCACGCGGTCGTCGCGGTTCTGCGATTGCAGCGACACGCGGGCGGCGACCGTGTCGCTGACGGGCACGTTGTAGGCGCCTTCGATACTTTTTGCGCCGTAATTGCCAGCGCCGACGGTGACGTAGCCTTCCGTCTTGAACACCGGCTTGACCGAGTCGAACTTGATCACGCCGGCCGGCGAGTTGCGCCCGAACAGCGTGCCCTGCGGGCCGCGCAGCACTTCGACCTGATCGACGTCGAATACCGGGAAGCCTTTCAGCATCGGGCTTTCCTGCACGATGTCGTCAACCACCAGGCCGACCGGCTGGGAAGCGTTGAGGTCGAAGTCGGTGTTGCCCTGGCCGCGAATGTAAAAGCGCGGGAACGAGCGGCCGTAGTCGGACTCCACACTCAGGCTCGGCGCGCGGCCCGACAGAAAGCGAATGTCCTGGCCGCCGGCCGTCAGCGTGTCGAGCTTGTCGCCTTTCAGGGTCGTGATCGCCATCGGCACATCCTTGATGTTTTCCGAGCGGCGCTGCGCCGTCACAATCACTGTCTCGAGTTGCCCCGCAGGCGCCTTGTACTCGGTCGGTGCGGCGGCTTCCTGCGCCATTGCCGCCTGCAGCGGAAAGGCGCCGGCAATCGCCAGGAACATCAGGGTGCGGGACTTCTTGCGAGAAATGATTGCAACGATTTTTTGCATGCTAATCCTTGAAAGGGGGAGGGCGTTCTCGGCGGGGTGTCCGTGACAGGGGTCAAGAATATACAACTTGTATTGGCTTGTTGTACATATTTCCACAAAGTGATGTTTTTTGACATCAGAAGCGCCAGCCTGGTGCTGTGCTGTGCTTAGGTGAGCCGGCGCGCGCATGCGCCGGCCTGGAGGCGCCCGCGGCGCGCGCGCCCGTCAAATTGGTGCCGATGCTTGAGCCGACCGGACAAGGCTGTCGAGGCGCCGTGCCAGGGCCGCGAACAAGTGCATCTTACAGCGCGTTCATGACAGCCGGATGACGGCCGCGGTACAACATGGGCCGGCCTTTCCCTGGCCCTTTCATTTACGCGCTGTTACATATGTTGCGCAGCGCTTTCACCGCCTCTTTTGATCCGCACGTACAGTGAACATCGGTATCGTGCAGCACATTTTAACGGCTTGAAAGAAAGGAAACATCATGAAGCGCTATCTGACATTGATCGCCGCCTGCTTGCTTGCGCTGGGGCTGGCGCATACCGCATCGGCAGAGACGCAAGTGCGCATTGGCGTGTATGCCGGCGCGCCGGTCGACTATGCCCACCCGGTGCGCGTGCAGCCGTATCAAGTGCCGGGGCCGGTGTATTACGCCGTGCCTGGCGGCCATGCGGAGCCGGCCTGGAGCGATCGGCGCGACTGGCGCGGGCGCCGCGAGGCGCAGTTGCAGCGCGAAGAGTGGCTGCGGCAGGAACAGTGGCGGCGCGAACAGTGGCAGCGCGAACAGTGGCGGCGTGAACAGTGGCGCCACGAGTATCAGCACCATGAGCGGGGGCACGGGTACGGGCATCACCGGCGCGGGCATGACGGGCGCGACTGGGAGCGCCGCTGATGCCCAGGTTGACCGGGTTGTCGACGTCAAGGTGCGCTGGACGCCGGCGGCCCGTTCGAGGCTGGAAAATCGCCCCGGAATTCGGTGCCGGCGCCGGGCGCACTGTCGACTCCGTTGATCCCCCCCATCAGTTCGACCAGCTGCCTGGTCACCATCATCATGTCTTACATTAAACTTGGCAGAAATTCTTGACTTTGGCCGATCATGAAAGCTAATGTGACTGTACGTTGATGTGATGTCAACTCAAATTGGCAGCGGAAGTTGCCGAATGATCGCATGGCGATGCGACCGTGCTGGGGATTGCGCACAAGCACTGCCGCATCCCGCAGCGCGCCGACGGCTACGGCGCTGGTTGGCAAACGACGCAAATTGAACAACCGATCGCAAGGACTGCGCCCGCTTCGCGGTCGGCCCTTTCCTCACCGCCCTGAAGGACGGTTTATCCCGGAGCAAAATCTGATGAACTTTCGTAAAACGCTGTTGGCGGCGTTGATCGCCGCGTGTCCATTGATGATGTGCGCTGCAGCCGGCGCCGCGCCCCTGATGGGAGGCCCTGCCGTGAAATCGCCACAAGAAAATGCCAGCCTGATCGGCCAGTTGATGTCGCAGCGCGGCAAATACGGCCTCGACAGCCGCCACGGGTTCATCCTTGCAAAACAACACCCCGGCGTCGACGGCACCGCCGTCAGTCGCGCCGACCATACCTTCAAGGGCGTGCGCGTGTTCGGCTCCGAGTCGGTCGTCGTCACTGGCCCGCACGGCAGCATCATCAGCGAATCGGTGGCCGAGCGCCGCTTTGGCCTCGGCCAGAAAGATGTCAACGTCGCCCCCGGCATCAGCGCGAAGGCGGCGATCGATGGCGTCGTCAAGTCGGTGGCGCCAAACGGCGTCCCGGTCGAGCCGCCGTCCGCCGAGCTGATCATTTATCCGGTGATCAAGGAAGTGCGCATCGCGGCGGCCGTCAACAAGGCCGAGGCGGACCTGAACGCGAGCGACCTCGAGAGCGTCGTCGACAGCTACCAGCTGGCTTACCTGGTGCGCACCCGCATGGCCAACGGCAACAAGCCGGTCTTCCACGACACCATCGTCAGCGCCGCCGACGGCAGCGTCATCGACCAGTGGAGCATGCTGCAAACCGTGCTTGGCACCGGCAACAGCCAATACAACGGCGCCGTGCCGGTCAACACCACGCTGTCGGGCGCCTCGTATTCGATGATCGACGCGACGCGCGGCACCGGCGGCGCCTTTGGCGCGATGGCCATCACCAACGCCGATCACACCACCAGCGCCGGCGCGGTGTACACCAATTCCAGCAACACCTGGGGCGACGGCCTGCAGTACGTGTCTGGCGGCAGCACCACCAACGCCAATGGCCAGACCGCGGCCGTCAACGCCATGTGGGGCTTGATGAACACTTACGACATGCTCAAGAACACGCTCGGCTGGCAGTCGTTGAACGGCCAGAACACCGCCACCTACATCGCCGCCCACGTCAACACCGCCTATGACAACGCCTACTACAGCGACACCTGCAAGTGCATGTACATTGGCGACGGCGGCGCTTCGTTCAACAACCTCGGCTCGATCGACGTGATCGGCCACGAGATGGGCCACGGCGTCACCGCCGCGACGTCGAACCTGACGTACCGCGCCGAATCGGGCGGGCTGAACGAATCGGCGTCCGACATCCAGGGCGAAATGGTGGAAGCCTACGCCCACGCCGGCGGCGCCGGCAGCCTGATCCCGGCCACCGGCAACGACTGGATGATGGGCAAGGAGATCGCCAAAAACGGCCAGCCGCTGCGCTGGTTGTACAAGCCGAGCAAGGACGGCGCCAGCCCGAACGCCTGGAGCACCAGCGTCAAGCGGCTCGACGTGCACTACAGCAGCGGACCGAACAACCGTATGTTCTATTTCCTGGCAATGGGCTCGAACGCCACCCCAAGCAGCGACCACTACAGTGCTTACCTGACGCGCGCGCCGCTGGCGATGACCGGCATCGGCAGCGACAAGGCGTTTCGCATCTGGTTCAAGGCGCTGACCACCAAGTTCACTTCGGCGACCAACTACGCCGACGCGCGCCTGAAGGTAATCGCTTCGGCGCGCGAACTGTATGGCGTCGGCAGCAGGGAAGACAAGGCGGTCCAGCGCGCCTACGCGGCGATCAACGTCGGCGCCGACGTTGCCGAGTAGGCCGGACCGCAGCAAAACGACATTTTCGTCAACTTTCCGGTTGGCGTGCGCTCCGTGAACGGTGTGGCCCCCGGCCCGTCATTTGCGGAGCTTTTTGCGTTTTTGCAAAAACTTGCTTTCTATCTCGCCCACTATTCTCTAGTGCCCATTCTGGTTGACAGCGGGCGGTGTGTTTTATTGGAGAAGAGATGGAAATGCGCAAAACCTTGCTGGCCGCCGCGGTCAGCGCCTTGCCCCTGCTGGCCTTCAGCGCAGTGGGCGCCGCCCCCATGATGAGTCCGACCGTGGCGCCGTCGCCGGCGCACACTGCCGCGCTGCTGGCCGCACTCGGTGCCCGGCGCGCCATGCGCGGCCTCGACGCCGACCACGATTTTGTCGTCAGCCGCGAGCACCCCGGCGCCGACGGCACCCAGGTAACCCGCCTCGACCATACCTACAAGGGCGTGCGCATCTTCGGCTCCGAGTCGGTGGTGGTGCTTGGCGCCGGCGGCAGGATCGTCAGCGAGGCAGTGTCGGAGCGGCGCCTGAGCCTGGGCAAGGGCGTCGCCAACCGGCCCGGCGCCGCCCCCGCTGATGTCGACTTCGACGTCCGGCCGGCCATCTCGACCAAGGCGGCGATCGACGCCGCCCTCAAGTCGCTGCCGGCGGGCACCAGCCACGTCAGCCTGCCGAGCGCCGATTTGATCATCTTTCCGCTGATGAAGACCGAGCGCGTCCCCGGTGCGCCGGCCAAGGCCGACGACGAACTCAACGCGCTCGACGTGCGCGACGTCGTCGACAGCTACGCACTGGCGTACCTGGTGCACACCCGCATGACCCTGGGCGACCGGCCGGTGTACCACGACACCGTGGTGAGCGCGCGCGACGGCCGCATCCTGAGCCAGTGGACCATGCTGCAAACGGTCACCGGGATCGGCCGCAGCCAGTACAACGGCGTGGTGCCGATCAACACCACCTTGGCAAGCGGCAGTTACCAGATGATCGACGCCACGCGCGGCACCGGCGGCGCTTATGGCGCCATGGCGATCACCAACGCCAACCACACCACCGCGCCCGGCGCGGTGTTCACCAACGCCAGCAACGAGTGGGGCGACGGCTTGCAATACATCGACGGCGGCAGCACCACCAACCCGAACGGCCAGACCGCTGCCGTGAATGCGCTGTGGGGCTTGATGAACACCTACGACATGCTCAAGAGTACCCTCGGCTGGCTGTCGCTGGACGGCCGCAACACGGCGACCTACATTGCCGCCCACGTCAACACCGCCTATGACAACGCCTACTACAGCGACACCTGCAAATGCATGTTCATCGGCGACGGCGCGTTCTTCACCAGCTTGGGTTCAATCGACGTCATCGGCCATGAAATGGGCCACGGCATCACCGCCGCCACCTCGAACCTGATTTATAACGGTGAACCGGGCGGCCTGAACGAGTCGGCCTCGGACATCAATGGCGAAATGGTCGAGTCGTACGCGCGCGCGGGCGGCACCGGCGCGACGATTCCGAACACCGGCAACGACTGGGGCATGGGCAAGGAAATCGACCGCACCGGCACACCGCTGCGCACCATGTACAAACCGAGCAAGGATGGCCGCAGCCCGGATGCGTGGAGCATCACGCTCAAGAACCTCGACGTCCATTACAGCAGCGGGCCGAACAACCGGATGTTTTATTTCCTGTCCCAAGGTTCGAACGCCGGCAAAAGCAGCGACTTCAACAGCGCCTACCTGATCAGGAAGCCGCTGGCGATGACCGGCATCGGCAACGACAAGGCGTACCGCATCTGGTTCAGGGCAAATACCACCAGGTTTACCGCCAGCACCAATTACGCCGACGCGCGCGCCAAGATGATTGCCGCCGCCCAGGACCTGTATGGCGTCGGCGGCAAGGAAGACAAGGCGGTGCAGCGGGCGTATGCGGCCATCAACGTCGGCGCCGACATCGACGAATAGCGAAACGAACGGGGCTCAGCGTTTCGAGCCAGCCACCAGCACGGTGGCGCCGGCGACAATCACCCCAATGCTTGCCCAAAGGGGAATGTCGACGGTCTTCTGCTCCGTCACTGACAGGTTGAGCGGTCCCAGGCTGGCCTTGTGGGTTTGCTGGGTGAAGCTGAAGCCGCCCAGCACGGTGCCGAGCAAGCCGGCGACGATCAGCACGATGCCAATTATTCTGGTCGAGTTCATGGGTTGCCTTGTTGTTTGTTGTCGTTAAAAAATCACTCACCCAGCATCGGATAAGGATTGACCGCGGTGCCCTTCCACCATTCTTTCTTCGGCGTCAGTTCAAATACGGCGAAGTGCAGGTGCGGCGCGTCCTTGGCGGCGTTGCCGGTGACGCCGACGTAGCCGACCAAGTCACCGCGTTTGAGCACGCTTCCTTCCCTGACCCCGTCCGCGTAACGGTCGAGGTGGGCATAATAATACGCGTATTTTTCGATCGGGTCGAACTGGTAGAGCGTCAATCCGCCCGGCTTGCTGTTGAACAACTTGACCACCTTGCCGTCGCCGGCGGCGATCACCTTGCTGCCTTGCGGCGCCATGATGTCGAGCGCTTCATGATGGCGCTCCGTACCGCGCGGCTGGTCGAAATTGTCGGCTAGCTGGGCCAGCTTGATGCCTTCGACGGGGATCAGCAGCTTGTCGGCCGGCCTTGTTGTGGCGTCGGCCGGCGTGGCCGGCGCCGACATTTCCTGCCGGGTCGGGCGCAGCGGCAGGTCCGCTTCGCTCAGGTCGGCTGCCACCACCGGCGCGACGGGCAGGGCGGCGGTGGCAGTGGTGGCGCCGGCGGCCGGCGCCACCACTGCCACGGCGCTGGCCGGCGCCTCGTGCGCAACCTGGCGCAGGTAGGCGAACAGGCCGCCGGCGCCGAGCAGCACGCCGGCCACGAGGGTCAAGATCCATTTCATGCCATTCTCCCTGGCGCTCCGGCAGGGCCGGGCGCCTGTGTTTTATTCCTGCAACAGCACGTCGGTGCCGCCCGCCACCGACGACGCCAGGGCGGTGACGTCCCAGTTGGTCAGACGGATGCAGCCGTGCGATTGGGTCTTGCCGATCGACGCCGGCAGCGGGGTGCCGTGAATGCCGTAGTGCGGCTTCGACAGGTCGATCCACGCAACGCCGACCGGATTGTTCGGGCCGGGCGGGATTTGGGCCTTCTTTTCGCCGGCGTCGGCGTCCCAGAACAGTTTCGGGTTGTAGTAAAACATCGGGTTTGTCGACACGCCCGTCACCTTCCAGTCGCCTACCGGCAGCGGATCGTGCGCGCTGCCGGTGGACGCGGGGAATTGCGCGACCGCGCGGCCGGCAGTATCGAACAGGGTCAGCGTGCGCGCCGACCGGTCGACCACGATCCTGCCGCCTTTCGGCAGCGGTTCGGCGCCTTCGACGTTCGGCACCAGGATCTGCTCGCCGGCGCGGCTCAAATCCTTGTCGGGATTGAGGCGCCGCAGCAACGCCTGGCTGGCATGAAACTTTTCCGCCAGGGCTTCTTCGGCGCTTGCAAAACCCAGCGCCGGCAGCCTGGCTTTTCCAGCCATGTCTGCGGGGATCGGCTGGAACGGGCCGGCAACGTCGGCGTCGGTGATGGTGTAGCGTGTGATTGCCTCGGCAGCGTCGGTGTTCAAGGTGTTCCAGGTGGCGGCGTTCAAGCTGCCGGCGCCGTCGCCGGCAATACCGTGCGCCTTCTGATAACCCTGGACCGCCGCGCGCAAATTGCTGCCCATGGCGCCGTCGATTTCGCCGGGCGAAAAACGGGCGCGGTCGAGCAAAATCTGCGCGCGCAGCACTTCGGCCGCGCCGGGCTTTGCAGCAGGGCCGGACTTGCCGGCGGCGTTGACGGTGTCCGCGTTCAGCACGGCGGCGGCAGGCGCGGCCATCGCTGGCGTGGCGGGTATGATGGCGCCGGCAAAGCAGATGGCAACCATGGCCAGAAGGGGTGTTTTCAAGGAGAATCCCATCTTGATCAAAGGTAAATGCGCAAAGATTAGTTCTCCTTGGGCATAAAGTCTGTTCGGCAGCGTACTAAGTGTGCGTCGCCTGTCATGGCCAGCCTGTAAATCACCAGACCAATATCCGTTAAATAACTCAAATTTCCAACAAGAATCTTAAGTTGAAGACAAAGATCATTTTTTATGTGATGATTTATGCGATGAACGATGACCCGCTTGTGAATAAACCAATCAATTTGTCTAAATGGTGTTTCCAAATTAACTTTTTACCGACGTCAACGACAACTTCGCATTCATGGAAAAATCTATAACGCCAGCGCGTACGGCAGACGCGGCGACACATCTGCCTGACGGCGCCTCGAGCGGCGTCACGTCAGCGCGGCACCAGGGCAAGCATGACGCCTTGACCGGCTTGTCCGACCGTTGCGCAATACGCGCACGCATCGACAGCGCCTTGCAGCGCTCGCGCAGCAATAAATCGAGCACAGCGTTGTTGCTCATCGATATAAACGGCTTCAAACTGGTCAACCATACCCACGGCCAGGAAATCGGGGATTTGCTTCTCATGACCGTCGCCAGCCGCTTGCAGGGGCAAATACGGCAAGGCGAGAGCGCCGGACGCCTGGGCGACAATGAATTTGTCGTCTTGTGCGAGCAGGTCGGGCAAGCGGCTACGATGTCGCTCCTGGCGGAGCGCATCAACGACATCTTGCGCCAACCGGTCGTCATCGCCGGGCTGACGCTGTCGGTGACGGCCAGTGTGGGCATCGTCGTTGACAGCGATGGCACGCAAACGGCGAACGACATGCTGCGCCATGCCGATGCGGCGGTGCAGGCGGTCAAGGCACGGGGGGATGGCGGCTGGCAGTTTTTCAGCGCGCACATCCATGAGCCGGCACAGCAACGCATGAAGATCGCCAGCGGTTTGTCAATGGCGCTGGCGCGCAATGAATTCTCGCCCCATTTTCAAGCGATCGTCGTCGCCGACAGCGGGCGCATCGTCGGCGCCGAATTGCTGTTGCGCTGGAATCCCCCCGAAGGCCCTGTCTCGCCGACCGTCTTCATTCCGATCGCCGAAATGACGGGTGCCATCATTGAAATCGGTGCCTGGGTTTTCAGGCAGGCGTGCCTGGCCGAGGCCAACTGGCGCCGCCGCTGGGGCGAGCAGGCGCCGTATGTGTCTGTAAACGTGTCTACGCGACAATTGAACGATGAGACGCTGGTCGACATGTTTGCGGCGGCGCTGCGCGAAACGGGAGCGGATCCGACGCGTCTGTTGCTGGAAATTACCGAAACGGCGCTGATGGCCGACATCGACAAGAACTTGAACGTCCTGCACCGCCTGGCCGACCTCGGCTTGCGTCTGGCCATCGATGATTTCGGCACGGGTTATTCATCGCTGGCGCAATTGACGCGCATGCCGGTGAATGTGTTAAAGGTCGACAAAGCCTTTGTCGACAACATCGACAAGGACCCGGAAAGCCGCGCCGTGATCCGCGCCGTGTTGAGCATGGGCCGCGCCCTGGGCTTGAAGCTGGTGGCCGAAGGAGTTGAAAACAGCGATCAGCAAGCTGAATTGTGCGCCCATGGCTGCGATTTCATCCAGGGCTATCATTTCCACCGTCCGCTGCCGGAAGCGGCCTTTGTCGACACCGTCGAGCGTGAAATCCGCGACGGCGCGCTCGGCGCGGCGATACCCTTGCACTTCATAATTTACGTCAGCACGACCCCGGCGCCAATGACGCGGCCAGCGTTCGACGCCTTGCTCAAGCAGGCACGTTCGTTCAATCGTACGGTCGGCATCACGGGTTGCCTGATTTACCAGGATTGCTGCTTCATGCAAATGCTGGAAGGCAAGAAGGAGGTCGTGGAAGCGTTGATGGAAAAAGTGAAGCTGGACCCGCGCCATTGCGATGTGCGCACCGTCGTCGAAGGGCCGGCACGGCGCCGCGCCTTTGTCGACTGGAGCATGAATTTTCTTGACCTGACGCCAAGGCCCGATGAACCCGATTTCACTCAGTGGCAAGGGCGCGCCATCAGTTTGACCGAACTGGCGGAAGATGCCCGCACTTGCTATAAATATATGACCGCATACATGGGGCGCAGTTAAAAGGTGCGCAGTTAAAAGGAGCAAAGTGAGGTAGCCTGGCGACCGCATCAGGCTGATCAGCGGGCATGTTGGCGCTGCCGGCGGGCAGCAGAACCGGTTCTTGCCGCTGCGCTTGGCCTGATACAGGCCATCGTCGGCCACGCTGATCAGGGCGTCGGCCGTGGCCGCACCGTACGGGTAAATTGCGATGCCAATGCTGGTCGACACGGTCAGCGTCAGCGCATCGATGCAATAGGGCTCGGCCACGACCGGCACCAGCTTCGAGGCCGTTTCCTGCGCGTGGCCCTGGTTTGCGACGTCGGCCAGCACAACGACAAACTCGTCGCCGCCGATGCGCGCCACGGTGTCTTTCTTGCGCGACGACGCCAGCAGGCGCGTGGCCACCATTTTCAGCAAGGTGTCGCCGCAGCCATGGCCATAGGTGTCGTCGGCGGCCTTGAAGCCATCCAGGTCGAGGTACATGAAGGCGGCCCTGGTGTGGTGGCGCGCCGCGCGCTGCAAGGTCGTCTCGCCCGGTCTTCCAGCAAACGCCGGTTCGGCAGGCCCGTGAGAGGATCAGGTCATAACCATGTTGCCGATGCATTGGGCAAACCTGTTCCGGCTGCATGGTTGCCGTGACACTGGTGTGGCCGGTATGGCGCAAAGTTTTCTGCAGCAGGTAGACGTTGTTATAGCAATCATCGACGATCAGAATTTTTGCACCCAGAATTGCATTTTTTCTCACCATGGCAGTATCGGTCCGGGCTGAAAATCGGCGCTGCCGTTTATAGGACAAAAGCGCGCGGCTACGTAAGAGCCTGTTTGAAATCTTTTTGCCGATTTGCCTAAAATTGTGTAAATTGTTGGATGCGAAAAAATTACCCAAGTGACATAAGCCGAGAAATGTTTGAACTGGTCGCGCCGATATTGGCAAGTGC
>Ga0326734_1000301_pt1 | contig 13905 bp, 3 predicted proteins | sample 15_GP2_1315_FD_207944 | JGI IMG/M metagenome (GOLD analysis project Ga0326734, IMG submission 207944) | Glacier ice microbial communities from Ngari, Tibet, China - 15_GP2_131.5 | ecosystem: Environmental > Aquatic > Freshwater > Ice > Glacier | place: China: Ngari, Tibet | collected 2018-07-18 | reverse complement strand
ATACGATAGTTAATAATACAAATACAACAGGCGTAATAATGCCGGAACATATGATTTCATTTGTGCTTAAATAATATTTTGAATTATATACATTTGGACTATCAGATATAATATTTGGTATTGATATATAGTTATGATTTTTTACACGATAATATAACAACTGACTCGTTAAAATGATAGTAATTATGAGATGATGGATTCCTATATAAATAATAGTTAGATTGGTTTGTTTTATACAAGCAATAGACAAACTTATGATACCACCGATTAATAATTTATAATATAATAAGTAACTTATAGCCTGACTAGAATTATTTTTATAATTTTTATGGATTTGAAAAAATGCAATTCCTATCCAGACTACTAAATTAGTCATGCCAAAAATCAATGATAATGTTTTACCTAATAACATTTTGTTCTTATACGAAAATGTTATTTATTCAATTTAATTTAATTCACAATACAACAGTTTGTCTAGTAAATAATTCTAGAATATGACAAAATAATTAATTCAAAGAAAAGTTTTTATAACCGTATTCGCCGCTTTTTTTAGAAAACGATCCGTATTTAGTAGTAATATTTGGATGGAATTGTGTTATATATTCCGTAAAGTAGTTTTTATAAATTTTTGAAATTAAAGCACTGGTTTTATAATTTAGATATTTAGTAAGTAGTTCCCACCAAATTAGTTTTGAATCATTTTCATGTTTAATATTTAATTTTAACCATTCGTTAAATTTATTTTTTTCAACTTCCGTCTTTATTAAATCGGCTTTGTTAATCTTGGTTTTATTATAATGTTCTCTTCTTTTCTCTTTTTGATGTTCGGTAGTTTCTTTTTCTTTGTATTTTTTATTTCTATTTTCTTTATATTCATTTGAAGACACTCTTTGTTTATATGTATCCGATTTACGATATTTAGCCATATATTTTTTGTGAGTTGCTAATTGTTTATTTTTACGTTCTTCCAATAAAATTAACTTGGCATTGAGTTCTTCAAAAGAAAGATTATCTATACATTCTTCTTTATCTATACATTCTTCTTTACATTCTTCTTCTTCATCATCTTCATTTTCATCTTTTTTATTACCTTGATATTTTAATATTTGTAATTTTAGGTTCAAGATACTTTCTTTGCATCTGAGTATTTCTATATCTTCTTGAATACTTGTGTTTATTTCTACTAATTTGCTTTGAACAATTAATATACTATCTGTTTGAATTAATTCTGTTTGATTTTTACTATTTATTATTTGTTCTATTCTTAATTTTTCTTCATTTAAAAATTGCTTTAATTTTGTTTCTAATAATACATTGTTTCTAGATTCTATACAATATATTAATTCTATATCTTTACCAATTTCACGAATATGTTCTGAAAATCTTCTTTTAATATTATCTGTATTTCCAAATTTATACAAAACTACACCAATTTTAATTAAGTAAACTATACATTTCTTATGATAACTATTTAATAAAATATCTTGACGATCTTTAATAGATTTATTTTTTTCTTGTAAATTTAATTCTAGTAATTTATTTTGATTTTTTACTTCTTCGAGTTGATTTTGGGTATTTTGGATCTCCATTTTTACTATCTCGTTATTTATATTCTCTAAGGTTATATAATACTTTCTTATAGCTTTTCCTTCTGGTGTTTTCACCAACATACATAAATTTTTAAATGTATCCATATTTAACGTTATTTCTTCACTACCTGAACCACCCCAACTTGATTGCTCTTTAGGGAGCACCAAGATTTTATAGTCTTCATTTAATATAAAATTATTTTCTAATGTCCTTTTAGCATTTTTTTTATGTGAAAACCCCAATATCTTTACTGTTGTTTCTAAATTTATTGGAAAATCCATAGTTGGATGATAGTTTAAATACATAAATAACATGGCAATATACCATCTTTGTTGTTCTTCGGTAAATTTTTCATTTAAAAGTGTGACCATTTGAGTTTGTAAATTTAAACTGAGCGTTGTATTTGAGTTCTTAACTAATTCATAAAAATTAATCTTCGCAGGTTTAATCATTTGATTCATTTTTATATATTATAGTAACTAAAGTTATTTTTAAATAAGATTTTAAACGCATTTAAAAATAATATAATTTTACTGTATTTACACAGAGAGTGTTTCTGCTCTGAATTTAATAGTATTAGATACAAACCCACCTTGATTAGTGCTTGTGTATTGTACTTGTCCGGAAGTGGTAACACTTAAAATTATACCTGTATTATCACCTACGAAAGATTGATTCCATGACCAAAGTGCACCTTTTTGGATAGAACGAAGTTGTATAATGGCATATCTATTTGTAGATGCTATAATAGTGACAGAAATATCAGCTGCAAATGCTCTAACTGTGCCATTAGAGAATGAAAGACCTGTTATATCTGCAGGTGTATTTTGATTATTTACAGCATTGAAAGGTACTTCTTTAAAAATATCTCCGATAGAAGGTGTCAAATTAACTGTATTTACGACTAAATTACTGATTGTTGTATTTGTGGAAAGTAAGTTAGCGATAGTTGCGGAACTTGTAACATTTAATCCAATTAAGGTTAAATTATTTGTTAAAGCTAGATTCGTAGCGGTTATATTTGTAGATATTAGGTTAGTCGTACTTGAATTAGTAGATCCGACATTTGTTAATATACTTGTGGTTGCTAGTAAATTAGATGTAGTAATACCTGTACTAATTAATGAAATAGTGGTTATATTTGTGCTTAAAATATTTGAAAGATTACTTAGTCCAGATACGAGTAAGGTTCCTGACGTAATACCTGTACTAATATTTAATGTAGCTGTGCTGATGTTAGATGCGATTTGATTTGTAGTTCTTAAACTCGCAATTGTACTGGTTGTAATATTTGAATTAGTGATTACACTATTAGTTACGGTTTCGTTAGTCGCTATTAAATTTTGAATAGTACCGGAGCTTGTAGCATTAATCGTAGTAACGGTTAATCCATTAGTTAGTGAGAGATTGACCGTTGTAAGATTAGTTGCATACAAGTTAGCGACCGTTCCGTTAGTTGCAAATATATTACCGAACGATGTGCTTCCTGTGAACACTGCATTACCAGATGTTAAGGTTGATAGAATAGTTCCACTTGAGACATTTAAGCCATTGTTGAAATTACCGATTCCTGCTAAAACAGATGCAAAACCTGTATTTTGAACGGTTGTTGCACCTGGGTCCGAGGCTGTGAATCCTAATACAAATTGTCCAGATGCCTGATTGTAGTATTCTGCAAAGTAATATCTACTGTATAAATTAAAAGTATCAGTTCCAGCAGAAGGAGTTGATGTAAGTACGGTACTTAGGGTAGCTGTTTTAGTAGCGCCAACATAACTAATAATTTGTCGAACGTTATTATTTGCTGTACCACTAGTTATTTTAATCCACCAATTATTGTAAAAAGAATCAATTGCACTTGCTGTACCTGGTAATACAATACTAGATGTAGTCGTACCAGCTTGTACGGTACCAGTGAATGCAATAGGTTCACTTCCAGATACCACATCTCCTGTACCGGCATTATTATCAACTTGAAATCTTTGAATAAATAAACCGGCGTCTCTAGTGGATGATGGACCTGAATTAAGAACTATCATATTATCTGATATATTTACAGTTGTACTGTTAACACTTGTATTAGTTCCATTAACAAATAAATTACCATTAATAGTGGTATTACCACCTATATTTACTGCACCTGCTATTCCTAAACCTCCACTTACAATTAATGCACCACTTCCTGTTCCTGAACTTACTGTAGTACTAGTGATAGATGTATTTCCGGTAATAGTAGTGATACCTAAAGAAGATGTTCCAGTTACATTAAGATTACTAGTACTAATGTTAGTCATACTTGTATTTGTAAGTGATGTAAATCCTGATGCATTAAGTCCTCCTGTGCTAATATTTGTGGTAATAATATTACCGAAGGTTGAGTTACCAGTTACGAATAAATTAGATACTGTTTCATTTGTAACATTTGAATTTGTAACAATCAAGGAATTAAGTGTTTGATTTGTACCTATAATATTTTGTAAAGTACTAAGACCTGTTGCTATGATAGTACCTGTTGAAATACCAGTTGATGCAATTAAGGATGTAGTTGTAATATTAGTTGCAGATAATTGTGTTAATATAGAAGATCCGCTTATATTTAAAGATGCACTAGTAATACCTGTTGTGGCTATAAGTATTCCAGTGGTTTCGCTTGTACTAGAAACAAAATTTAATGTAGATAAACCTGTGGAGCGCAATGTACTAGTTGTTATACCGGTAGATGCTATTAATACACCTGTACTAATATTTGTTGCTAAAACTTGTACAAGTGTAGAATTTGATGTGACGACTTGATTTGTTGTAGTAGAATTTGATATGAATGCATTATTTATTGTTGATGTACCAGTAACGTTTAATGAGGTTAAGGTTAGACCAGAAGTTAGAGATAAATTAGATGCTGTAATATTATTAACAAATAGATTTGATACAGTGGCGGTTCCAGTTATTAATAGAGATGTATTAGTTTGTGTAGTTGCTTGCAAATTAGAGGTATTAATGAGTGCAGAAGATAAATTTGCAGTACTTATATTTCCGGTGACTAATAATGATGTATTTGTTTGATTTGTTGAAATTACATTTGTGGTTAGTAAATTTGTAGATGTAATATTATTTGAAAATAAGTTGGCATTTGTACTATTAGTTGTAAATAAATTAGTAGATGTTTGATTAGTATTCTGTAAATTTGTGATATTTGAGAAATTTGCAAATAAATTACCATTAATACCAAGACCACCAGCTAACACAAGCGCACCAGACGCAGTATTATTACTTAAAGTCGTGCTTGCTATATAAATACCACCATTTACTATTAAAGAACCTGTAGTGGCATTTAATGCGTCAGTTGTATCTAATATTATTATACTTTGGGTATAATATAAAGGACTACTCATATTATGTTTGCTATGATATCATACAATAAAATAAAATAAATCAAAAGAATAATTAAATTAAATATCGTTGAATTTAAGAAATTCTATATAATTCTAATTTAGTGTTACTGATATTAGTAATACTACCATTATTTTGATTTCTATAAATTAGACTTAATGTATGTACTCCACTACTTAATGTTACATTATTTATTTCGTAAAACGGGTGTATTTCAGCTGTATTATTTGGTCTAAAAACAGATTGATGTAATAATGTACCAGTTGATAATGCGGTTGCATCTAATAAAGATCTAAATTCAGAATTTTGATTTGTAACGGAATTAGCAAACATATAATAACCTGTATGAATATGGTATATTCCTGCTGTTAAATTTCCAGTTGTTAGTGACATTCTTAATTGAAATGCGCTACTTGTTGTTCCGGCAGTTGCCGCTAGAAACGTGGAGTTATAATTACTTCCCCATATACCATTTGTTAAAACACCATTACTATAAATATTTTTTGCGTAAATATCACCGTTAAATCCCGCCCCTCCAGATACTGTTATTGCTCCTGTACTAGTATTGATACTTTCTATTGTAGAATTTATATTCAAGGCACTTGTTATATTTGCGGTTCCGTTAACTTGAAGTGTTGTACCTATAATTGCAGATGTACCTACAATAAGTGCAGTTCCTATACTAGCGGCGGTCACAGTTGATAACGATGTGAGTGATAAATTAGTGATTGTTGTATTTGTTGATGACAAATTTGTAGTATTTAATGATGAAACAAGTGTGTTATTGGCAGTTAATGTACCAAGTGTCGTGGGTCCAGTAACTTGAAGTGTTGTACCTATAACTGCAGATGTACCTACCATAAGTGAAGTTCCTATACTAGCGGTTGTCATAGTTAATAAGGCGGGTATATTAAGAAGTGATACGAGTGATAGATTGGCGATTGTAGCGTTTGTAGAGAAAAAATTCATGGTATTTAATGATGATATAGTGCTGTTATTGGACATTAATGACCCAAGTGTTGTTTGACCTACATTTAATGTACCTACTATATTTGTTGAACCATTAACCTGTAATGTTGTACCTATAATTGCGGATGTACCTACTACAAGTGAAGTTCCTATACTAGCAGTGGTTATTGTTGATAATGATGGTATATTAAGAGATGATGTGATTAATAAATTATTAATTGTAGTGTTTGTTGAGGATAAATTTGTAATATTTGAATTACTAGTTGTTTGTGATGTAACTATACTATTTGATGATAATAAATTACTAGTACTAATTAGATTACTAGTCAAATTAGAAATTCGTAAATTGGCATAATTTGTATCTGTAATAGTTGACCCAGGTGTAAAATTAGTATAACTTAAAGTAAATTCGTTAGTACTTTCTTTAAAATAATTAGCTGCATATACATTACCATATAAATTAACAATATCTATATTAGGTGTAGGGGTATTTGTTAGTGTTGTATTTAATGTTGCTATTTTAGTCGAACCCACGTAACTTATAATTTGTCTAACATTATTATTAGCCAATCCACCTATAATTTTGATCCAAAAGTTATTATAAATCCCATCAATTATACTGGCAGAACTAGGTAGAACAATTTGTGTTGTACTTGTACCGAGTTGTACAGTAACAGAAAGGTCAGGTGTATCTGATACAATGTCACCAGAACCTACATTATTATTTATTTGATATCTATTTATTAGTATTCCTCCATCGGCAATACTACTAGGACCTGAGTTTAATACTATAATATTATCATTAATATTTACAGTTGTGCTATTAACACTAATAGATGTTCCATTGATTGTCAAGTTACCATTTATAACTGTATTACCTCCAATATTAAGGGCGCCACCTACACCTAATCCTCCATTTATAACTACAGCTCCACTTGTTATATTAGAACTTATGGTGGTAGAATTAAAAAATGCCGAACCGGTTGTAAGAGTTGTAATTATAGCATTTGATGTGACTAAATTTATAGTAGTAATATTTGTAAAAATGCAGTTAGCTATAGAACTCAATGTAACTACTAAATTAGTCGTGGTAATATTGTTAGGGTTAAATGTTAATAAAGAAAGTGATCCAATACTTGCACTTGTAACTACTAAATTATTTGTGGTAATATTAGAAGGGTTAAAGGTTGATAAAGAAAGTGTACCAATAGTTACGTTTGTACAAATTAAATTAGATAATGTTGCAGTATTTGATGATTGAATATTAGAGAAATTACCAAAATTACTATAAACACTACCTTGAATTGCTATACCACCGGCAATTATAAGAGAACCGGTACTAGTATTAGTGGAAATAGTAGTACTATTAATAATTGTATCACCTCCGATTATAGTATTTTTTGCAATATTTATACCTCCTAGCGTTAAGAAACTACCACTAGTACTTGATGCTATACTTGTATTAAAAATAGATATACCACCATATGTATATAAGCTAGCTGTACTGCTTGTAGCCACATCAGTAGCTAAAATTTCTACGCCATTCAAAAATGTATCCTGGTCTGCCATTATTTATATTATATATATACTAATAAAATAATTATTTATTATAAACATTTCCTATTTTAATTAATTTTTCTTCAGAATTTATAGCATTTATTAGATTTTTCCAATCTTCTTTTTCAAACAAAACGACATTATAATGCCATCCGTTTCTTTATTATATTCAGGTTATTTTATTTTAAATTACACACTTGTAGTGATAGCTCTAAATTTCATTAAACTAGATATAAATCCTGGGATTCCTGGGCATGTGTATTGTATTTGTCCGCTATTAGTAATATGTAATTTTATCTTTGTATTATTTCCGATGAACCTATAGTTAATTTCCCATACACCTGAATTCAACTGTAACCCCTCTACAGTAAATGCTGTAACTAAATTTGGAATAGCTGTTATAAATACAGACAACCATGCTGTAAAATATCTAACATTACTACTAAATACAAAACCAGTAATAGAATCAGGTATATTTACATTATTAGATGCATTAAATGATATTTCTTTAAAAATATCACCTAAGGAGGGTGACATATTTGTTGAATTAACTAATAAATTTGATGTGGAAATATTACTTGATAATAAATTTGATGTGGAAATATTACTTGATAATAAATTTGATGTGGAAATATTACTTGATAATAAATTTGATGTGGAAATATTACTTGATAATAAATTTGATGTGGAAATATTACTTGATAGAAGATTATTAAAATACGAATTTGTTCCATGTATGTTACCATTTACACCTAACCCACCTGATATAATAACACTTCCAGTGGTTGTAGATGATGAAATAGACGAGTTAATATAATATGATATACCTCCTACGTATAATTGTTTTGCGATAGATGTACCTCCTGAAATAGTTAATGAACCTCCGTTAGTTATACTAGTTGCGTCTAATGTATTATAAAATGAAACTTGTCCATTTAAATTTAATGAACCACCACTTGAAAAGGTATCATCTACATAATATTTATTTGCTGCGTCATATGGATTTGTAGGTATTGCTAAATTTGTTATTTTTTGCATATTAAGATCTATTCCATTACCAACTAGTAGATTTTTTTGTATAGATGCACCTCCACTAAATATAACACTTGCAGTTGTTAAATTAGAAGCATTTGAGGTATTATTTAAAAATAATGTATTATTAAGATACATTAAATCAACACTTGTTTTTATAAAATTAACTCCATCGCCGATTAATAGTGAACCCTGTGTAAAGAAGTCAATACCTGTACCACCATCTGGTACAGCTCTTATAATATTCCCGAGTGTGATATTTGTGTATAATCCTTGTGATGTTGTAGATGCCTTAAATCTAATAGTAGCTGTACCAGATATATTTAAATTTGTATATTGAACTTGTCCTGAATCTGTAATACTAAAAGATACTTTATTTGGATAATCACCTATAAATGTGCTATTTACAACCCATTTGTTACTTTTTAAGACACCATGAATATTCCATTGGTCATAAATATTTAATTCTGGAATTTGCAAATATACGATTGCTTCAAAAGAACTAACTTTAGTATTTAAGAATAAAAACCCTATAATGTCCGTTGGTATAATTACATTATTAGCTAATATAAAGTTTGTTTCGCGTATATCACCTGAATTAATACCTAAATAATAATCAACATACTCTTTATTAACCGCATCTTTTGGGTTAATTGGTAGCGCGACACTTGTAATTAAGTTATTATTAACATCTAAGCCATTTCCTATATAAACATTTTTATTAAAACTTGCACCTCCTAATACAGTTAAGGACCCTCCATTTGTTAAATTAATTGCATTATCCGTGGTTAAAATAGATAATCCGCTCGTGTTAAATGTGAATGAGGGATATCCTGTAATATTACCGTTTGTGCCTGCTATAATAACTTGTCCTTGTGTAAAATTACCAGATACATTACCTATAGTGAATTGATTGAATCTATTATCTACGTAATATTTATTGGCAACATCTAGCAAGTTACTTGGAGATGTGACATTAGAAATAATTTGATTATTAGCATCTATACCTTGTCCGACGAAAAGTGTTTTAAGAATATTCGCCCCTCCATATGTTATGAATGTTCCTGGTGTAGTTAAATTGGTAGAATCATCTGTATTAGATAATGTTAATAGACCATTTGTGTTAAATGTGAATGAGGGATATCCTATAATATTACCGTTTGTGCCTGCTATAATAACTTGTCCTTGTGTAAAATTACCAGATACATTACCTATAGTGAATTGATTGAATCTATTATCTACGTAATATTTATTGGCAACATCTAATAAGTTATTGGGAGATGTGACATTAGAAATAATTTGACTATTAGCATCTATACCTTGTCCGACAAAAAGTGTTTTAAGAATATTTGCCCCTCCATATGTTATGAATGTTCCTGGTGTAGTTAAATTGGTAGAATTATTAGTATTTGTCAATGATAGTAATCCGCTATCAAATGTAAAAGTATCGAAACTAGTAATATTACCACTTGTACCAGCTATAATAACTTGTCCTTGTGTGAAATTTCCATTTACGTTTCCTGTTGTGAAATTATCAAAACGGTCGTCTACATAATATTTATTAACAGCATCATAAAAGGTAGTTGGCATGGCTAGACTTGTAATTTTTTGATTATTCATATCTAAATAACCTAATATATGTGTATTTCCTCCTACAAATAATTGTTTATTAATACTAACCCCTCCGTAAACCTGTAATGTTCCACCATTAGTTAGACTAGTTGAATCTTCAGTTCCATACAAGGAGAGTAAATTAAGAGTATGGTTATATATAAACGAAGAATATCCGGTAATATTTCCATTTGTACTAGCTATAATAATTTGACCTTGTGTGAAGTTACCATTTACATTTCCTGTAGTAAAGTTATCAAATCGATTATCTACATAATATTTATTAGCAACATCTAGAAAAGTATTTGGAGATGTTACATTTGAGATTACATTATTATTTAAGTTAAGATTGTTATTTAGTGAAGTATAACCATTTATATAAACATCTTTAAAGATAGTGAGACCTCCTTTTAATGTTAAACTACCTCCATTTGTATATCCTGTTGCATTTTGTGTATCATTAATTAAAAGTGGTCCTAAAAAAATATTTGGAGTAGTATTTGTAGTAATTATCGTTCCTAATGTGTTAAAATTACTAGTGAAATTATTAGAGATTAAGTTATTAGAGATTAAATTATTAGATGTGATATTATTAAGATTAGAATTATACATAATTGAATTCATAACATTAAGATTACTGATGGATGAATTCAAACTTAATATATTATTTGCGGAGATTGTAGATGTAGTTAATGTCGACGTATTAATATTTGAAATTGTGATATTTTGTGCAGTTATATTTGCGTTTATGGTTAAGTTTTGCGCGGTTATATTTGAACCGAACGATGTATTACCAGAGATAAATACATTACCTATAACATCTAAGGAATTATTTGGAGAAGTAGTATTAATACCTACGAATGAATTTCCATTACTATTATAATATACGATAGTATATGAATTTATAGAGGTCCATTGACTAGATATATATGGCAAGCCATTTTGATATAAAGTACCTGTAAAGTTAATATTATTTGCAGTTAATCCAGATACATTTATTGATGATGAACTAATATTAGTTGATAAAAAATTATTACTTGTAATATTTGAACTTAATATATTTGATATTGTATTATTATAAGAGATAAGATTTGCGATAGATGCATTATTTAATAGAAGATTTGATGATGATATATCTGTAAATGTTCCGTAATTTGCATATATATTTTGTGTTGTAAAATTGTTAGTGTAAAGGTTAGACGTATTTATAAACAGACTTGTTAAATTTGAGATGGAACTATTATTAGATATAATATTTGAAATGCTTGAATTAGTAACGTTTAATGAAGTAATTGTAGAATTTATGGAGTTAAAATTTGTATTAATTAAATTATTAATTAAACTATTATTTGATGTAAAGTTAGTATTATAAATATTAGTTAAATTGGAGTTATTACTTGATATATTTGTATTAATAATATTATTTATTAGACTATTACCAATTGTTTCATAAGATACATTTAGGTTGTCAGATGTTAAATTAGTTACATAAAGGTTAGATATAGTAGCATTAGATATTAATAAAGAAGGTGTGCTTAAATGTCCAATAGTTGCATATATAAAATTAGCATTTGTACCTATAATATTAGCTGTAGAGATGTTTGTAGCAAGTAAATTTGTGGCTGTTTCATTTGTAGTTGATATATTTGTGGATATTAGAGAGCTAATAGTTGCGTTATTAATATTGATATACGAACCGGATAATCCTCCGAATGTTCCATTTGTTAATTGTAAAGATGTTATAGTTGTATTAGAATTTACAAGATTTGCTATAGTGGAAGATAAAGAAGTAAATGTGTTATTTGTGATAATATTAGCGTTGATATAATTACCTATCAATGTTCCGTATGAAATATTAGATAAGAGTGCATTATCAGTGGTTAATGAAGTTGTGTAAATATTAGATGCGTATAAATTATTGGTGGTATTATTTTGGGAGTTTAAATTTGTAATTGTTGAGTGTGTATTTATGAAGTTTGTATTTGTTAAATTAGTAGTTAGTAAATTTGTATTTGTAAAGTTAGTATTTAGTAAATTAGTGTTTGTTAAATTAGTATTAGAAATATTATATAATGTAGAATATAAGGCAGTTAATATATTACTGGATATAACAGACGAACTTATAGTTTCACCTACTAATAAATTTTTTGCTATACTTGCTCCTCCGGCGTTTGTAAATCCTCCGCCTTGTGTGATACTAGTTGCATTTTCGGTGGATTTGATTGAAATTCCTCCGTAACTTACGAGTGTGCCTGTTGATGAATTTAAAGAACTATTAGTACCGGATAGTAATAAGTTATTAAATAAAGAGTTATTAAATGATATATTATTACCGATTAAAGAAGCGATTGTGGATGTATTTGTTATAAAATTTTCGGAACTAATATTTGTTGTGAAAATAGTATTACCGACATATAAATCTTTAGCTATACTTGATCCACCGGCTATTGTGATGCTTCCTCCATGTGTGTAACTTGTTGAATTTTCTGTAATATTTATAGAAATGCCTCCGTAACTGATTAATATTCCTGTGGATGAATTAAATGAAGGAGTGGTTCCTGATAATATAAGGGAATTGGATGTTATAACAGAACTTGAAATATTATTACATGTGAAATTTGTACCAAGTAAATTTGCGATAGTGGAAAATTGATTATATATGTTAGTTACATTCAAACTACCTATTGTTTGATTATTTACAATACTATTTAAAATTGTTTGATTAATAATATAAGCATTAGCAGATGATAAATTAGTATTTAAGAGATTTGTATTGGTGATATTTGTGACTTGGAGATTATTTCCGTATAAATTACTAAATGTACCGTTTGTTAATAATAATGATGCAATTGTAGCGAAATTGCTAATAATATTTGCGGTGCTTAGATTAGTTACAATGTTATTATATTCAATATTATTAGTAACATGTAAATTCCCGAGGGTTAATGATTCTATATAACCAAGTGTTGAAATTATTGTATTTATATTTGCAAAGTTTGTTATTAAATTATCTATTGTAGAGTGAGTTATGATTTGGTTTAATGTATTTATAGATGATGCGTTTATATTACCGAAAGTCCCATATGTTAAATTTAGGTTTGATATGTTAGAAAAATTATTATCAAGATAATTGGTATATAATGAATTTGAGGAGATATTATTAGTTGAGATGTTTGAGGATATAATAGATATGATATTTCCAATAGTATTATTTAAGGTGTATACATTACCATTTAATATAGTTGCATTATTAGTATTAATAATATTTGCAAAAAGTGTTTTTTCTATACTAGCACCGCCACTGATACTTAATCCGCCACCTGATGTAAATGAGGTAGAGTCTGTTGTGTTTTGTATAGAAATACCACCTAATGTAATAAATGAACCTGATGTTTTGTTGTAACTGGGTGTGGTATTAAATATCGTAATAGACCCGCCTATATTTAGATTATGTCTTAGACCTAATCCTCCATTTATTACTAATGAGCCATCGCTTACAGTATTACTATTTGTAGTGTTGAAAAGATTGAGGATTCCATAAATATTTGTATCTTTTAGAATACTCGCACCTCCATTTACTATTAAGGATGCAGTTGTTTGATTTATACTATTTTGATTTGATGTTATAATAGCTGTACCTGCTTGAAAATAACAATCTTCAATATTAACCCCTGGGTCTGTAGTATTATATTCTTTTATAGTATTTACAAATAATGTCCCAGATGCTTCTATAGAACCGTCATCTACACAGTCTCCTAT
>Ga0326734_1000300_pt1 | contig 13957 bp, 11 predicted proteins | sample 15_GP2_1315_FD_207944 | JGI IMG/M metagenome (GOLD analysis project Ga0326734, IMG submission 207944) | Glacier ice microbial communities from Ngari, Tibet, China - 15_GP2_131.5 | ecosystem: Environmental > Aquatic > Freshwater > Ice > Glacier | place: China: Ngari, Tibet | collected 2018-07-18 | reverse complement strand
CCGTTCACGGTACCGATGACGATCTCACCGGATTCCATTGCTTTTTCCAGGGCCAGCCACGACGCCAGGCGTTTTGCCTTGTCGCGCGACAGGATGGTATCGCCGAAACCGTTTTCCAGCGACTCAATCGCTACGGAAACGAAATCGCCGACTTGAACTTCCAGTTCGCCCTGGTCGTTCTTGAATTCTTCGATAGGAATGAAAGCTTCGGACTTGAGGCCGGCGTTGACGATCACGAAATTGTGATCGAGGCGCACGACTTCAGCGGAAATGACTTCGCCGGAGCGCATATCTTGGCGCAACAACGATTCCTCGAAGAGCGCTGCAAAACTTTCCATACCAGTTGCTTCAGTTGTTGCTGTTGACATAGTTTTGTACACAAGTGATCCAGCAGAGTTCGCACGATGCGACTTAAACTGGGTTAGGTTGAACCACGCCTGAGAACGACACCATTGCCGCGCCAGGCACCACGATTACTGCTTACGATTGCTACTTGCTACTTGCTACTTGCTGCTTGCTGCTTACCGCTACCACCGCGGTACGCCGGCGTCACCGCACTTCCTCAAAGGCCAGGATTTTTCTGGCCGTCATGTTGGACAGTGCCACAGCGCTGCGCCCCGCCGGGCCCCTTATTTCGGAACCCCGTGCGCATACAAGGACAAGACTTCCTCAATGGCCTGCTCGGCCGTCATGTTGGAAGTGTCGACGATGTGCGCCCCTTCTGCCGCCATCAACGGCGCGATCGCCCGATGGGTATCACGGTCGTCGCGCGCTTTCAAATCGGACAAAAGGTCTTCCATATTAGCAGAAATTCCCTTGCCAATCAATTGCTTATATCGGCGCTGCGCCCGCGCCTCGGTGCTGGCAGTCAGGTACACCTTTAACTTGGCATTGGGAAAAATCACGCTCCCCATGTCGCGCCCGTCGGCCACCAGCCCGGGCGGGCGCCGAAAGCCGAGCTGCACGGCGAGCAGGGCCTGGCGCACGGCCGGCAACGCGGCGATTTTCGATGCCAGGTTGCCCACTTCCTCGGCGCGGATGGCGGCGCTGACGTTGTCGTGCGCCAGCAGGATCTCCGCGCCATCGAAGCGCACCTGCATGTGTTCGGCCAACTTTGCCAGCGCATGTTCGTCGCCAAGGTCGGTGCCGCGGCGCAGCGCCGACAGCGCGGCAAGGCGGTACAGCGCGCCCGAATCGAGGTAATGGAAACCGAGCCTGCTGGCGACCTGGTGGGCGACAGTGCCTTTGCCGGAAGCGGTCGGGCCATCGATGGCGATGACGGAAATAGCGGACGTGGTCATGGAGCGGATTGAATGAAGTGGAAAAAGTGGAATGGGACGGCCAGGCGAGCGTGCTCGATGGGGTGCAGACACGATGATGCCGGAATTGCCGCGCGCGGGGAAGTTTTTTGCTTCGCGCGGCAGCTTGCAATGCATACAATTTCTGCACACTTTGTATCTATGAAGCAATAAAACTTTCGCGCCGCCGCGGTGCGAGCCGAATTGCGCCTTATAATTTATGGGCCAGCAAACCTGCCGCCGCCGGCGCTTACTGCTGCAAAGAAAGCCCCGATGGAACTGGATGCACCCACGCCCGCCTTGTCGCCGGCGCCGCTTCGCGCCGCGCTGCCACAACTGCTGTACCAGCCGATTGCCGATGTGCAGCAGGGCGGCGTGTGCGCGGTGGCGCTGGTCGGGCGCCTCGACGGCAACGCCGATGCCGATGGCAATGGCAACGCGAGCGGCCACGAGATCGACCGCGCCATGTTGCGCCGCGCCTGCCAGGACCTGCGCGGCTGGCGCGACGCCGGGCTGCCGGCAGTGCGGCTGGCGGTCAGGCTGTCGGCAGCGCAGCTGGGCGAGCGCGACCTTGCGAGCGCGATCGGCGCGCTGCTGGCCGAATTTGACATCGATCCGGCCCGGTTGGTGCTGGAGATTGCCGAAAGCGTGCTGGCCGGCGCCGCCAGCGGCACCAGCGGCGCCAGTGCCGCGCTGGCGCCACTGCACCGGCTCGGCGCCGGCCTGGCGCTGGACCAATTCGGCGCCACCGCGTCCTTGCTCAGTCACCTCGAAAGCTTTCCGCTCGGCAGCGTCAACTTGCACCGCGCGCTGGTGCACAGCGCCGACGCCGCCCCCGACAATGCGGCGCGCATCAAGACCATCATCTTCATGGCCCACCAGCTCGGCTTGCTGGTGAGGGCCGACGGCGTCGACACCGAAGCGCAGTGCGCATTTTTAAGCCGCAACATGTGCGACCAGATCGACGGAACGTTCTTCAGCGCACCAGTCGACGCCGCCGCCATCGCGACGCTGCTGGCCGCCCGCCACAGCCTGCCCGCCCACCTGCTGCGTTTCCCGCGCAGTAACAAGCGCACCTTGCTGCTGGTGGACGACGAACCGAACATCGTCTCTGCGCTGAAGCGGCTGCTGCGGCCCGACGGCTACCAGATCCTGTCCGCCTGCAGCGGCCAGCATGGCCTGGACGTGCTGGCCAGCCAAGAGGTCGACGTCATCGTTTCCGACCAGCGCATGCCCGGCATGCTGGGCGCCGACTTCCTGCGCGCGGCCAAGGTGCGCCATCCGCACACCATCCGCATCATGCTGTCGGGCTATACCGAACTGCAGTCCGTCACCGCGGCGGTCAACGAGGGCGCGATCTACAAGTTCCTGACCAAGCCGTGGGACGACGACCAGCTGCGCGGCCACATCGGCGAAGCGTTCGCGCTCAAGGAAATCGCCGACGACAACGAACGCCTGAACCTCGAACTGCGCACCGCCAACCATCAACTGGCCCGCGCCAACCGCAAGATGGAAGAACTGCTGCGCCAGAAACAGCAGCAGATCGCGCTCGGCGAAAGTTCCTTGAACGTGGCGCGCGAACTGCTGCAGTTCCTGCCGCTGCCGATCATCGGCCTCGACGACGAAGGCATGCTGGCGTTCGTCAACGCCGCCGCCGACACGCTGTTCATGGGACGCGGCGCCATCCTCGGCGGCGAGGCCGCCGTCGTGCTGCCCGAACTGTTCGCCGCCGGTGCGCTGCGCAGCGGCACCCATGCGTCGACCATCGACGGGCGCGCCTGCCAGGTGCTGGTGCACCCGATGGGCAGCAGCTCGACCTCGCGCGGCAGCCTGGTCGCCATCAGCGGCGCGCAGCAGCCATGAACCCGAGCGTCCAGGTGCTGTCGATCGACGCCGTGGCAGCCGGCGCGGTGCTGGCCGAAGCGCTGCGCGACTTCGGCGGCGCGGTGCTGCTGCCGGCCGGCGCCGTGCTCACCGACGCCTCGCTGAAGGCGCTGCGGCGGCGCGGCGTCACCACGCTCGGCGTGCTCGGCGTGCTTGGCGTACTCGCCAGCGATCCGGCCGACAGCGCCGCCGCCAGCCTGGCCGAGCGCGAACGCCAGTGCGCGCGGCTGGCGCGGCTGTTCCGCAACAGCGACACCAGCGGCGCCAGCGGCGCCAGCGGCGCCAGCGGCGCCAGCGGCGCCAGCGGCATTCTGCTGGCGCGCCTGCTGCATTACCGGCGCCAGGCCTGACATGCCGATCGCCACCGTCACCCCGATCACCCCCATCACCATCGACGACGTCGTCAGGCACATCCGCGACCTACCGTCGCTGCCGGCGGCGGTGATCGAACTGCTGTCGGTCATGGATCGGGACGACGTCGACACCCACGCGCTGGGCGCCCGCATCGCCCTCGACCAGTCGCTCACGGCCAAGACGCTGCGCCTGGCCAACTCGTCGTTCTACGGCGTGCAGTCGAAGGTGACCAGCATCGCGCAAGCCGTCTCGGTGCTTGGCTTTCGCAGCATCCGCACCCTCGTGACGGCCTGCGCGGTGACCAACAGCTTTCCGGCCAGTGCCTGCGCCAGCCTCAATTTTCAGGCTTTCTGGCGCCACTCGGTGGCCACCGGCGTGTGCGCCCAGTTGCTGGCGCGCCGCCTGAAGGTCAATCCCGACGTCGCATTCACGGCCGGCTTGCTGCACGACATAGGCGCGCTGGTGCTGGCGACCCGCTTTCCGTCCCAGTATGGGCAGATGCTGGCCTACCGCGCCGAGCACGACTGCAGCATCATCGACGCCGAGCAGGCCGTGTTCGGCCTCGACCATGCGCTGGTCGGCAGCACCCTGTCCGCCTGGTGGAAATTTCCGCAGCCGATGCACAGCGCCGTCGCCAGCCACCACCTTGACTGCGGCGCGGCCACGCCGGCGCTCGACCTGGTGGTGCACGCGGCCAATACGCTGGCCCATGCGCTCGACCTGTCTGAGGTCGAGGACGACCTGGTGCCGGTGCTGTCGGATGGCGTCTGGCAAACGCTGGCGCTGAGCGAGGCTGACTGCATGATTTTGTTCAAGGACGCCGAAACGACCTTTCACGAAATGTGCCAGGTGCTGATCACATGAACGAAAGCACGCGATGACGAACCCGCTTGACCAACACGGCGCCCCCGAGGTCGCGCTGCGGCGCGCCAACGACGACCTCGAACACCTGATCGAGCAGCGCACCGCGCAGCTGGCCGAGGCCAACGCCCTGCTTGAAGCCGACATCGGCCGGCGCCGCGCGGCCGAGACCGAACTGCGCCAGCGCAACCTCGAGTTGACCGAACTGAACGCGCAATTGTCGATGGCCCAGCAACAGCTGGTGCAGTCCGAAAAGCTGGCCTCGATCGGCGAACTGGCGGCCGGCGTGGCGCACGAGATCAACAACCCGATCGGCTACATTTTTTCCAACTTCGGCAGCCCGCAAAGCTACCTTGAGCAGCTGTTCGACATGCTGACGGCGTACCAGGCGGCCGAAGCGAGCGCGCCGCCGGCGGTGGCGGCGGCGCTGGCCGAACGGCGCGCCGCCATCGACCTCGACTTTTTGCGCGACGACATTGCGTCCCTGATGCGCGAGTCGAAGGAAGGCATCGTGCGGGTGCGCCGCATCGTGCAGGACCTGAAGGATTTTTCGCGCACCGACGCCGGCAACGAGTGGTGCTGGACCAATTTGCACGCGGGCATCGACTCGACGCTCAACATCGTCTCCAACGAAGTCAAGTACAAAGCCGACGTGTTCAAGGAGTACGGCGCCATTCCCGACATCGAATGCCTGCCTTCGCAGATCAACCAGGTGATCATGAACCTGGTGGTGAACGCGGCGCATGCGATCGGCGCGCAGCGCGGGAAAATCACGCTGCGCACCGGCAGCGCCGACGGCCACGTGTGGGTCGAGGTGGAAGACAACGGCAGCGGCATCGCACGCGAAAACCTGTCGCGCATTTTCGATCCGTTTTTCACCACCAAGGCGATCGGCAAGGGCACCGGGCTGGGGCTGTCGCTGGCCTATGGCATCGTGCAAAAACACCACGGCCGCATCGAGGTCGACTCCGAACCGGGCAACGGCACCCGCTTTCGCATCGTGCTGCCGGTGCACCGCCCGCTTGATGCACTCGATGCACTCGATGCACCCGATGCACCCGATGCGCCCGACGCGCCGCCGCAGGCAACGTCATGAACACGCCGGCGAACGCGGCGCCGACGTTGCTGTGCGTGGACGACGAACCGAATATATTGGCGGCGCTGCGGCGCCTGTTCCGCCCGGCCGGCTACCGGGTGCTGTCGGCCGACAGCGGCGCGGCCGGCCTGCTGGTGCTGGCCAGCGAAAACGTCGACCTCGTCATCTCCGACATGCGCATGCCCGCCATGGACGGCGCCCAGTTTCTCGAACAGGTGCGCGCGCACTGGCCCGACACCATCCGGCTGCTGCTGACCGGTTACTCGGACGTCAGCGCCATCCTGGCGGCCATCAACTGCGGCGAAATCTACCGCTACATCACCAAGCCGTGGGACGACAACGACATCCTGCTGGTGGTGCACCATGCGCTTGAACGGCGCACCCTCGGGTTGGAGCGGGACAGCCTGGAAGCGCTGACCCGGCAGCAGAACGCCGCCCTGATGGCGCTCAACGACAGCCTCGAGGCGAAAGTGGCGGCGCGCACCGGCGAATTGAAGGCGGCGCACGACACGCTGGTGACCGGCAACAACAAGCTCAAGAACAGCTTCATCACCACCATCAAGATCCTGTCGTCGATGATCGAAACGCGCGGCGGCCATCTGGTCGGCCATTCGCGCCGCGTCGCCGACCTGGCGCGCCGGCTCGCCATCAAGCTGGGCATGGAGGCGAAACAGGTGCAGGAAGTGTTCATCGCCGCGCTGCTGCACGACATCGGCAAGATCGGCTTTTCCGACGAACTGCTGGCGACGCCGGCCAGCCGGCTGACGGGCGAACGCCTCGGCGCCTTCCGCAAGCATCCGCTGCGCGCCGAGCAGCTGCTGATGCCGCTCGAAGACCTGCGTGGCAGCGCCGCCATCGTGCGCGCCCACCAGGAGCGCTTCGACGGCGCCGGTTTCCCGGACGGCGTCAGTGGGCTGGCAATTCCGCTCGGCGCGCGCATCCTGGCGCTGGCCTCCGACTTTCACAATTTTCAGAACGGCACGCTGCTGGCGCGCCGCGTGCCGCCCGAGGACGCCCGGCAGATCATTTACGCCAGCGCCGGCAAGCGCTACGATCCGTCGGTGGTGGCGGCGTTTCGCGCGCTGTTCGAAGGCGACGTCGCCGTGCCGCCGGCCGACCTGGCCGTGCTGTCGCGCCAGTTGCTGCCCGGGATGGTGCTCTCGCGCGACCTGCTCGCCCGCGACGGCGTGATGCTGCTGTCGGCCGAACACGTGCTCACTGCCGGCCTGATTCGTCAGGTGCAGGATTTCGAAACCAAATGCGAGTCGCGCCTGGCCATCCGGGTCTGGCCGCCGAAGGAGTGCTGATGCGACGGATGCTGCTGGTCGACGATGAAATCAACGTGCTCAATGCGCTGGCGCGCGCGCTGCGCCAGCGGCTCGGCGTCAACGAGTGGCGGATCGAAACGTTCACCAATCCGCTGGCGGCGCTGGAGCGCTGCTGCGACTGCAGCTTCGACATCGTCATCTCGGATTACCGCATGCCCGAACTGAACGGCGTCGAGCTGCTGCACGCGCTCAAGGAAATCGCCCCTGCGACGGTGCGCATGATGCTGTCGGCGTCGACCGAGTTCGCAACCGTCACCACCGCGATCGCCGAGGCGCAGGTGTTTCGCTACATCGCCAAGCCGTGGCACATCGACAACCTGCTGGCCGACATCCGGCTCGCGCTGATCGAGCGCGACACGCTGCTCGACCAGCAGCAGCTGGCCGGCGAGCTGCGGCGCCAGCGCGAGGCGCAGCGCACGCCGCAGCAGATCGAAGCGCAGCTGCTCGACGAGGAAGAACCGGGGATGCTGGACGTGAAATGGGGTCCGAACGGCGAAATCATGCTGTAACGGGCGGCCCGGCGAGCGCCAGGCGCACCGTGAACGTGCTGCCGCAACCGTGCTTCGATGCCACTTCGAGGCGTCCGCCGTGGCGCCTGACGATGCCATGCGACAGCGACAAGCCGAGCCCGGTGCCGGTGCCGACCGGCTTGGTATTTGAAACCGCCCCTGGTTCAACTGCGACGGCATGCAGAAAATCGGCGGCAGCTGGCCGTAATGCTTCTCGACGGTGACCTTGTTGCGCAACTCGCTGGCGACGATGTTGAGAGTGCTGTCGAGCCCCTGGTGCAGGTCGGCCTGGCGCCATTCGTTCTCGCCGACGTGGGCGAAGTGCTTCAAGGCCTGAACAATGTCCTTTACGCGCTTGAGCCCGTCCATCGATTCGCGCAGCAGGTCGGCGGCGTCGTGCTGCATGAAGCCCAGGTCGGCCTTGGCGCGGGCGCTGGCCAGGCGCGTCAGCGCCGCCGCCGGCGGGTCATGCGCGGCGACGCTGGTTTGGTACTCTTCGATGAGCCCGAACAAGGTCGTCACATAATTTTTCAGCGCGCCCATGTTGGCGTTGACGAAGCCGACCGGGTTGTTGATTTCGTGCGCAATGCCGGCGGCCAGCTGGCCGATCGAGGCCATCTTCTGGGCTTGCCGCAGCTGCTCGTGGGTCTGCTGCAATCGCGCGATCAGCACCTGCTGCGCTTCGCCACTGCGCGCCAGCGATTCCTCGACGCTCTTGCGCTCGGTAATGTCGGTGAGCGACCCGATCACTTCCTGTGGCGCGCCGCTGGCGTCGCGCACCAGGCGCAAGGTGTCGTGCATCCAGCGGTAACTGCCGTCGGCGGTGCGAAAGCGGTATTCGTACGTGCGGTGGCCTTCGACAAACACCAGCGCCAGGCTGGAGAAAATGTTCGGCGCGTCGTCCGGATGAATATGGTCGAACCAGAAATTCGGGTCGGCGACCATCTCGCGCGGCTGGTAGCCGAGCATGTGGACGGCGTTGTTGCTGACGAAAGTGAGCTTGAAATCGCCGCTGGCAACCGCGCTGTAGATGACGGCGGGGGTGTTGTCGATCAGACACTTCAGGCGCTTGAGCGGCGCCCCGTCCGCGCCGCCGGCCGCCAGCGGTGCGGACGGCTCGCCGACATCAAAATCCTCGAATTGCATCGTCATCACAAGAAATGAAGGGAGTTGGCCTGATCGATTACAAGCCCCATTTCTTTTCTCATGCGCGCGTGATCGAACGATACCGAGGCGTGAGGCGCAACGCGCGCTGCGGGCGTCAGAACAACGCGGTGCGCGCGATGCCGGCGAACGCCTCGAAATAGTCGGGGAAGGTCTTGGCCACGCACTTCGGGTCGTTGATCCGGACCGCGTTGCCGCGCCGGGCAGCGCCGTCGAGGGTGGCGAGCGAAAAGCACATCGCCATCCGGTGATCGTCATAGGTGTCGATGGTGGCGGCCAATATCTGCGCCGGCGGCGTGATGCGCAGGTAGTCGCTGCCCTCTTCGACCACGGCGCCGAGTTTGCGCAACTCCGTCGCCATCGCGGCCAGGCGGTCGGTTTCCTTGACGCGCCAGCTGGCGATGTTGCGCAGCGTGCTGGTGCCGTCGGCGTACAGCGCGGCAATGGCGATCGTCATCGCGGCGTCGGGAATGTGGTTGAAGTCGGCGTCGATCGCTTTCAGCACGCCGTTCGACGTCGCCTCGATCCAGTCGACGCCGCGGGTAATGGTCGCACCCATCTGTTCGAGCGCGTCGGCAAACGCGACGTCGCCCTGGATGCTGTCGCGCCCGACGCCCACCACGCGTACCGGACCGCCGCCGATCGCCCCCGCCGCCAGAAAATACGACGCCGACGAGGCGTCGCCTTCGACCTGGATGGTGCCCGGACTGGTGTAGCGCTGGCCCGGCTGCACGGTAAACGTGCGCCAGCCGTCCTGCTCGACGGTGACACCGAAGCGGCGCATCAGGTTGAGCGTGATTTCGATGTAGGGTTTTGAAATCAGCTCGCCCTCGACGGCGATGCTGACCGGGTGCGCTGTTGCCATCAGGGGCGCCGCCATCAGCAGCGCGGTGAGGAACTGGCTCGAGACGTTGCCGCGCACCGGAATCGGTGCGGCGTGGGCATGAATATGGCCGCGCCGAATGTGCAGCGGCGGAAAGCCCGCTGCGCCGGTGTAGTCGATCCGGGCGCCGATGGCATTGAGGGCGTCGACCAGGTCGCCGATCGGCCGCTCGTGCATGCGGGCGACGCCGTGCAGCGTGTAGTCGCCGCCGATCACCGCCAGCGCCGCCGTCAGCGGGCGGATCGCGGTGCCGGCGTTGCCCATGAACAGGTCGGCGTGATGCACCGGCAGCACGCCGTCGGCGCCGTGCACGACATGGGTGCGCGCGTCGACCTGCTCGCACTGGATGCCGAGCGCATGCAGCGCGCCGAGCATGACGAGGGTGTCGTCCGACGCCAGCAGGTCAACGATGGTGGTGGTGCCGCCGGCCAGCGCGGCGAGCAGCAAGGTGCGGTTCGAGATGCTTTTCGAGCCGGGCAGGCGCACGCTGCCTTCGACGTGCATGACCGGTGTCAGGTCGAGGTGGTGCGGGTAGTGTTTGGGTTTTTTATTGGGCATGGCGAAAAATCCTTCGAATCGGTGCTGCGTTATTCTGGTGCTGTAACGTTCGGCGCCTTGGCCACCTCGGCCACCACGGCCACTTCGGCCATTTCAATTGCGCCGGTCCACTGGCGCCGGGCGCGCCGGGCGTTGGCGTAGACCGCTTCGAGGGCGGCGCCGTCGGCGGCGGCCAGCATGGTGCGCATCGCACCCAATTGTGCCAGATAGGCGTCAAGCTCACCGAGCAGCGCAGCGCGGTTGGCCAGGCTGATGTCGCGCCACATTTCGGGCGACGAGGCGGCGATGCGGGTAAAGTCGCGAAAGCCGCTGGCGGCATACTGGAACAGCAAGTCGGCGTGCGGTTTTCTGGCGATGTCGTCGACCAGCGCGTAGGCCAGCAGGTGCGGCAAGTGGCTGACCGCGGCGAACACCTTGTCGTGTTCCAACGGCGTCAATTCGCGCACCAGTGCGCCGCAGGCAGTCCAGGCGCCGGCCACGCGCGCAACATCGACAGCGCTGTTTTCCGCCAGCGGCGTGAGCACCGTTTTCTTGCCCCGGTACAGGGTGGCGATGGCGGCGTCCGGCCCGTTCGATTCGCCGCCGGCGATCGGGTGGCCCGGCACAAATTGAGAAACCCGGCCGCCCAACGCGCGGCGGGCGCAAGCGACGACGTCGCACTTGGTGCTGCCGGCGTCGGTGACGATGGTGCCCTCTTCCAGGTGCGCCAGCATGGCAGCGAGAATCGCCTCGGTCTGCGCGACCGGCGCGGCGATCAGAACCAGGGTGGCGCCAGCAAGGGCGCTAGCAACCGACTCGCCGATGCTGTCGATGATGCCCAGTTCAAGCGCGCGGCCAAGCGCGGCCTGCGACCTGCCCATGCCGACGATGTGGCCGCAAGCACCGGCGTGCCTGAGCGCCAGCGCGAACGAGCCGCCGATCAGGCCGACGCCGAAGATGACGACCTTGTCGAATTTGACCGGGCCGGACATCAGGCCAGCGCTTTCCCGAGCGCGGCGAGAAACACCGCGTTCTCGTGCGGCAGGCCGATCGAGATACGCAGCCATTGCGGCAGGCCGTAATTGCCGACCGGGCGCACGATCACGCCCTGCCGCAGCAGCGCCAGGTTGACGCGCGCGCCGGCGTCAGCATCGTCGCCCACCCGCACCAGTACGAAGTTGCCGTGCGACGGCACGTATTCCAGGCCGAGCTGGTCGAACGCTTCGACCAGCTGTTGGTAGCCGGCAGCGTTGTTGGCCGCGCCCTGCGCAAGAAAATCCTGGTCGCCCAGGGCGGCAATGGCGGCTGCCTGCGCCAGCGAATTGACGTTGAACGGCTGGCGCACGCGGTTCATCAGGTCGGTCAGCGCCGGTTGCGCGATGGCGAAACCGACCCGCAATCCGGCCAGCCCGTACGCTTTCGAGAACGTGCGCGAGACCAGCAGATTCGGGTAGCTGCGCACCCACGCGCTCGACTCGAACTGCTGCTCGGGCGCCAGATACTCGTTGTAGGCTTCGTCGAGCACGACGACGACGTGGGCCGGCACGCGCTGTAGAAACGCTGCGATCTCGGCTGCGGCAATGAAGGTGCCGGTCGGGTTGTTGGGGTTGGCGATATAGACCAGGCGGGTGTCGTCGTCGATGGCAGCGGCCATGGCGTCGAGGTCGTGGCCGTAGGCCTTGGCCGGCACCACGATCGCGCGCGCGCCGACGCCCTGGGTGGCCAGTGCGTACACCGCGAACGCATACTGCGAATACACCACCGACTGGCCGCCGGCGACAAACGCGTGGGCGGCCAGTTCAAGAATGTCGTTGCTGCCGTTGCCCAGCGTGATCCAGTCGGCCGGCACGCCGTAGCGTGTCGACAGCGCCGCTTTCAACTCGAAGCCGTTGGCGTCCGGGTAGCGGCCAAGCTCGGCCATCGCGGCGGCCATCGCCTGCTGGCTCGATGCGGGCACGCCGAACGGGTTTTCGTTGGAAGCGAGCTTGACGATGTTCGCTTCAATGAGGCCGAACTCGCGCGCCACTTCGGCGATCGGTTTGCCAGCCTGGTAGGGGGCGATGGCGCGGACGTATTCTGGACCGAATTGCTGGGGCATGGAGGTTCTCGCGAAATGGTTTGGAAACAGGGCCAGGACATGCCCGGAGGCTGAATTAAAGGCTGAGCGGGTAGGAACCGAGCACCTTGAAAAAAGCGGCGTTTTCTTTCAGTTCTTCCAGCGCGCTGGCAACGGCGGCGTCAAAAACGTGGCCTTCGATGTCGACATAAAAATAGTACTCCCAGGTGCCGATGCGGGCCGGGCGCGATTCGAAGCGGGTCATCGACACGCCATGCTTGGCCAGGGGCGCCAGCAAATTGTAGACGGCGCCGGCCTTGTTCGGCACCGCCAGCACCAGCGAAGTCTGGTCTTCGCCCGATGGATTGGTCTGCAGGTGGCCGATGATGGCGAAACGGGTGCGGTTGTGCGGGTCGTCCTGGATGTGGCCCTGGACCACCCCCAGCTTGTACTGCTCGCCGGCCATTTCGCTGGCGATCGCGGCAATCGCCGGATTGGCGCTGGCCATCACGGCCGCTTCCGCGTTCGACGCCACCGCGCGCCGTTCGATGTTCGGGTAATGCTGGTTGAGCCAGACCTGGCACTGAGCCAGCGCCTGCGAATGGGCGCAGACGACGGTGACGCCAATCATCGAGCCGGTGCTGGTCATCAGGCTGTGATGGACCGGGATTGACACTTCGCCGCTGATGATGGTGGTGGTGGCGAGCATCAGGTCGAGCGTGCGGTTGATCGCCCCTTCGGACGAATTTTCCACCGGCACCACGCCAAAATCGGCGGTGCCCGCTTCCGTGGCGCGGAACACTTCGTCGATCGACACGCACGGCAGGCCGTCGACGGCGCCGCCAAACTGCTGGTAGACCGCCTGCTCGCTGAAGGTGCCGGCCGGTCCCAGATAAGCGACGGTGACGCGTTTTTCGAGAGAGCGGCAGGCCGACATGACTTCGCGGAAGATGGTTTGCACGTCGGCGTTTTTCAGCGGGCCGGGATTGCGCGCAGCGACGCCGCGCAACACCTGCGCTTCGCGCTCCGGGCGGAAGACGGGGGCGAACGTTTCGGCCTTGACGTGGCCGACCTGCTGGGCCAGCCGCGCGCGCCGGTTGAGCAGGTCGAGCAGCTGGGCGTCGATGGCGTCGATCTGCTCGCGCAAGGGGGTGAGTTTGTCTGTCATCGTTGGCTTATCTGCGTGGGTTCGATTGGCGCCGGGCCGTGTTCATTACTTCCGAAGTACTTCCAAATTACTTTCGACCGGCAAATTCGTTCAAATAATCGACCAGGGCTTGCACGCCCTCGATCGGCATCGCATTGTAGATCGATGCGCGCATACCGCCGACGGACTTGTGGCCCTTCAGTTGCAGCAGGCCGCGCGCTGTTGCGCCGGCCAGGAATGCTTCATTACGTGCTTCGTCGCGCAGATAAAACGGCACGTTCATGCGCGAACGGTTTTCCGGCGCGACCCGGTTGACGTAGAAATCATCCAGGTCCAGCGCGGCGTACAGCAGCTTCGCCTTGGCGATATTTTGCCGCTCCATCGCCGCCACGCCGCCCTGGCGTTTCAGGTGGGCGAACACCAGGCCGGCGATGTAGATCGCGTAAGTGGGCGGCGTGTTGTACATCGAGTCGTGCTCGGCCACCGTTTTCCAGTTGAACGCCGACGGGCAGATCGACAGCGCGTGGCCGAGCAGATCGTCGCGCACGATCACCAGGGTCAGGCCGGCCGGTCCGATGTTCTTCTGGGCGCCGGCAAAGATGACGCCGTATTTTGCCACGTCGATCGCGCGCGACAAAATGTGCGACGACATGTCGGCCACGATCGGCGTGTCGCCCTGCACGGTCGGCACGAAATCGTATTCGACGCCGTCGATGGTTTCGTTGGTGCACAGGTGCAGGTAGGCGGCGCCGGGCGTGAGCTGCCAGGTTTCCTGCGCGGGCACGCGGTAGAACTTGTCGTCCGCCGACGCTGCCGCCACGTTGACGTTGGCGTAGCGCG
>Ga0326734_1000299_pt1 | contig 13960 bp, 11 predicted proteins | sample 15_GP2_1315_FD_207944 | JGI IMG/M metagenome (GOLD analysis project Ga0326734, IMG submission 207944) | Glacier ice microbial communities from Ngari, Tibet, China - 15_GP2_131.5 | ecosystem: Environmental > Aquatic > Freshwater > Ice > Glacier | place: China: Ngari, Tibet | collected 2018-07-18 | reverse complement strand
AGATTGTAATGACAATAAATACATTTAAAAAGCTTTGTCTTAAAAGCAATACTAAAAAAGCGGATGAAATACATGATTATTTTATAAAATTAGAAGAAATAACACAAATGTGTATTAATGAAGAATCTAATGAATTAAAATTACAATTAGAAAATAAAACTAATCAAATGCAACTGTTGGAATTAAATTTAGAAGAAAAAAATCATAAAATTAATTTAATGACTAGAAAAGTTAATAAATATAAAAAAGGTGAAAGTGTTTATATTTTTCATTCAACAATTGAAGAAGATGACAAAGTTGTTGATTTATATAAATTAGGTAGAACTAAAAATGCTAATGTTAGAGATCAAATACATAAAACGGCAAGTTATAAAGGAATTTTATTACAAGTACATTGTGTAGATTCAGTATTATTAGAAAGAAATTTACATTTCTTGTTAAATAAATATCGTAAAGCTAATCGCAGAGAATGGTTCACTTGTACATTTGATATTATGAAAAACGCTATTGATTATGCTAAACATGTGTTAGAAAGTGACATTGATTTTGAAAATTTTGATATTAAAAATATTACCATACCTATTATAAATAACAATGATAATCATAATCATCATATAGTTATTGAAGAAACACCACAAAAACTTGCTAAAAATATTTTTACTACTTTAGAATATGAACAAGTTGACATTAATAACTTTGAAATGTTTATAAATGAATACTGTGACTTTAGCGAAACGGGATACATTACTCATTTAATGTTAAAAGACCAATATAAAATTTGGTCAAAAATAGCTAATTACGCTCAACTTAAAAAATTAATGGAATATTGTAAAGATAAATTTGTTACATTTACAAATAGAGCCAATATATTAGTTAGTACATCTAAATTAACACTTTGTTTTAGAGGAATTTCATTAAAAGAATCTTTATTTAAATTTGTACAACCTAATCAAAATTTAATAATTGAAAATTATTTATATCAAAATTGCCAAAGAGCATCTGGATTTAGAGTTACTATGAAAGATATTAATGATGATTTTGAAAAATGGTTAAATTATGTATACCAAATAGAATTTACTTATTTAATAAAAGAAAAAGTAAAAACGTATTTAGATACTCGTTTTATAAGACTTAGAACAGGTGATGAATCTGGTGGAAATGATCTTCGTCTTGGTGGATGGTTAGGTTTTGCATTAAAAACAAATGAAGTTCCAGAACCAATAAAACAATATAAACCTAAAAATGCTAAAAAAATTCTTCAAAAAAATTTAAATAATGAAATTATTAAAGAATGGCAAAGTGTTAGAGATCTAACTTTTTATCTTGATAAATCTAACACTGTTACAAGTAATATAGTCAATACACATACACCTATTATCATTAATGAAATTCAATATACATTTGAATTTAAATAAACTTGTGATATTAATTTTTTTTCGGTTGAATATTATAATTAAAACATTTAATTATAATAATAAAAAATATGGATAGTTCTATAATTATAATTATAATTAGTATTTTAGTAATATTATTATGGTTTTATTTTATGAAATACAGTGAGCAAGAAAGTAAATTTTTACCTGTAATGTTAAAACAAAAACAAGTAATTTCTAAATTAAAAGATGAAAATGTTAAAATGAAATCTGAATTGAAATATTTACATAATTATAAGAATGATGTATCAAAAACTTTTCAAATTTTAGATAATGAACTTGTTATGATAAATGATAGAATTAAACAAACTGAAACTGTTCCTAGTAACGATCAAGTTCAAAGTTCTACACAAACTGGTAGATCATCATTTCAAACTTCATTTAATCGAAGTATTCTTAGTACTTTATTAAATTCAGCAAGTATGTCTGTTGATCCAGAACCAATGGAACCAATGGAACCAATGGAACCAATGGAACCAATGGAACCAATGGAACCAATGGAACCAATTGAACCAACGGAAAATGAACAACCAGGTGGAGATTTATTCAATATTTTTAATAGATTCTTGACTGGTCAAAATGTATCTAATTTTGAATTTTCTATTCCATCTGATGTTCCGTCGGTTCCGTCGGTTAATACCGATACACCTATTATTCAAAGAGGTTCTGTTCAATTTTCTACAAATATTTTACCATTGAATAATACTTATAGACAATTTTTATTAAATAGAGGTGGTGGTTCTCAACATAGAGAACCTGAACCTGAACCTGAATATCAACAAGAAGAACCTCAACAAGATAATGAACAAGAACACAAAACTTCAATTATTTAAATTTAATAAAATAATTTAAATCAAAAAAATTATTTTCTTACTTTATAATATATATAAATAAAGATGAAATTCGCAGATGCTTCAGGAAGAATTTTTACAGACTACTCACCTAACTGTAGTTTAAACGCAGTTTTACAACAAAAGTATAAAACTAATGACAGCCATGCTTTTAGATATTTTCTTCAACAAAATGCTGAACAAGTTATGAAAGATCTTCAACCAGTAAATGAATCAAAATGTAAAAGCTGTCCAGTGTGTCAAAGTGCAATTTCATACAAACCATTAGGTAATGTTGAGTCTAAACAATAAATAATTTAAAAATTTTATATTATAATTTAACTATAATATGAATAAATTTGAAGATTAGATAATTCTATAGGATATACAAAAGAAAATGTAGTATTAGTATGCTGGGAATGTAACGTACAGCATATACAATGGTCTAAAGAAAAAATACAACAACTTAAATTTAATTAAATTTTTTTTGAAACTTTTTTTACCTTAAAACTTTTTTTACCTATTTAAAATTCTTTTGTTAAAACTTTTTTTAAAAGTTTATATTAATATAAGATGAGTTATTTTACTATAATTTTAGGATTATTTTTGGTAGTATATATAGTTTATAATATGATTTATGTTTATACTGAAATAGTATATGTTACAGCTGATTTAGATGGTAAAACTTATATGATTAGACGGGGGTATAATCATACTCAGACGTTTTATAAAGAATCAGCAAATTCATTAGCTATAATAAATCAACGTATGGAAAAGTTAATTAATAATTTAGAAAAGAATTACTCTTCAGATTCTTCTAAAAATTATTTTATTAAAAAATTAAAAGAAAGTTATAATCCTTATATGATTTCGGAAGCAGCAGTTGATCCCCGTTATACTACTTATACAGTTGATAAAAAAAATATGCATATATGTTTACGAACAAGAAATTCTGAAGAAAAAATATATGATATGAATACATTAATGTATGTAGTTCTTCATGAATCAGCTCATTTAGCAAATTATTCACCAGACGGAACAGCTATAATAGGGCATGGTAACGAATTCAAAATGATATTTAAATTTTTAGTAGAGCAATCAATTAAACTAGGAATCTATAATTATGTAGATTACGCTAATGTACCACAAGAATATTGCGGAATATCCATTAATAGTCAGATTATTGTGGGATAATTGTAAATGTATTTTTCGTTTAAAATTGAATTTTATAATATTTTATTATTATAAATGAGTTGGATATGCAAAGAAGAAAATTGTTGTAAACAATCATTATATGCTTTAAAAAATAATAAACCAGAGTATTGCGGATTACATAAAAAAGAAAACATGATTAATACACGACCAAATGTTTGTATTGAAGAAAATTGTGATACCAGCGCTTCTTTTAATATTTTAGGTGAAAAAGCTATATATTGTAATAAACATAAAAAAGAAAATATGATTAATGTTATAAATAAAAGATGTAAAGAAGAAATTTGTAATATCAATCCAAGTTATGGTTTAGAAAAAAATAAACCTATATATTGTTCTGAACATAAAAAAAAAAATATGTTTGAAGTTCATAAAAAAATATGTGAAAAAGATAATTGTTTAATTACAGCTTTCTACGGTTTAGAAAAAAAGAAACCTATTTATTGCGCTCATCACAAAAAAGAAAATATGATTAATGTAAAAATAATATTATGTAAAGAAAAAAATTGTATTAAACAACCTAGTTATGGTATTAATAAACCTATTTATTGTAAAGAACATGCTAAAGAAAATATGATTAATTTAATTAGTAAAAAATGTAAAGAAAAAGACTGTAATAAACAACCAAGTTATGGTATAGATAAACCAATTTATTGTAATACTCATAAAAAAGAAAACATGATAGATTTAAAAAGTAAAAAATGCAAAGAAAAAAATTGTAACACTCAACCTATTTATGGGATTGATTTTCCTGAATATTGTGGTAAACATAAAAAAGAAAATATGAAAAATTTAAAAACAAAAAAATGTCTTTATCATAATTGTGAAACATGTGCTAATTATAATTATATAAATATAAAACCTCCATTATATTGTGCTATTCATAAATTAGAAAATATGGTTGATGTTACTAATATATTTTTTCATTGTAATTCTTGTAATTTACGTTATAGACAATATATAAAAAATCAAACATTGTGTTCTTATTGTAATCCAACTAAACAAATAAAAACTAAAGAAATTACTGTAAAAAAATTATTAATAAAAAATGGATATATAGAAAATACAGATTTTAAACATGATAAACCATGTAATAATACAAATGAATGTAATAAATATAGACCTGATTTTGTATTTGATTGTAATAGTTATTTTGTTGTATTAGAAGTTGATGAATTTCAACATAAATATTACGATTCACAATGCGAATTAACTCGAATGAATAATATATGTTTTAATTTAGGTTTACCATGTGTATTTATTAGATATAATCCTGACAACAAAGAATATTCTACAAAAACTAAACATTCAAAATTATTAGAAAAATTAAAATTGAATTTAAATTATAATATAGATGAAGCTATTAAAATTGATTACTTATTTTACTTGTAATAAATTGAATTTAAAGTAAAAATAGAGTAAATTACAACAGCTATTAGTTAAAAATGAACAAGTTGACTGATTTTATGACTAAAAGAAAAAAAGATAAGAGACAGTCACTAATGATTGATAATTTTAATTATCAGCAGACTAAAGAACAATTTGAAACCGATACAACAGATCAAGATCAAGATCAAGATCAAGATCAAGATCACTTTAAAAGAAATGGTACAATTTTAAGAAGAAAATCATTAGATTTAAGTGAAGACAACCAGATTTGGAATGAAAATAAAATTGAATCTTTTTCGGAATCTAGTAAAGAAAAAGAAGAAAAAGAAGATATGAATGAACCTTGGAAAGATCAAAGTATATATTCTGATGAAAGTGAAATGTCTATTGTAAATAAACATATTCAAAAATTTCAAGTTCCAATCACGACGAGCTCGCGAGGAAATGATCCAGTTAAACAAACTCAAAAAACTAAAAATGTAACTCATGATTGTAAATGTAAAAATGGAGGAAATAAAAATGATCCTTTCATGATATTAAATTGCGGTCATATTTTTCATATCGGATGTTTGGTTGAAATTCATTTTGATGAATTTACTAATTGCGGAGGTATTATTGATGGAAGATTTATTAAAAATTGTACATGTATGGTTTGTAATGAACAAATGGAAGTAGAAGATATAGTTCATATGCATAATAAATTTACTAAATCAACTAAAGAACAACTTAAATATCAATCTGATCAAATTGATATATTAGATAAACAAATGTCTAAATTGAAAGATGAAATGAGAGTTCAATTAGAATATAAACAAAGACTCGAAGATAAAAGAAATAAATCAAAACAAATAACTATTACATTAAATAATTTACTTTAAAAATTTCTTTAAAAACAATGTATCAAACCACAAAATTCCTCGTAAATAGGTCCAAAAGGGCCTAAAATTTATTTATTAACTAATTTTGTCATTCTAGATTTATCTATGATTTTAACAGTATCATTTACTGTTGTATTTTTAGCATTGTTTAAAAATTCAATATGATTAATAAAATTAGTATATAATTTTCTTTGATAAAGATGAATATTTTTTATTTCATTGTTTAATTTTTCTTTTGTATGATTATCAATAAAATGATACACGTATTTACAATCACAAGTTTTAGTATAAAAATTATTTAAAATATTAAATTTTTTCAATAATTTGTCTAATTTTTTATGATTTATATTAGTTTGTTTAATATATTCATTTTTATAATCTATGTAATGTTCATTTGAATTTAATAATTCATTATCTTCTTCAATTAACATATTATCAAAATTACAATCTAAAAAATCACATTTAAATGTATCGCAACAATATAACATCTGTATTTACTTTTACCAAGAAAATTAAATACAAAATTAAACCAACTTTTTTTTAAAAAAAAGTTACCAAAAAATTGGTTTTTTTCTTAAATTATTTAGAATTGTACGTACAAGAGAAAATTAAATGTGTGAACACTACGAGCCCTACCAGAGACATCTGGGGAGACTGCCAGGAAGAATTTTTTTGTTAACTTTTTCTTAAAAAGTTGTTTAATATATAAATAATGGTCTGAAACATGATATTGTATGTTTAAAACTAAATTCTTTAGAATCGTAATAACATTTTAGAGCAGTTTTGAATTTATCTGTATGATAAAGTTTATACATTGATATACACATCACTATAAATGTTATAAGCCATACAATATTAGACCATTCTGTACTAGTTATTTTATATACTGGTGATATAAATTGGTGAGTAAATGTCTCAGTTCTATCTACTCCTCTAAGTTGACCTTCAATTACAGTTAAACTACAAACATCACTTGAACTATACCAATGTACAAATAAACAAACACATGAAGTTATATGTAATATTAAGAACGCTGGGGGGACATCAAAAAATGGTAAAAATACAATAAATAAAACAACAAATACATGAAAATAAAATATACAATTTGCTAAAACTTCATTTTTAGGTAAAATATTAGATGATGGTATTTCAATTTTGTCACCAATTCTATTTATCATTAGTTTAATATATTATTATAAAATATTTTAAATTATTAATATGGATATTAATTTAGAAAATAATACTGAAACTAAAACAAGCATTTTATTAGAAATTGATTACCGTGAACATGATATTATAGAATTATTTAAACAAGTTAAAGACATTAATTTTAAAGTATGTAATTTAATAATCGGTGATTTTATTATAAAGAATGAAAATGGAGATATATTATTTGTTATTGAAAGGAAAAGTATTAAAGACTTGTGTGCTAGTATATTAGATGGAAGAATGGGTGAACAGCGTTCACGTTTATTAGAAAGTATTCAAGACCCTAATAAAATTGTGTATATAATTGAAGGTAAAAAATCAGAAGCATTTATTCATGGTAGTTCCCCTGGTGTAACTAAAAAAAGTATTAATAGTTCAGTGTTAAATTTAATATTTAAACATCAATACCGTGTTATATTTACAGAATCAAAACAAGATACAGTGGATAATTTATTGTTGTTATGTACAAAAATAAAAGAATCAAAATTAAGCTTAAATACGAATACTAATGTAATTAAAATAATCAAAAAATCAGATAAAATAAATGACAATATATTTATAAATATGTTATCAGTTATACCAGGTGTAAGTGCTAAAATAGCAATTAAAATACATGAAAAGTATGATACATTAAATTTATTATTATTAGCTTACAATAATTTAACAAATGAAAATGACAACATGATGAAAAAGAAAATGTTAAGTGATATCCTTGTTAATACAAATAGAAAAGTTGGTAAGGCAACTTCTGAAAAAATATACTATTCACTTTTTAAAAAAAGTGACGAAAAAGATGAAGAAAAAATTAAACCTAAAAGAAAAATACGTACAAAAAAACAAGATGAAAATCAGATTTGTTTAATTTAATTGGTATCAAAAGATTTGTTTTTGATGAAACTTTTTTTTAAAAAAGTTTTAACGTAATATTAATTTATGATCTTTCATATATTTTTCTATAACTTCTATCAATTGTTTTATGGCTAAATTTTTTATATTTAAATTGTCACTATTTTTGTAATCTTTAATATTGATTTTAAGTTTTTTAATGATATCTATTAAATCATCTTTTGTATAACTTCCAGCTCTCATACCTGATATTTTTTTCCTTTTATCTTCAGGATTATCTGTTTCTTTATGAATATTTATTCTAAATACATTGTCAATTGGACCGAAAAGTTCTTCGCCTATAGGTTTTGCTCTATATAAACCGTATATTTTATAATTATCTATGATATTTTGATTATATTTAATATCAGCTTTTGATAATTTTACTTGTTCAATCGGATCTTTTTTCTTTTTAGTTTCTTTTGTATTGACTTCTTTTTTCTTGATGCTTTTATCCAATGTTTTTTCAACATAATCAGATAATGTAAATTCATTTGTATTTTTACTAAAGTCTAACATTTTTGAAAAAATACTCGTATTAATATCTATATCAACTGAATTAAATATGAAATAATTTCCTTTTTGAATAATATACCCAGCTCTATCATATCTATCTGAAATAAGTGTTTTATTATCTATTAATTGTTTCAATGCTGTAAAAATAGATTCATTTGAAATCATTGGTTCAATACTTTTTAAATTGTCAATTATATCATCTTGTGTCCAAATAAAATATTTTTTGAATAAATTTTTTATAAGATGCGTATTTATTTCAATGTCAAAATGATCAAAAAAATTAACATATAAATTATATGTATATTTATCTTTAAAATTATCTTCATTAGATTTAATAGCACATGTATATTTACATTTGGTATAATCACATTCTGGTGTATAATCTTTTTTCTTTTCAGAATCTGATATTTTATTTATATTACAATCAAATGCTACTATTTTTAACAATCTTTCAATTTCTTTATTAGAACGATCTTTTTCTTCTGATAAAATATACTTTTCTTTATCAATAAAACGGTCATCTTTAGTTTCATTTTCGTAGATAGAACAATATTTATATACTTCAACATATTTACGATCAGGTAAGTCATCATGCGAATGATGACGTATAGCTCTTCCTATAATTTGATTAATTCTACTCATGTTCCATGATGGTTCTAATATATGAACTTGATTAACGTTTTTTAAAGTAATACCTTCTGAAATTACAGGTGAACCTATAATAATTTTAATATATTCGCCATTCTTATTATCAGGACTATTAAACATTTTTCTTAAATATTCTCTTGTTTCTGGATTAGTTGTATCATCATATAATATAAATGACTTGTTGTTATTTGATTTACCATGGTATTCATGATATCCATTTGCTAATAATAATTCTTTTATTAAAGATGTTCCACCTTGATTTACATAATTAGAATAAATAAATGCATTTCCAGGACTATTTTTAACATTTTCTAAAAGTTTATATAATTTAGCTGAAAATTTTTTAAGTTCTGTTGTAAAAACACTGCTATAATTTTCATTTAATTCAAATGAAACATTACCATTTTTCTTTTTTTCTTTAAATATTAAATTAAATCCGTCTTTACCAAATGTATTTTCTGGATATGTCATGGTTGAAGCATCACTACTATTTTTATATAACGAACTCGATTTTATAAATTTTGTTTCTTCTTCAGCATTTTCTTCAGCATCTGAATCATTTATCTCGTTTATGTCATCGTCGGATATTTTAGAATCTGTTTTTAGTGCTGTTTTATATATTTTATATTGATATTTACTCATATAACACGGTACAATATTAATAGTACCTATCACTGGTTTTCCTTTTATTGTTAATAATGGTTCTCCCATATCTCTTTTTTCAGGAAATGTTTCTTTATTTGCTTGTAAATAACTTACTTTACCTAATAAACTATTACTTAATAATTCTTTACCATAATCAGTTATTGAAATTAAACCACTTTTTAATACACTTGTTTTGAGATGTTTAGATTCATTTCTTTCTACAAAATCAGGATATAATTTATTTCTTATAGGAAATATTTTATCAGGATTATTCATATTTAATAAATTTGATATTTCAAATATTTCTTTGGGATTATCATACATTGGAGTTGCTGTTAATAATACAATTCTATAATTATAACTATTTTCAAGTACTTGACTTAATGCTAAATAAACATCGTTATTTGTTACATTATGGGCTTCGTCTATAATAATTACAGTATTATTTAAATTAGTTATAGCATCTTGAGGTTTTCTTCTTAAACCTTTACCTTGATCCTTTAATTGTTTTGATGTATTTCTACCCATATCATCTTTTTCAAATTGTTTTAGTCCTAATACTCTATTAACAAATGACCCGTAAGTTATAAAATCATAAATTTTATTTATACTTCTATTAATTTTATTTTGATTACCTTTATTATATTCCGTAATATAAGGATCTCTTTCTGTACACTGACTAAGTAGTTCATGTCTAAAATTATTTTCAATATTACTATTTTTTACTAATACTAAAATTCTTCTACCCATATTTGCTACGTATTCTTTAAATCCTTCAGCAATACTAATTGCCGTGCAAGTTTTACCAGTACCTAATTGATGATACAGTAAAATATTATCATAAATTGTATTTTTTGAAATTAAATTTCTCAATACTAATTGTCTAGGATCTTGATAAACTATTTTTCTTTTATCTTTTTCTAAAAATTCATACTTGTTTAATATTTCGTCAAAGTTAGCATCATCATAATTTGGATAATGATCTACACTTTTATTTTTGCCATTTCTATTATTTGACATCTTATTAATATATTCTAATAAATTAATTTATTAGAATTAATTAAACAATTATTTAAACATTTTTTTTTACTTACTAATAATAATAAATGTCATTCGATTTAAATAAAATTTATGATACAATTAAAACACAAATTTCAACTTTACCAGTAGTACAAGCTCATATACAAGCAGTTGAAATTTCTAGTTCAGTTGAACACTTTACATTACCACCATTTCCTCCAACTATGCCTAGTTTTCAAGATATTTTAAAAAAGAATCCAGAAGATCAAGTAGTTCAAACATTCGTAAAATATAATGTTGATCAACGTGAAGTATATGATGTGATATCCGATTTTGACCAATCACCTAATAATTTATCTCAACAAAAAGCCACATTAAGAAAAAAATACTTGAATATAATCTTATCAGTTATGGATGATAGAAATGATATGATGAAAAAGACTTTAACTCAAATGTCAACTAATTCTTCTGCTTTTGGTGGTCCTGGTGGTCCTGGTGGTCCTGGTGGTCCTGGTGGTCCTGGTGGACGTGGTGGACGTGGTCAACAAGCTGGTGAAATGTCTGGACCAGAGATGCAAGGGATGTTTTTATTATACGGATTAGGAAATTATGATCCTGGTTATAATACTATAAAAAGAATCATTAAATTATTAATTATGGAAATTGATTTAAATGGATCTACTACTTGTCCTGTTTCACCACCTTGTGCCGTTTGCGCTGTTTCACCACCTTGTGCCGTTTGTGCTGTTTCACCACCTTGTGCCGTTTGTGCTGTTTCTAAATGCGAACAGTGTAATGATAATACATATATTGGAGTTATAGTTGCTTTAATTATTATTTTAGTAATTATGAGTATTATTTTAGGTATGAGTAGTGGCGGTGCTCATGCACCTATGCCTATTTAAATTATAAATTCATTAATAATATCATGAGTTTCACTTGAAAATCCGACTACATCTAACATATTATTATTTTCAGGATCTGATAAACTAAATCCGTTACTTGACAATCCACATACAACTAATTTTGTATTAATACCGGATGATTCACGGTATCTTTTTAAAGCAACTGATGGTTGAACTTTATTAGAATTAGTTTCAGAATCTGTGAATATAATAATACAATCATATTCTTTTTTTCTTTCAGTTGCCCAAGTCATTGGTAAACTACAATCTGTTGCTCCAAATGTAATTTTCCGCATACTATTTAGATTGTCATCTAATCTTCTTGAAGCACTTATTGAAACAGGTACAAATGTATTACTAAAAGCCATCATATCAACATTTTCTTCAACATGATCATATACCATAGCCATCGCGCAACTTACTTCAGCCGCACTTAAACAATTAATACCGCATACCGTTTCTCCAGACATACTTCCAGATACATCTAATGCTAAAAGGTATCTTTTCCCAGTACTTTTTTTTACATTATCAAATGCGTAATAAAAAGCATCATTTAATGCTCCAACAATTTTTTGATTTGGTGTCCATACCATTTTCCCAAGTTCACCTCTCCCTTGTGAATACATTTTAATAGCAATAAGAATTTGTAACGGATGAACTTTGCTTCTTAAAATTGATCCTTTAGATAATTTTTCAGTTACAAGTTGTAAATTTGTTTTGTTATTTTGTTCGTCGACGGGGCGCGAGCTTTGCAGCCCCTCCAATAATCCAAGTGATGTCATTTTATTTAAATTTCTAAGTGTTGCTGTCATTGGCATACCTGGTAAAAGAGCTTCCCAAACACTACGTTCATTTAACCATCTTGTAGGAATGTGTTCCCTTACAAAATTATACTTTTTAATTAATCTTAAAATTGTATCTAAAGATTCTTCCGTTTTTAATTTTTCAAATGCTAAAAGATAAACAAGTTGATGTTCGTTATCAATACTTTCAAATAATGTTAATTCTTTTGTAAGAACTTCTTCTCCTTTAGCAAGATACTTATAAATATTATTATAATGTATATCCGAATTCTTGATATGTGTAAGACGTAAAACATCACGATGAGTCCAGTTATTTCTATTTTGATATTTTGTAATATGATACATAAGGTCTTTAACAGATTTACTGTTATACCAATTTGATACCATTCGTTTCATATAACTATTCCAACCTGTTGTACTGTACAACTTTTTATTAACAGCTTCGTATAATTCAATAAATAAAAATAGATGAGTTGGAATACCACAGATATCACTAGTTAATTTAAAACAATCTGCCTTGAAATCTTTTAATACAAGTACATTTTCAGCTTTTTCATCAATTTTAATACTACAACATCTTGCTAATACATAAAGTAAGTAATCTTTTTTAAATGAACGATCTTTATATTCAATTATAACATTTAAGATATCATCATATCTTTCTTGAACAAGTAAATTTTCAAGACAAATCAAGTTTTCTTTTGTGAGATCATTTTTATTAATATATAAAGTATTATTTTCAGAACCTAAAAACATAAATCTTTTAAGACGAGCAAGATCATCAAGTTTGTAAACAACTTTTCCACAACTATTTAGAGTTTGGTTAAGACCAACAATATCTTCAAATACACTTTTTACCGTTTCCATAAATGAACTCATGTCTTTTAAGTCTTATTGATATTTATTTTTTTATTTTTAAACTCAATTTTTCGTTTATTTTAAAAAATTATTTTATTTAGTAATATTGTAGTCCGGAGATAAAGAGTTATAATTAAGAATATATCTTTATCATCATTTTGACTTCAAACTTTGAGTAAACTAATTAAGATCCGGAGATAAAGAGTTATAAAAAATTTAATCAACCTCTTTATCAACATTTTGATTTTAATTAGTTTACTCATTGTAAGAACTTGTTATGGAAAGTTTATCCAATTTCTTCATAACAGAGTTCATTTTCTTTATTCAACTTTTTGTAAAATAATACACTGAAATATATAATGATGATGAAGGCATTGGGCAAGCAATTTGTTATACGGAAATATGTATTATTATTACCGGGGAATAAAGATTAAAAATTAAAAATTAAAGATTAAAGATTAATCTGTTTTTATATAATAAGAACGAACCTAAAATTTCTTAGGTTCAAAAGTAAATTTAGTCCGTTCATAAAGAATTATTGAAAGTATTTTTTTAAAAACCTTCTTTTTGAAATTTTTGACTAAATTTTGGTGTTTAATTTATTTCTGTTCCTGATTTAATAAATTTCCTTTTAACAGGACAGTATACCCTTAATCCGTTTGTAAAGATTAATTGTAATGTTAATCCACTTCTTTACTTAATTTTGATTAATAGAAATAAATTGTAGGT